>Ga0068863_100000336_pt1 | contig 47714 bp, 30 predicted proteins | sample KBSSwiS62_FD_66596 | JGI IMG/M metagenome (GOLD analysis project Ga0068863, IMG submission 66596) | Switchgrass rhizosphere microbial communities from Kellogg Biological Station, Michigan, USA - KBS Switchgrass S6-2 | ecosystem: Host-associated > Plants > Roots > Rhizosphere > Soil ... | reverse complement strand
GGGTGATCTCGGTGCCCAGCTCGGACTCGGGCAGCGGGATGTCGTGCAGGACGAACTCGGCGCCCACGTCGATCTTGGCGAGTGTCTCGCCGCGCGGGCCGATGACGCGCAACGGGGTGCCGGTCGGCGCCCCGGGCCGGCCGAACTCGGCGCGCAGTGACCGCCGCCCGCCAGCGGAGATCGACAGGACTCCGCTGCCAGACGACCAGCGCCACTGGCGCAGCCGGCCGCCCTCCGGCGGATACCAGCCGATGCCGAAGTCGACAGCCGGCCGCACGCCCCGCAGCAACGGCCCGGCCGACCGGACGGCCGCCTTCCGCCAGGCCGCCATGTCGTGGTCGAACGGCGTCGGGAAGAAGCACAGGTAGGCGGCCTTGCGCGACCGGGTCGGCACCCGGCTCATGTAGGAGCCGTTGACGAACAGGTCGTAGTCGCCGGACAGGACCGACAGATCCTCCTCGCCGCGGTCCGGGATGCGCACGTAGCGACAGCCCGACAGATCCAGGCCGAGGTGCGCGCCGAGCAGATCGAGGTCCACGTCCGAATGCCCGAGGATGTCGACCTCGGCACCGTCGGCCGCCATGACCTGGGCAATCATGCCGTTGTGCCGCTCGCCGCCACCCATTGAGTGCCAGAACCGGTTGTAGACGGCGGCCCGGACCTGGCGGCCCGATGGCACCACTGATGGGCCCGGCTCCCCGTAGGGCGCCGGCTCCAGGTAGGCCGGCGGCCGCGCGGTGGCGTCCGACCGCTCGGCCTGATGCGACTGATCGGGCAGGTCCGGTTGGGCGGCCGTGGGCGGCTCGGACGTCGCGGAGGCGGCCGGCACCGCTCGCGCGGGCGCGGGTTCGGCCGCCACTCGTTCGAGGATCGCGGGCGCGGCCGGGGGTGGTTCGGCGATCACCGGGTCGGTGGCCGCCGGCGCGCCGTCGCCCGCGTGCGCGGTCGGGTTTCCGCCGAGCAACGGGATCCCCGGCTCGTCGCCAGCGGGGTCCAGTGGGGCGGCCGCCGCGGGCTCAGCCGACGCGGGCTCGTCGGCCGCCGTGGGCTCGGGCGACACGAGGTTCGGCACCCCGCGGTCCGGAATGGCCGGCTCCGGCAGTGACCCGATCTGGAAGCCCACGTGCCGACGGCCACCCGAGAAGCCCGAGTACGTCGTGAACGGCCGGTCGGACGGGTAGGCCTGGTGCGCCGGGCCGGCCGGGCCCGCGGGCCCGGCGACAACGGGGGCTGTGCCCCCGTCGAAACCAGTGCCCCCGTCGAGGCCGGTGCCGTCGAGACCCGTGCCGGTGCCGTCGTCCCCCGGGTCGCCCTCGTCCGCCGGGTCGTCGCCGGCGTCCACGCCTTGCTGCGCGAGGACGTCGTGCACGACCTCGGGCCGCGCCGGCTCGACCGCCCAGACGGCCTCGACGCGCTCGAAGACGTCGGCACGCTCTGGAACGCGTGCGGGCTCGGGCATGTCGGCAGGCTCGGCTACGTTGTCGTCCACACGGTCTTCGACGCGGAATCCGGTTGGGACGTTGTCGGCCGCGACGTCGTCGGCTGGCAGGTCGTCGGCTGGGGCGGCGTCGGCCAGGAGACCCCCGGCCGGGACGCCCTCGACGGCCGGTGCCGCCGGCTCGGCAACGTCGGAAGCCGGCGATGCGGCGGAGGCCCGGGACGTCTCGCGCTGGGGTTCCGCGGGGAATGGGTCGAACGCCAGGCCATCCGGCGGGCTGGCGGCCAGCCCAGCGGCCAGGTCCTCGGGCAGGTCGTCGGAGAGCGGATCCCAGCGCGGCAGGTCGTCCGGTGGTTCCCGCAGGTCGACGTCGAGCACCCGGTCGGTGTCGGTCGCGGCGACGCTGTCCTCGGGCAGGAACTCGTCCGTCAGCCGTGGCTGGAGTTCGTCCCGGGCGGGAATCTCGACGGGCCGGCCGGTCGCCCGGTCGATGACCAGGCCCTCGAGCGGTTCGCCGCCCCGGCCGGCCGACGGTTCCCGGGTACCGAACCGATGGTCGGCGTCCGCCGGCTCCGAGCCGGGCGACGCCGGGCCGCCGCGCGGCGCCACCTCGGGGGCGGGCGAGGACCGCTGCGCCGACTTGGGCTCGGAGCCCAGCGGCGGCAGCGGATCCAGCGACGCCAGCGGGCTGCGGGAACCCGGACGGTCGAACGGATCGGCTGGCCGGGGGAACCGGTCGGTGTCGGCGTCGAGCTGCTCCGGGCGGGGGAACGGGGCGACCGGCGGGGGCAGCTCCAGCGGGTCGACCTGGTCGAGTGGGTCCAGGCGCCCGAACCGGTTCAGCCCGAGCGGATCGAGCGGGTCGAAGACGATCGACGCGTCCGCGTCCGTCTCCGGCGGCGGGAACGGGTTCAGATTGAACGAGTCGGCAACGAACCGCTCCTGGTCGTAGCCACTGTGATGGTCGCCGGCGCCGCCCCGATCCGACGGCGTGGGCTCATCTGCCCAGTCGCGCTCGTCAGGATGGTCGCTCATCTGGCCACCAGCCAGTCCTGCAGCGAACGGCGACGCTCGCGGGCGGTTCGGCCGATCTCCCGGCGCCGGGCCACCATCGCGGGGAAGAGCCGCAGATAGGAGGCGATGACCCGTAGCCGCAGCAGGGTCGGCCGGACAGCTGGCCGGCTGCGCGCCTGCCAGGCCTGGCGCAGCGTGCGGACGGCGATCGACGCCGTCGTCAGCGGGTAGCGGGCGACCGCCGAGACGGCGAGTGGCAGTGTCGCGTCCTTGGTGAGCATGAGCAGCCGGTTGCGGTCGGTGTGGAACACGAACAGCGGCGACCATTCGACGCTCGACGCCGAGTGAACGTGGCGCAGCACAGCCCCGGGAATGTAGCGGATGCTGTACCCGCGCGACCGGATCCGCCACGACAGGTCGGTGTCCTCGTAGTAGAGGAAGAAGTCGTCGTCGAACCAGCCGAGATCGTGGCCGAGCGCGGCGCGCATCGCCATCCCGTTGCCACAGGCGGTGAAGACCTCCTCCGGGTTCGAGAACTGGCCGCTGTCGACCTCCTGGTAGCCACGGTCGGCGCCGTAGCCGTCGCGCAGCACGATCCCGCCGACGTTGTTGATGACGTCGACCCGCGGCGCCGTGTCGTCGATCGTCACCGAGACGGTGTTCAGCTCGGTGCCGGCGACCGGCAGGGCGGCGAACCGGGCCGCGCCGCCGTCGGCCGCGGCCCAGCCGGGCCCGCCGTCGGCCGGGCCGGCGTGGCCGTCCCAGCTGAGCATCACGGTCTTGGCGGTCTCGGCGGCCCAGGTCAGCCCGAGCGTCACCTGACCGTCCTCGGGCACCGGCACCAGCAGCTCGCCGGTGCCCCGGGTCCAGAAGAACGGCGCGTCCGGCGGCCCCTCGGCGCCGAACGTCAGCTTCTCCCAGAGCACCTCACGCAGCACCTCGCGGCCGTTGACGGTCACCAAAACGATCCGGACCCCGAGGGACCGCGAGTCGTGCGGGCCGGGGGAGAAGGTCGGCGTCTCCAGACGCAGCCGCAGGTAGCGCGGCAGGAAGACGACCTTTCCGGTGACCGCGCCGAGCCTGTCCCCGCCTGGCTGCTCGAACGGGGCGAGCAGGTTGGCCAGCCAGTCGGCCGCCGGCACGGCGTCGTTGTTCAGGAGCACCGCGTAGGTCGTGGTGACCTGCCGCAGCGCCAGGTTGTTGCCGCCGGCGAAGCCGAGGTTCTTCGGCGACTCGATCACCCGTACCCAGGGGTACCGCTCGGCGAGCAGCGCCCGGGAGTGGTCGGACGACGCGTTGTCGACCACCCAGGTCTGGAAGCCGAAGGCCGTGTTCTGCTTCGCGACCGCGTCCAGGCACGGCGGGAGCAGGTGGGCCCCGTTCCAGTTGACGATCACGATCGTCGCCAGCGGCTTGTCGCCCCAGCCCGAGCCGGGACCGCCGCCGTCGGTGTCGCCGATCGCCGGCGTCGGGACGTCGGGCGCGTTCTCGGCCAGGGAGCCGGCGAGCTGGTGCGCTCCTGGTGGTTGCACCCCTACGGGTTGCACAGTCATACGCGCGGCCTTGCCTCGTAGTCGACCTTGACCAAGCCTTCGCCATGTGAGCCGTTGACCCCGAAGAGGTCATGGAAACGGCGTTCGGTGATGGGGGTGCCGGTCCCCGCGTCGGCGACCTCCACCCGGACGGCAAACGCGCCGAGCAACGCAGGCAGCGCGTCGATCGTGAAATCCAGCTGGGAGAAGCCGTCAGGGACGCGGATACCCTCCGGCGGGGTCTTCATCACCCAGATGGGCAGCTCCTGCTGGCCGACGACGACACAGCGGACCGCGATCCGCTCCGGATGGCCCGGGTCGGCTTCGAGACCGACGGTGAACGTCATCGACTCGCCCGGCTCGAACGACATCTGCGCCGGCCCGCCCGGCGAGGCGCTGTAGCCGATCGTCTCGGGTCGGACGCTGGCCTGGCTGAACGCTCCCGCGCCCTCCGTCGGCGAGCTGCCCAGCCGCTGGCGCAGCAGCTTCGTACCGACCGCGGGCGCGCCGTCGTGGATGATCTTTCCGGACTCCAGCACGACCACCCGGTCGCACATGTTCTCGATCAGGTCGAGCGAGTGGGTGACGAACAGGATGGTGCGGCCCTGCTGGCGGAACTCCTCGATCTTGGCGAGGCATTTGCGCTGGAACGCCTCGTCGCCGACGGCGAGCACCTCGTCGACGAGCAGGATGTCCGGGTCCACGTGCACCGCGACGGCGAAGCCGAGTCGCACATACTGGCCGGACGAGTAGTGCTTCACCTCGTCGTCGATCTTGTGGCGCAGTTCGGCGAAGTCGACGATCGAGTCGAAAAGTCTGTCGGTCTCGCGCTTGGTCAGGCCGAGCAGGGCCGCGTTCAGGTAGACGTTGTCCCGTCCGGACAGCTCGCCGTTGAATCCCGCGCCGAGCTCCAGCAGCGAGGCGATCCGACCGTTGACCTCGACCTTGCCGCTGGTCGGGCGCAGGATGCCGGCGAGCACCTTCAGCGTCGTCGACTTGCCGGAGCCGTTCGCGCCCGCGAGCCCGACGGTCTGGCCACGGTGGATCTCGATGTTGATGTCGCGCAGCGCCCAGAAGTCATCGCCGGACAGGCCGCCGCGGCGGACGAACATCTCCTTCAGGCTGGTGGCCCGCTTGTGGTACGAGACGAACTTCTTGCTGACGCCGGTCGCGCGGATCACCACCGGGCCGCCGCCGGCGGCCGCGGCACCGCCCCGGGCGCTGCCGGCGCCGGTGGGCAGCGCTCCGGCGCTGATGCTGGCGTTCGCGGCACCGCCGCCCTGCCGGCCGACGTGCGCCGGGCCGGGTGACGCCTGCGTGGGGGAGGCTTGCGGCGCTGGAGAAATCGGCGGCACTAGAGGTCCTCGGCGAAGTCGGCCTGCAGCTTGCGGAACACCCAGACCCCGAGGCCCAGCACGCCGAGCGAGATCAGGCCGGCGACGCCCAGGTGCTTGAGGTAGAAGAGATAACCCGGGTCGGCGAGGACCTCCAGCGTCGAGCCGTCAGGCTTCTTGGCCGTCGAGGTCACGTAAATGGCCCGTTGGAAGGTGGCGACCACGATGGCCATCGGGTTGAGCAGGTAGACCCAGGTGTACTCGTGCAGGTGGTTTCGGATCAGCCCGAACGCGTAGACCATCGGGTTCAGCCACACCCAGGCGACCAGCGCCACCTCGATGAGGTGCGGCGTGTCCTTGAACCGGACGGACAGCGCCGACACCAGCATCGACATGCCGATGGTGAACACCAGCGCCACCGTGCCGGCCGGGATCAGCAGCAGCAGGCCGCCACCGATCAGCGGATAGCCGAGCGCCAGCACGACCGCGACCAGCACCAGCAGCTGCAGCACGAAGTGCACCGCGGCGAAACCGACCGCGGACAGTGGCAGCACCGGCAGCGGGAAGCGGACCTTCTTCACCAGGTTCGCATTGCCGATCACGCTGCCGCAGGCGGACGAGACGCTGCCGGCGAAGGCGTTCCAGACGAGCATCCCGGCCAGGAAGTAGATGCCGAACCTAGGCACGCCCGCCTTGAACACGACCTGGAACAGGAACGTGTAGACGATCAGCAGCAGCAGCGGGTTCGCCAGCGACCAGGCGAAGCCGAGGGTCGAGCCCTTGTACTTGACCTTGAGGTCCTTGCGGATCAGGTTGCGCAGCAGTTCCCAACGGACCCGGCCCTGGGCGCGGGAGCGCCGGGTCAGCGCGCCGGGCGCCGCGCCCGGGTCGGCGGAGCCCGCCGGCGCCGAACCGTTCCGGGGGGTCTGCTGGGACGTCCGGACGGCGTGCCGAGGCCCTGAGCCCGCCCGGCGCGACGGGCTCGGCGAGCGGGTCACCTGGGGCGCTCCTGGCTGCGGTGTGCCTGGAGGGGAGGACGACACGTGCGCCGCCTGGGCCGCGCCGGGGATCGTCGCCGTGGGCGACGGGGATGACTCGGCCGCGCCGCCCTGGCCGGCGGCGGGGCCAGCACCTGCGACCTGCACTCCTCGGCTCCTTCTCGACCAGTTACGACGCCGGACCCGCGTGACGCGTGCCCACGGCGATCATCCGGCCCTGGGCTGCCCGCCGGGCACGTGGATGTCGCGGGACGCCGCGCGCCGGGCGGGCGGCCCCGTTGTTGTCCAGATCGTGCCATGGTCCCGGTTGTGCCTGCCGAGGCGGGGACGTCCCGCTTTGGTACCCGTAGTCGCCCGCCCACGCACCGCGCCGGAACGGCCGGCGTGCCGCCGCCCTGTCCGCCGCCCGGCACTGTCGTCACTTGGCACTGTCGTCACGTGGCACTGTCGTCACGCAGGACTATCGTCACGCAAGGGTCACGTACGGCCACCGGTCGCGTCGCCGTTGATGCCGGTCGTCGGAATCCGAGAGGCGGTTCATAGTATCGGGCCGCCTACTCCGGCACCGGCCGACGCCCTGACCTGCCTGGCCGGAGGAGGCGCGACAGCGCTTCTCGCCACGCGTTCCGGCGGCCGCCACCTTCGCGCCTCCGGAGATGCCCGGCCCCGGCTGGGCCTGCTCCGGCCTGCCTGACACGCAGGAGGCGGCGCGCGGAGGTCCTGCCGGAGCGACGGGGTTCCTGCGGAATCGGCGACAGGTTTCCTGCCGGATCGGCGGACGGGGTTCCTGCGGGATCGACGAACGGGGTCCCTGCGGGATCGACGAAGTCGATCTCGGAGGTCGTGATCTCGGAGGTCGCGATCTGGGAGGTCGGCGATTTCGGAGGTCGCGAGGGCGAGGCCGGAGTGCGCAGCCGACGGAGTGGCAGCGGTGGTATTGAACGTGGCCGCCGCCTGCTCCCCGCGCGGCCGGGGGACGGGTGAGCGGGGGTGCGGCCTGGTGTACGGCGATGCGCGGCTCGGGCACGCCTGGTCGCACCTGGACTCCGGCGGAGCGGACGCGTTGTCCGTCGACGTCTTCCAGACCCTGCTGTGGCGGCTCGTCCCCGAACCGGCCCACGCGTTCCTGCTGCTGGGTGAGCGGCTCGCCGCCGCGGGCCGGCTGCCCGCCGACGTCACCCCCGGCCAGTTCGCGCACCTCCGGATGCTCGCCGAGGAGCAGGCGCGCCGGCAGGTCCTGGCGAGCCGCGGGGGCAGAAGCTCCGCCCCCGGCGCTGGCCTCGGCCCCCCAGCCGCGCCCGCAGGCCCCGCTGGTGTCGGCCACCCCCGGCTGGACGAGGTCTGGGCGCTGCTGCGTCCGGCGCTGCCCGGCGCGGGCGAGCCCGAGTACTTCATCGAGGCGGAGGTCGCGGCCCTGCGGTCCGTCTACCGGGTGGACCTCGACGTCGCCGAGCTGATCGAGCTGGCCGCGCTCAAGCTGGGCCTGCCGGTCTACCTTGTCGCCGACACCTGCCTGTCCGCCCGCCAGCTGGACCGCCTGCTCACCCGGGCCGAGCTGCGCGACATCCCGGTCGCCGGGCTGTTCACGTCCGCGGACGTCGGCGTCGGCCCGGCCGACGGCCTGCTCGACCATGTCGTCGCCGCCAGCGGGCCGACGGCCCGGTTGCTGCACCTCGGTGGCGACCCCACCGCGACGGCCCCGCCGGCACCCGCCACGTCAGGCGCGACTGCCAACGTGACCGTGATCCGCCGGGGCGGGGCGACTGGCGAGCTACCCGACCTGCTCGCGGCCGAGGGCCTGCTGGGCGACCCGGACGACGCGCTCGCGATCGACCTGGAGTACGGCGACTTCGGACTGACGGCGCTGCGTGCCCGGGTCGTGGGCCATGCCGACGGGGCGCGGGGCCCGCACGCGCTGCGCCGGTTCCGGGAGGTCGGATCGGCTGTCTTCGGCCCGGTGTTCACCGGTTTCGCCGAATGGGTCGTCGAACGGACGCAGGAGCTGGGTGCCGAGGACGTGTTCTGCCTGATGCGCTCCGGCGAGTTCGTCGCGAGCCTGCTCGCCGGGCCGGGCCGCGACGCCGGCGTCAGCGCCCGGCCGCTGTGGGCCTCCCGCGAGGTCTGCGCGCTGGCCAACGTGTTCGAAGCCTCCCCGACCGAGCTGCGGGCCTTCCTCACCCATGCCGGAACCAGCCCGGCGGCCAGCGACCCGGCGGCACCCGCGGGCGGCGCGGTAGGGACCGTCGGGGCGCTGCTGCGTCGCCTGCGGGTGGACCTCACCGCGGCGCCGGGGATCTCTGCGCTGGCCGGCCGTCGCCTCGACATGCCCGCCGGCCTGCTCGACGAGATCCTCGACGAACTGCTGGCGACGCTCAGCCAGGACGACCGGATTCGCGGCGAGATCCTGCTTGCCGCCGAGCGGCTGCGCGAACGCTTTCTGCGCTACCTCGACGAACGGTTGCCCGACGGCGGCCCGGCCGTGCTCGTCGACCTCGGCTGGGACGGCACGACGCAGGTGCTGCTCGCCCGGCTGCTGGCAGCGACCGGGCGCGACGTCACCCCCGTCGGCCTTTACCTCGCGACCGGGCCGGCCGTGCACGCGCATCGGCTCGCCGGCCATCGGATGGAGGGGTACCTCGTCTCGGCCGGCCAACCGGCCCGGCTCGCCGGCCAGCTGCTGCGGGCCCCGGGGATCATCGAGCAGGTGGCGCTCGCCGACGCCGGCACGCTGATCTCCTTCGACGAGGACGCCCGGCCGCTGCTCGGCCTGGGCCGGGCCAGCCGGACTCAGGTCGCGCAGCGCGCCGCCGTCCAGGACGGCGTCCGGGCGTTCCAACGGGAGTGGCTGCGTTACCGGGAGGCCGAGACGCCGGACAACCCGGACAGCGCGCTGCCGTCGCTGTGCGGGGACGGGGCCCGGCTGGCCCTGTCGCGCACGCTCACCCGGTTCGTCGCGCGGCCGACGGCGGCGGAGGCGGCGGCATTCGGCTCGTGGCGCCACGACGACCACGGCGACGACCACGGCGACGGGCACGACCCAGACCGACCAGCTGGGCTGATCAGGCGACTGCCCTACCTCAGCCCGGCGGGCCTCGCCGAGCTGCCGCCGAGCGAGGCCAGCTGGCCGGCCGCCGTCGCCGCGGTCGCGAACCGCCCGCTGGCGCTCGTCACCGAGCTTGCCGGCGCGGCCGGGCTCGATCCGCGAGAGCTGTCCGCGCCGGCCGCGGCCGGCCCCGTCGAGGTGTATGTCGACACCGGCGCCGACTTCGCGCACGGGCCCAAAGCGACGGCGGTGCCGTACGCCGGCCGGGACGGGCTGTCGCTGGTGCGGCTTCGGGTCGACGCCGTCGGCGCCAAGCGGGTCCGGATCGACCCGGCCGGTCGGCGCGGCCTGCTGCGGCTGGACTGGCTCACCCTCGGCTTCCACGTCGTCGGCGCGGGGCGGCCGCGGCAGATCACGATTACGGCGTTCGAGGGGCCCGGCTCGTGGCACCCGGGCGCGGCCGGCAGCAGTATCGGTGCCGGAGTCCCAGAACCGGCGGGGTTGGCCGGTCGTGGTCGAGGCGTTGTCCTAGGTCTGGTCGGCCTGCGAACACTCCAGCCCAACCTCGTCGAAATCCTCGACGACGACCCTCAACTCGTCTACAACCTGGATCTGCCGGGTATGCCCGAACTGGGTGGCACGTACGCGATCGACGTCGAGTTCGCCTTTGGGTGGATGGGGATCCGAGGAGATCCAGTGGCCGTCCCTGCGCCCGCCGCCCGGGGGCCGGCCGCCGGACCACAGCTTCCCCGCCGGGCTGCCCGCCGGGTGATGCGAGAGCTGGGAGGCCTGCGGTGAGCGACACGGCGACCGGAGGGCCGGCCGAGCAGGCACCCCGGGACGACGCGGCCGCGTCGGACGGGGCCGGACCGCCCCTCCAGCGGCCGGCCGGCGAGCCAGCCGGTTCCGCTGAGCGGGCGGTCGCCGCCGAGCGGGGCGGACTGCCGATCGCGCCGTCCGTGCTCTCCCCCCGGCCCTACGTCCGCTCGGCCTCGGTCGCCAGGGCCGGCGAGGGGGCGGCCGCCGGGGGAGCGGGCGACGGCGCGGCCACTGCAGGCGGCCCGGCCCGGCGGCGCGCCGGCGCAGGCCGCGACCCGGCGGGAGAGGGGGCGCTGCGCGCGAGCTTCGCGGACCTCGCGGCCGCCGCCGAAGACGCCCCGCACGCCGGTGGCGTCCCGATCGGCGACCCGCCGGCCGGCGGTCCCCAGACCGGCGGCTTCCAGATCGGCGGTTCCCAGGCTGGGGGTTTCCAGGCCGGCGGACCACGCGTCGGCGATCTGGACAACGGCGGCCTCCAAGCCGGCGATACAGCCGCCGGAGAGCTCGCCGCCTACGGGCAGGGTCGGCGTGGGCTCGAGCACCGTGATCCGCTCATCGACCGGGACGACGCGCCGCTGCTGCTGCGCTCGGTCATCGAGCTGCGCGAGGTGTGGCTGCCGCTGCTGGCTGCGGCTGGCGTCCGCAGCGTCACGCTGCTGGGCACCGAGCACGGCCGGACCACGGCGCTGCTCGTAGAGCTCCTGCGCGCCGGCGGCGGCGGCCGGCTGCTCGTCGTGGACCCCGAACCAGGCCGGGTGCCGGCCAGCGGGCGTGGCCTGGACATCGAGGTGGTCCGCGAGCACGGCGCCACCGGGCTCGCCGGGCACACCCCGACGGACGCCTACCTGATCGACGGCGACGCCAACTACGCCACCGCGGCCGGCGTGCTCGCCGCCGCCGACGATGCGGTGTACGAGTTCGGCCGGGCCACCTTCCCGCTGGTGGTGATCCATGATGTCGGCTGGCCCACCGGCCGCCGTGACCGGTACGCCTCTCCCGACCGGCTGACCGACGCCGACCGGCAGCCGTTCACCTGGGACGGCGGGGTCACCCTCGACCGGACCGACACGATTCCCGGCCGCGCCCTGCGGGGCGAGGGCGCCTACGCGTGGGCGATCGAGGAGGGCGGGCCGCGCAACGGGGTGCGCACGGCGGTCGAGGAGTTCGTCGCCGGTTACCCGGAGCTGATGTTCTTCACCGTCGCTCCGGTCTTCGGCCTGGGCGTGGTGGTGGACCGGCGGGCGCCCTACGCGACGCGGATCGCGGAACTACTCGCGCCCTGGGTCTCGAATCCGCTGCTGGCCCGGCTGGAACGCAACCGGCTCGACCTCTACCTGCGGGTCGTCGCGCAGCGGGACGACGCGATGGCGGCAGCCCAGTCCCACCATCACGAACTTGCCCGGCTCGACGCCGAGCGGCTTCGGCTGGTCGCGATCGACATCGAGAAGTCCGACCGGATCGCCGAGCTGGAACGGGCCCTGGCCGCCGAGCGGGCCGCGACCGCCGCCGCGCTGCACACCCGCCTGGAGGAGCCACGGCTGGTGGCCGCGGCCCGCTCGGCGGACTCGCGGCTGCGGGCCCGCTTCCGGCGCGGCCCCAGCAAGCTGGAACAGGCCAGGGCCCAGTTCGCCGCCGAGGAGCAGCGGCGCCGCGAGGAGCTCGCGGCACTCGGCGAGTCCGGCGGCCGCCTCGCGTTACCCCCAGGCGGGGCGACTGGCCTCGGCGGCGCCTCCGGCCTGGGCGCGGCGGCTTCCGGATTCCCCCTCGCGCTGGCGGCCGGCCCGTCCGCGAAGGGGCTGCCCTCGGACGGGCCGTCATCGAACGGGTCGTTCGGGACAGGGGCGTTCCTGAACGGTGCCGGCCTCGCCGGGCCGTCCGCGAACGGCGCCACGGACGGCCGGTACGACAGCGCGCCGCACAGCGGCGGCGCACAAGAGGCCGCCGAGCGGCTGCGTGGCCGGCATCGGCTGCACCGGGCGGGCGGCGAACCCGATGTGGTCGCGGGCGGCCGGGACGGGCAGACCCCCCGCCTGTGGACGCCGACCCGCACGTCCGCGGCCCCGGCCCGCAGAACGCGCCGGGGCGCGGGAACCGAGGCGAACGGTTCCCGGAACGGGGCCTTCAGCGCCGCCCCGGCAACGCGAGCCGTCCCGCGCGGCGGCGGGGCGTCTGATGCCTTCGCGCCCTTCGAGCCGACCAACTCCTCGTCCGCCTATCCGAATGCCTATCCGGACCGAGTGGTCGGCCAGAACCCGGCGCCCTCTCCGGATCCGGTGCCCAACCAGAGCCCGGCGCCGCCGGGCGCGGTCCTGCTGACCCCGCCGGCGCCCCCGCCAAGTGCCGGTCCCGACGGCCTCGCGGTGACGCCCATCCAGTCCGGCCAGCCCATCCCCGCCGGCCAGCCGATCCCGCCCGGATCGGCGGTCCAACCCGGGCCGCCGGCCGATCCGGCCACCGGCGGTCAGCCGGCGCTGTTCGACCGCTCGGGCGTGCCGCGCCGTCGGCGGATGGCCTCCGCGCTGAATCCGGACCGGCACGAGCCGCGCCATCGGGCGTCCACCCGCAACCAGAACCCAAACCAGCCCTGAGCGAAGGAGCGGACCTGCCAGATCACGACCTCCGAGATCACAGGCCTCCGAAATCGGCTTCGCCGATTCCGCAGGGACCCCGGCGCTCCGGCGAGACCTCCGCGCGCCGCCTCCTACGCGTCAGTGAGCGGGCCGATCAGCAGGTGTGCTCGTACGGCACGTCCTGGATGTAGCGGCGCCACTGGTATGCGTCGAGCTGGTGGGAGGAGCGACAGGCCGCGGCCGTCAGGGCGTCGTCGGCCAGCGGGGTCAGCCGGGCGCTGCGGTCGGCGGAGCCGGTGAGCAGCGACAGGCCGTCGGGTGTGAACGCGAGGGACTGGACCCAGTCTGTGTGCCCGCGCAGCACGCCCGCGGGGGTGAGTTGGCCCGGCGCGGTGACATCCCAGAGGTGCACGGTGCCGTCTCGGCCGCCGGTCGCGAGGGTCCGGCCGTCCGGGCTGAACGCGACCGTCAGCACCCAGCTCGGGTCCGCCCGGACGCTCGCCGTCGGGCGGGGACGGGCCGGCTCGGTAACGTCCCACAGGCGCGCGGTGCCGTCGTAGCCGACGGTGGCGAGCTCCCGGCCGTCGGGGCTGAAGGACAGTGCCCACACGTAGTCGGTGTGGCCGGTCAGGGTCGCGAGCGGGTGCGGGTGACCCGGGTCGGCCACGTCCCACAGCCGCGCGGTGTGGTCGGTGCTCGCCGTCGCGAGGGTCCGGCCGTCGGGGCTGAAGGCGACCTGCCGCACCCAGCCGGTGTGTCCGGTGAGCACGGCCAGCGGGACGGGCCGGGTCGGGTCGGTGACGTTCCACAGCCGCGTGGTGTCGTCGTACCCGGCGGTCCCCAGCAGGTTCCCGTCCGGGCTGAACGCCACCGACGCGACGTAGCCGTCCTGGCCGCGGACGCTGGCGATCTGCCGCGGGCGCTGTGGGTCGCGGATGTCCCACAGTGTCGCGAGGCGGTCATGGCCGGCGGTGGCCAGCACGTTGCCGTCCGGGCTGAAGGCCACCGCGGTGACCCAGCCGTCATGCCGGTCGATCATCGCGAGCGGGCGGGACGGCGTTTCCGCTGAGTGGGCGCCGTCGTCGAGGTCCCAGAGGCGGGCGCTGCCGTCGGCGGAGGCCGTCGCCGCGAGCCGGCCGTCCGGACTGACAGCGACGCCGAGGACGGATCCGGTGTGCCCGAGCAGCGGCGCGGCGGCCCCGGCCGCGAACGACGTGCGCAGGCTGGCCCGGGCGGCTGGCGCCGGGCTGATCCGGAACGCGGCGAGGCTCAGCGCGTCGGCGAGCCCCGCGTCAGTCGACCGGATCCGCTCGGCCGAACCGGCGACGTCGGTGGCGATCGACGCCCGGGTGGGGCTCTGGGCGGGCCCGCGCTGCAGCACGACCGGGATCAGCACCCCGATCAGCAGCACCGCCAGCAGCGGCATGACCAGCAACGACGCCTGCCGCAGCCCGTCGCGCCAGACGGGCCAGCGCGGCCGGCCGGTGGGCGCGGTGGGGGCCGGGGTGGCGTCGCCGTCGGTGCGCGGGCGCAGCAGCGCCCGCAGGGCGGCGGCCAGCGCGGCGGCCTGGCTGGTCGCGGCCCCGGCCGGCGCGGCGGGGGAGCCGGCCGTGCCGGTGGCCTGGCGGCGGTCGCCGGCCGGGCCGCCGCCAGGCACAGGCGCGCTGGCCTCGGCGGCGGCTGCGGGCTCGCCTGCGTCGGCAGGCGGCGCGGCGGGCCCGGACAGCGCGCCGGCGCGGATCGCCTGGCTGTAGACGTCCCACTCCCAGCCGGCTGCTGGCAGCGCCGGGCTTCCGGACCGCTGGGCCGCCGGATCGGCGAGCTGGCCGGATCCGGCCAGCTCGGGGTACATCCGCGGCCCCATGCCCACCAGCTGGAGAAACAGCTCCTGCGCGGTCGGCCGGTCCGCCGGGTTCTTCCGCATGGCCCGGGCGACGATCGGGCGCAGCGCGGGGCCGAGGCCGTCCAGGTTCGGCTCCAGGTGGACGACCCGGTAGAGCTGCACCGGCGCCGGCCCGTCGCCGAAGGGCAGGACCCCGGTGCCCGCGTAGGTGACCAGCCCGCCCCAGGCGAAGATGTCGGCCGCCGCGGTCACCGGCTGACCGCCCGCCTGCTCCGGCGCCATGAACGCGGGCGTGCCGATGCGCTGGATGTCGTGGCTGAGCACCCCGTGCGCGTCCGTCGCCCGGGCGATGCCGAAGTCGATGACCCGCGGTCCCAGCGCGGAGAGGATCACGTTCGACGGCTTGAGGTCGCGGTGGACGAGGCCGGCGCCGTGGATCGCGGTCAGTGCCGCCGCGACGCTGACCGCCAGCCGTTCCAGGTCGCCGGTGCGCAGCGGGCCGCCGGCCAGCACCGCCCGGGTCACGGTCAGCCCGTCGATGTACTCGGTCACCAGGTAGGGCGGGCCGTCCGGCGGGTCGACGACCTCCAGCACCTCCGCCGTGCAGAACCGGGAGACCCGGCGGGCCACGTCCGCCTCGCGCAGGAAACGCTGCCTGAACTCGGGCAGCCGCGCCAGGTCGGCCCGGATCATCTTGATGGCCACCAACCGCAGCTCGCCGTCGAGGCCGTTCGGGCCGATGGCAGTGTCCGCGCCCGCGATACCGAGGTAGACGGTGCCCATCCCGCCCTCGCCGAGCCGGCCGACGAGCTGGTAGTCGCCGAGCTGTTCGGGATCGTCCGCGGCCAGTGGCTCGGCGGCGAGGGCGCCCAGCGGGTACGTCGGATGGGTCGGGAGGGTGACCTGCCCGGGCAGCGACGGGGGCTGCTGGGCGAGAACCGCCGCCAGCCGCGGCGCGGTGAGCCCGCCGGCCACCGGCTCGCGCTGTGCTGATCGGGGCGTTACTTGTTGGGGCAGCGCCGGGTCGGCCGGGTACGCGGCGAGCGCTCCAGACGCCGCTGGTACGGCAAGCGCCTGGCGCTGGTTGCGGCGCACGGACCCCCCCGAACGAGCCGGCGGACCTCTCCCGACAGCTCTCCAGTCTGGGGCCCGGCCCGCGACGCCGTACCGCCACAAGTCTGTTGCTGACGGTAGTTCCTCTTTGCGGCCGCCGGTTTGGGTGGGCTCGCTAGCCGCGCCGGTGCCGATGCGCGCCGGGTGCGCGGGCGGGGGCGGCCCGGCGCGGCGCCGTTCCCAGGTCGTCCGCCGTGTCCCATCCGGGGTCGGCGGTTGGCGCGGCCGCGTCACCGTCGCCGAACCAGTCCCTGCCCTCGGAGCCGTCAGGACCTGTCGCGTGGCCGGCGATCAGGTCACCGAGCGCGAGGCTGCCCGGAGCGTCCCGCTCGCCGGGGTCGCGAGGATCGGGGCGGACGGCGAACACGACGGCCCAGACCACGGTCGCGACGAGAGCGGCCGCGAGCAGCGCGAAGACGACCTCGGCGGCGAGCGGGGGCCACGGCGACCAGGCGAGGATCCCGTCCAGCCCGGTCCGGACGCTGTCGCCCGGTCCCTGCCACCAGCGGGGGAACACGGCGTGCACCGCCAGCGCCTGCATCACCACCGCGGCGGCGAGCACCAGCGGCGGGGTGAACCGACTGGCCCGCCCCAGCGACGCCGCGCCCGCGCCGATGGCGACCGCGAGGGACGCGAGGCCGGCGAACAGGTACCGGCCGGAGATGCCGGCAACGTAGTACGTCCGATGGAAGTGCAGCGCGGACTGCAGCGTCATCAGGCCGACCAGGCCGGCCGTCGGCCACACCATGCACAGCAGGTCGACCCGGCGGCGTGCCGTCCGCGCCTGGACGATGCCGACGGCGACCAGGACCGCGACGACGGCGGTGCCGATCCGGGCCGCGAGCTCGGGCAGGCTCACCTCGAACCAGCCGAACTCACCCCACCACCGCAGAATCGTCCCGTTGACCAGGAGGTTGGTGAACGAGCCCCAGCCGGACAGCTCCGTCCCGGGTGCGAAGTCCGGCGTCGACGGCTGGAATGCGTGGTAGCGGACCAGGTTGACGACGAACCACCAGGCCCCGAACGCCAGCGCCGTGGCCGAGCCGAGCAGCAGGGGCAGCCACGGGAACCGCGCGGGCCGGGTGGGCATCCCCGGCCCGGCCGTCGTCTCGGCGAGCAGGAAGGGCGTGCTGTCGGACCGCGCGCCTCCAGCCGCCCGGCCGGGTTCGGCGCCCGCGGGCAGGCCCGGCTCGGCGGTGAGCGTTCCGGCGCGGGCCAGGTCGCCACGGGCGCGCCGCCAGGCCAGCAGGTAGGCAGCCACCGCCAGTGGGACGAACACGACACCCAGGGATTTGGAGAACATCGCCAGGCCGATGAACATCCCGGTCCACAGCCCGGTGCGCACGGAGGTGTCGCCGCGCAGCACGTAGCAGATCGCGAGCGTCGCGAGCCCCCCGGTCAGTATCAGCAGGGCGTCGTTGTTCACGCTTGACCCGATGTGAGTGAGCATCGGGACCGCCGGCGGCACCAGCGCGGCGACCCGGCCCGCGGCCCGGCTGGGCGTCAGCCGGTCCGCACAGGCCCAGGCCAGCAGCGGCAGCGGGGCGACCATCAGCACGCTCATCAGCCGCAGCAGCCCGATGATCAGATCGAACCGCAGGTCCTGTGGCGCGCCGGGCAGGACCTTGAGTAGCGCCGCGCCAACCAGGTAGTACAGCGGCGGGTGCTGCATCATCTGCTGGACGTCGGGCTTCGGCTGGCCCGGTCTGACCAGCTCGCGCCACTCGGGGCGCTCGGCGCGCGGCGTCGCGCCGGCCTTGGTGAAGGGGCCGACGACCAGGTCGTACGGGTCGGCTCGGGTACCGACCGGAGCGGCCGCGAGCGAACCGATCATCTCCGGGGACACGGTGGCGTGCCCGACGAGCGGCCAGCCCTTCCCTTCGGCCAGCCGCATCACCGCGTCGACGTGGTGCGGCTCGTCCGGTGCGTGGTACTGCGGCGCGAGGACCGACCAGCTCGCCAGCAGCAGGGTGAACAGCGCGGTGATCAGCCAGATCGGCGCGGGAACGGAGCGCAGCAGCCGCCACGGACGCAGCCGGACCTCGGGCGCGAGCAGTTCGCGGGCGTCGGCGACCCGGCCTGCCACGACAGCGGACACGCTAGAGAACCCCCGAAACGACGGACGCCCGCCATGGTAGGCGCGTGGAGGCACGCTGACCTGGTCCGTTGTCACCCGATCCGCGCTATGGCCACGCAACGGAAGAGGCCACGCGACAGCAGGTCCGGACGGGGTCTGGCGGTCAGCTCCAGGCGTCGGCCGTGCCGACCACCTTCGCGGGCGAACCGGCGACGATGGCCTTGGCCGGGACGTCCCGGGTCACGACCGCGCCCGCGGCGACGATCGCGCCCTCGCTGATCGTCACGCCCTTCAGCACGATCGCGCCGGCGCCGATCCACACGTGATCCTCGATGATGATCGGCGCGCTCTGCGGCTGCGCCACGCCGTCGACGACGATCGGGTGGAAGTCGTTGTCCATGATCTGGGTGTTCCACGAGATCGTGCAGTTCTCGCCAATCGACACCCGGTCGCGAACGAGGATCTTGGAGAACCCGTTGATGTTCGTGCCGTGGCCGATCTGCAGCAGGCCCGAGTCGACGACGACCCGGACGCCGCGTTGCATGGAGACGACGCCCTCGCAGCGCAGCCGGCCCTCGGGGTGTACCCGGACCACCGACGCGTCGTGCTTGGACGACAGGCCGAACGAGCCGAGACCGACCCGCAGCACCCCGCCCGGCCCGAACTCGAACCGCTCGTGGCCCTCGATGATGGTGCGCGACCCGGTCCAGATCGGCTTTCCATAGGCCAGCGGGTAGCGCAGTCCGGCGACGAACGCGACCGCCGAGGTCTCGCGGCCCGCGTGCAGGGACCGGACATGCTGGACGTACTCGCGTAGATCACTTCTGAACCCACCCACGTCCCACACAGTAAGCGTCGTCGCGGTGGCCGGGCTCACCGGGGCCGTGGTCGCCCGGTGGGAGCCCGTCGTGGTAGCGGGGTGGCCCGCGGTCGTTCACGCCCCGCGTGCGCCCTGTGGCGCGAATCGGTTCTTACGATGTTCACAACCCGCCCACCGTCCGGACACGGCGCACAACGTGTCACCCTGGCGGGGGCACCGCCAGGCGTGTGCAAGGAGCCTTCTCGATCACACCGAGACCTCGGCCAGTCAGGGTCCGGCCGGAGGTGACATGGAAGAGGCTCACAGTTCGACAGCAATCGGGAGTCAGACCGACGTGAGTGTCAGCGCAATCCGCCAGCCGAAGCCATCGGACGTGCTCACGGCGCCCGGCGACGACGAGCAGTTCTCGATCAACCGCGACGCGCCGTACGTGACGATCGTGCTGCCCTGTTACAACGAGCAGGATCACGTCGTCCTGGAGCTCGAGCGGATCACCGCGGCCATGGACGCGAGCCGGTACAGCTACGAGCTGCTGGTCATCGACGACAAGTCCACGGACAACACGCTCGCCGTCCTGCACGAGGTCGCCCCCAGTTTCCCGAAGATGCGGCTGATGCCGTTCCGGCGCAACGGCGGCTCCGGCACCGCGCGCCGGATCGGCACCCAGGAGGCGCGCGGCCAGGTCGTCGTCTGGACCGACGCGGACATGACCTACCCGAACGAGCGGATCCCCGAGTTCATCAAGTACCTCGACGACCACCCCGACGTCGACCAGGTCGTCGGTGCCCGGCTGACCGAGGAGGGCACCCACAAGTGGGCCCGGGTCCCGGCGAAGTGGTTCATCCGGATGGTCGTCCAGCGGCTGTCCAAAATGAAGATCCCCGACCTGAACTCCGGCCTGCGCGCCTTCCGTCGCGAGGTGTCGCTGCCCTACCTGCGGCTGCTGCCGCCCGGCTTCTCCTGCGTCACGACGATCACGATGGCCTTCCTGTCCAACCAGCATCCGGTGGACTACATCCCGATCGACTACGCGAAGCGGTCCGGCACCTCGAAGTTCCACCCGTTCAAGGACGCCCGCCGCTACATCCTGCAGGTTCTGCGGATGGTCATGTACTTCGACCCGATCAAGGTGTTGATGCCGGTAGCCCTGTGGATCATGGGGCTCGGCGTCGTAAAGCTGATCTACGACGTCATCCGGTACAACTTCCACGTCACGACGTCGACGATGCTGGCCATCCTGGTCGGTTTCCAGATCGTCGTGCTCGCGCTGATCGGCGACCTGGTCGCCCGCTCCCGTGGCAGCGCCTGACGAGGCGGACCGGGCGGCGGAGGCCGGCGGGCTGGCGCCGTCCGGCGGCGCGCGGCGGATCACGATCGTCGGGCCGACGCACCCGTACAAGGGCGGCATTGCGCAGCACACCACCGAGCTCGCCCACCGGCTGGCCGCCCTCGGCCACGACGTGCGGATCGAATCCTGGTCGGCGCAGTACCCGGCCCGGCTCTACCCCGGCCAGCAGCGCGTCGACGTGCCCGAGATGGAGCCGTTCACGCCCACCGGCTACCCGCTGTCGTGGCGGCGCCCGGATGGCTGGCCCCGGCTGGGCCGCCGGCTGCGCGCCACGGCGGACGTCGTCGTCATCGTCGTGGTCACGCCGATCCAGGCGCCCGCCTACCTGGGCATCCTCGCCGGGCTGGGCGGGCGGCGCCGCCGGCGCGCCGGCGCGCCGGCCGTGCTGGCGCTGTGCCACAACGTCCTGCCGCACGAGCGCCGGCCCGTCGACGAGCCGCTGATCCGGGCCGTCCTGCGCCGCGCCGACGCCGTCCTCGTGCACACCGACGCCGAGGCGGCCCGGGCCGCGGCGCTGACCGGCGCGCCGGTGCACGTCGCGGCGATGGCCCCGCACCTCTGGGACGCGCCACGCTTCCGGACGACGCCGCACATCCGGGACGACGCCAGATCCCCGTCCGACGAGCCCGGCCCCGCCGCGGGAGCGGACGAGCCGGGGAACTCGGGCGAACCGAAGCGGCGGCTGCTGTTCTTCGGCCTGGTCCGGCCCTACAAGGGGCTGGACGTGCTGCTGCGGGCGCTGGCGCAGGGCCCGTCGGACGTCGCGCTCACGGTCGCCGGCGAGTTCTGGGGCGGCGTCGAGACGACGCGGGCGCTGATCGCCGAGCTGGGCCTGGCTGACCGGGTCGAGCTGCGGCCCGGCTACGTCGACGCCGCCGAGGTCCCGGGGCTGTTCGCCGCCGCGGACGCGCTCGTGCTGCCCTACCGGGCCGGCACCGCGTCACAGAACGTGGACCTCGCCCACCTGCACGGCCTGCCGGTGGTCGCCACGACCGTCGGCGCGCTGCCCGCGGCGGTCACCGACGGGGTGGACGGTCTGCTGGTGGCGCCGGACGACCCGGCGGCCCTGGCGACGGCGCTGCGCCGCCTGTACGAGCCGGGCGTGCTGGAGGCGCTGACGGCCAAGGTCCACCCGCCGGACACCGCCGGCGGCTGGGACCGCTACCTTGACGCCCTGACCGCCGCCGTTCGAGTGCAATAGGTAAGCGTTCGGGATGGGTTCGTAGCCTTACGGTCTGTGAGAGCAACGACACGTAGGGCGTTGACCCGTGGTGCGACAACAGGTGGTGCGCCGACCCGGTCGGCGCGAACGCGTCGTGGCCGCACGCGGGCCGCCCGCACGCGGGAGCGCCAGCTGGCCTACTCCGAGCTGGAGCCGCGGTCGCTCGACGAGTTCACCCGCCGCCGCAAGGCCCGCAAGCTCGTCGCCGTGCTCGCGCACTTTCTCGGCCGCCAGGAGGCCGGGCCGCGGGCGCTGGCGGGGCTGCGGGTGCTCGACATCGGCTGTTCGGCCGGGTTCATCTGCGACGAGCTGGCGGCCGTCGGCGCAGAGGTGACCGGCGTCGACATCGACGCCGGCGGGCTGCGGCGAGCGCGGTCCCGGTTCGCGCGCCGGGCCCGGTTCGTCCAGGGCGACGGCCTCGCGCTGCCGCTGGCGGACGCCACCGTCGACGTGGTGGTGCTCAACCACATCTACGAGCACGTCGTCGACGCGGACGCGCTGATCGGCGAGGTGCGCCGGGTGCTCACCCCGGACGGCGTCGCCTACCTGGGCCTCGGCAACCGGTTGGGCATCATGGAGCCGCACCACCGGCTGCCGCTGCTGTCCTGGCTACCGCGCGGCCTGGCCGACCGTTACCTGCGCGCCGCCGGCCGCGGCGAGCACTACTACGAGCGCTACCGCACCCGCCCGGGCCTGCGTCGGATGCTCGGCCGCGCCGGCCTGCGGGCCTGGGACTACACCGTCCCGGTGCTGCTCGCGCCGGAGGCGTTCCACGCCGAGGCCGACCTGGCGGCGACCGGCGTGCCGGCGCGGCTGTTGCGGGCGGCGACGGTGTCGCGGCGGCTACCCGCGCCGGCGCGGGAAGCGCTCGCCCGCGCCGCGTTGCCGGTCGTGCCCACGTACCTCTGGGTCGCCACACCGGGGCCACGCCGCCCCGCCGGCCACCGCCTGCCCGCCGCGCCGCGCCCCGTCTCCTGACGAAGCAGCCCCGGTAGCGGAGGAAGTGGACACGGCCGACCCGCCAGGCTGGCGGGCTGGGGCGACAGGCAGACTGGACCCATGAGCTCGCTGCGTGACGATGCCCTGGCGTACTTCGGTCACCAGGTGCACGTGATGCGCCGCCGGGAGGTCTCGACCCTGTTGGGTTGGGCCGGCGACCTCACCGGGCGCACCCTGCTGGACGTCGCCGGCGGTGACGGCTACTGGGCCGGCCAGGCGATCCGGCGCGGCGCGCGGGCGGTCTGCCTCGACCTGGCCCGTGCCAAGCTCGACTTCGGCAGCCGGCTGCGGGAGCGCCCGGGGCTCGTCGAGGGCGACGCGCTGGCCCTGCCGTTCGCCGCCGGCTCGTTCGACGTCGTCATGTCGGTGTGCGCCATCGAGCACTTCGACGACGGTGCCGCGGCGCTCGCCGAGATGGCCCGGGTGCTGCGCCCGGGCGGAGACCTGGTGATGTCGGCTGACGCGCTCACCAGGGCGGAGCGGTGGCCGGACAAGCTCGCCCGCCACCGTGCGCGCTACCACGTCAAGCACACCTATCCGGCCGACACGCTGACCAAGCTGCTCGACGCCGCCGGGCTGGACGTCGTGCGCCAGACGCACATGTTCCGCTCAGAGCGGGCCGAGTGGCTGTACATGACGCTGTCCGCCAAGGGCGGCAAGGCCGGCTGGAACGCGGCGGCCCCGCTGTCCCCGCTCGTCGCGCTCGGCGACCGGCGCACGGCTGACGACGGCGGCAGCGTGGTGCTCACGCACGCCCGCCGCCGGGCCTGACGGTGACGGCCCAACGGGCGCTCGCCGTCCTGCTCACTGTCCTGCTGTTCGCGCTGGTCATCTTCGGCCTGGCCGCCGTCTTCGCGTTGTTCGGCCATCGGAACTGGGGCTATGTCGTCGGCGCCCTGGCCTGCGCCGTGATGACCTACGCCGGGATCAACTCGCTGCGCGGCGACGGCGGCCCGGGCCCGGGAGGCGCCGGCCGGGGCGACAGGGAGCGGGCCACCCGCCCCGGTCCCAGGAACGCCAAGGCCAGGAACGCCAAGGCCAAGAACGTCGAACCCAGGACCGTCGAGGCAGGGGGTGGCGGCCGGGGCGCGGCCGCGGGCGGGAGGTCGGCGACTCGGAAGGCCGCGACCGCGAACGCTGGGACCCCGAAGGGCGAAGGCAACAAGAAGAAGGGCTCCGCTCGCACCGGTGCCGACCGTCCCGGTCAGACCGGGCGAGGCTGAGGAGGGCCGCCGGTGCGCGTGGGTTTCCTGGTCGATCAACTGCTGGCGCCGGTCCCGGGCGGGACGGGCCGGTACTCGGCGGAGCTGGCGGCGGCGCTGGCCCGTACCGCGGCCCCCGGCGACGGCGTCACCGGCTGGTGCGCGTGGCGCCCGCAGCGGCGAGCCGCCCCGCCGACGGGGCCGGTGGCGAGGCTCGGCCGCCAGCTGCTCGACCGGCGTCGGGGCAGCGACGGCCCGGTGACCGACGACGCGCGCCTTCCCGGGGTGCTGGGGCCGCTGCGCCTGCCACTGCCCCGCCGGGCACTGGCGACAGCCTGGGCGCGCGGCGTCGGGCCCGCGCCGACCGGCGTCGACGTCGTGCACGCCCCCACCCTGCTGGTGCCGCCGCGCCGGCGCGGCACCGCGCTGGTCGTGACGATCCACGACGCTGTCCCGTGGACCCACCCCCGCACGCTGACGCCGCACGGGGCCCGCTGGCACCAGGAGATGGGCGCCCGGGCGGCCAGGACCGCCGACGCGATCGTCGTGCCGACGAAGGCCGTCGCCGACGCCCTGAGCTCGTTCCTGCCGGTTCCCGACAGCCAGCTGCACGTCATCGGCGAGGGGGCCTCAGACGCGGTGCTGCGGGTCGGCTCGGACGCCGACGAGCGGGCGGCCAGACTCGGCCTCCCGCGGGATGGCTACCTGCTGACGCTCGCGACGCTGGAGCCTCGCAAAGGCCTGGAGGTCGCGCTGGCCGCGCTCGGGATGCTGACCGGCGGCGCCGTCGACCTGCCGCTGCTGCATGTCGGCCAGCCCGGCTGGGGTGGGCTGGACGCGGACGCCGAGGCGGCCAAGCTGGGCGTCGCCGAGGGCCGGTTCCGCTCGCTCGGCCGGATCGACGACGCGGACCTCGCGGTCGTGCTCTCCCGCGCGAGCGTGCTCGTCATGCCCTCGCGGTCGGAGGGCTTCGGCCTGCCGGCGATCGAGGCGATGGCGCACGGCGTGCCGGTCGTGGTTTCCGACGTGCCCGCGCTCGTCGAGGTCACCGGCCGGGCCGGGACGGTGGTGCCGGTCGACAACCCGACGGCGCTGGCCGCCGCCGTCAGCCGGATCCTCACAGATCCGGTGCTGCGCGGGCGGCTGTCCGGAACCGGACGTGAACGGGCCGCGCACTTTAGCTGGATTGCGGCGGCGCACTCGTGCTGGGCGCTCTACCGTCGAGTCAGCGGTTCCCCAGCCGTGTCCGTCGCCGGTGACGGGCGGGCGTAGTGTTGCCCCGGTCGAACGCGCCGCGCGGGAAGGTCGACTCCGCGCCGCCGCGGGCGGGCGGAGGGCCTGCTGGTCCGCCGGACTCGTACTGGGTATGGCCACGGAAGTGGTTCGTCGGGGAGCGCGCAGGTGCTGCGCCGTCCGACGGCCCGCCCCGGATATAGATAGACGAACAGGTAGCAGTCTGGGTGGGAAGGAGCGCCGTGGGACCCCGGGTGCTCGTCGACGCCACCGCGGTTCCAGCGGACCGTGGCGGTGTCGGGCGCTATGTCGATGGGTTGGTCGCGGCCCTGAGCGCGGCCGGTGCCGATCTGGCGCTGGTGTGCCAGAGGTCGGACGAAGAACGGTATAGCCGGATGGCCCCGGATGCCACCGTTCTGTCCGGGCCGGCGGCGATCGCGCACCGTCCGGCGCGTCTCGCCTGGGAGCAGACCGGCCTTCCGCTGGTTGCCGATCAGGTAGCCGCTGACGTGATCCACTCGCCGCACTACACGATGCCGCTGCGGGCGTTGCGGCCGGTGTGCGTGACGATTCACGACGTGACCTTCTTCACCGAGCCGGAGATGCACACGGCCGTGAAGGGAACGTTCTTCCGCTCGGCGATGCGGACGGCCGTCCGCAAGTCGAACCGGATCATCGTCCCGTCGAAGGCGACTCGCGACGAGCTCGTCCGCGTCCTGGACTGCGAGCCGACCACCACCGACGTCGCCTACCACGGCGTCGACACGGCGACCTTCCACCCGCCGGCGGAGGAGGACAAGCGCCGGGTGCGCATGCGCCTCGGCCTCGGTGACCGCCGGTACGTCGCCTTCCTCGGCATGCTGGAGCCCCGCAAGAACGTGCCTAACCTGATCCGGGCCTGGGCCGAGGCCGTGCACTGGCGGGACGAGCCGCCGGCGCTGGTGCTCGCGGGCGGCTCCGGCTGGGACGACGAGGTCGACGCGGCGGTGGCCGCGGTGCCCAGCCACCTGCGGGTGCTGCGACCCGGCTACCTGCGCTTCTCGGACCTGCCCGGCTATCTGGGCGGCGCCGAGCTGGTCGCCTACCCGTCGCACGGCGAGGGCTTCGGCCTGCCGGTGCTGGAGGCGATGGCCTGCGGGGCGCCGGTGCTGACCACGCCCCGGCTGTCGCTGCCCGAGGTCGGCGGTGACGCGGTCGCCTACACGCAGCCCGACGTCGACTCGATCGCCCGTGAGCTCGGCGCGCTGCTCGACGACGCGGAGCGGCGTGCCCAGCTCTCCTCGGCCGGCCTCGCCCGCGCGGGCGAGTTCACCTGGGCCGCCAGCGCCGACGCCCACCTCGCCAGCTACGCCCGAGCCGCCGCCGACGCTTAGCCCCAGTCAGAGGGGAAGGCCCTGGCAGGTCCCCGACCTTTCGGCGCTACCGTCTCAGGGGGTTCGTGGGGCGGTCGGCCGGAACCGGGCGCGGAGCGCCCTGCGCAGACCTGCCGAATCGCTGACCTGCGGGATCGCGACCTCCGAGATCGACTTCGTCGATCCCGCAGGGACCCCGTTCGTCGATCCCGCAGGGACCCTGTCGCCGATTCGGCAGGGACCCCGGCTACGCCTGCTTCGGGCGCTGAGCGCCCTTCGCGGCGTGGTCCGGGGTGCTGCTTGACATGGGGGCTGGCGGGTTCACGGGTTCTGGCCGGGGCTGGGTTTCGTTGGTCGGTTCCGGTGCGGTGGCTGGGTTGGTCTGTCGGGATCTGGCTGCTCCCGGCCATTCGACCGCCCGGGCCGCCCGGCGCGGTGTTGGCGGCGGGGCGTTACGGTCTCTGAGGGGTTCGTGGGGCTAAGGGAAGGCCTGTCTGTGAGCGCAGGAGCAAGCGAGCAGAGGTCGGGTCCGACGAAGGAGGACCCGGCCGAGCAGGGGTCCCCGTTCAGCGCGGATGCGCTGAACGGGGGGGCGATGAGTGCGGCCGGACCTGCCGGATCGCCGACCTCCGAGATCACGACCTCCCAGATCACGACCTCCGAGATCGACTTCGTCGATCCCGCAGGGACCCTCTCGCCGATCCGGCAGGAACCCCGGGAGCGAACCCGAGACGCTATGAGTGATGAGCCGGAGATCCGGGTCGTGGTCGTGACCTTCCGGTCCGGCGACATCATCGGGAACTTCCTGGACACGCTGGCGAAGGCCACGTCGCGTGGCTACGAGGTCGTCATCGTCGACAACTCGCCCGAGCTGGACGCGAAGACGGCCGCCGCCGGTGAACGGCCCGAGGCCCGGCTCGTGCGGCCGGGCCGCAACCTCGGCTACGGCGCCGCCGCGAACCGGGGCGCCGCCGGTGCCCGCGGCAGCTGGATCGTCGTCGCCAACGCGGACCTCTCGTTCGCGCCCGGCGCGCTGGACGAGCTCATCGACGCCGCCGGCCGGTGGCCGCGCGGCGGTGCGTTCGGCCCGGGGATCGTCAACCCGGACGGCGCGCTCTACCCGTCCGCCCGCGACCTGCCGTCGCTGGGCCGTGGAGTCGGGCACGCCCTGTTCGGCTGGTTCTGGCCGACGAACCCGTGGACGGCCTCCTACCGCCGGGAGCGCGGCGCGCCGACCGAGACGACCTGCGGCTGGTTGTCCGGCTCGGTGCAACTGCTACGCCGGGAGGCGTTCGAGTCGGTCGCCGGCTTCGACGAGTCGTACTTCATGTTCATGGAGGACGTCGACCTCGACCGCCGCCTGGGCCTCGCGGGCTGGAGCAGCGTCTACGTGCCGAGCGCCGTCGTCGAGCATCTCGGCGGGCACTCCACCAAGCGGTCATCCCGCCGGATGGTTATCGCCCATCACCGCAGCATGGTGCGCTACCTGTGCCGGCAGTACTCGGGCCCGGCCTACCTGCCGCTGCGGGTGGCGCTGACCGTGGGCCTCGGCGCCCGGCTGCTGTTGGCGCTGGCGTTCGCGAAGGACAGCGCCGGCGCCCGTACCACCCGCGCGGCGGCGGACATGCTGCCGCCCGCGCGGAAAGCCTGACTGCCGGTTTCGTTTCCGTGGGTTTGGGCGGACTCCCCGGTTCTGGCGTGCGATTCTGTGGCCTGTTGGTTGTTCTCTGGGGCCGTTGGCTCCGTGTGGTCGATCTCTGTCGTAGGGAGACAATGGCTGGCCTGACGGGCTCGTACCGTGTCCGGTGAACCGCGTACGGCTACGAGGTTTCGCATGCGCGACGATCGCCGGCTCAAAGGCGGGCGCCTACTTACCCACATCCGGTGTCTGGAAAACTTGCCAGCATGGACGCAGTGATGCTGGTGGGGGGCCAGGGGACCCGGCTTCGGCCCCTCACGATGTCAGCCCCCAAGCCGATGCTTCCGGTCGCTGGCGTGCCCGTCACCGCCCATATGCTCGCCCGCGCCCGCGACGCCGGCATCGACCGGGTCGTGCTGGCCACCTCGTACAAGGCCGAGGTGTTCGAGGAGTACTTCGGCGACGGCTCGGCGCTGGGCCTGGAGCTCGTCTACGTCACCGAGACCGAGCCGATGGGCACCGGCGGCGCGATCCGCAACGTCGCCGCCTTCCTGCGCTCGGGGCCCGACGAGCCCGTCGTCGTCTTCAACGGCGACATCCTGTCCGGCCTGGACATCAAGGCGCTCGTCGCCCGCCACCAGGGCTGCGGCGCCGCGGTGACGCTGCATCTGACCGAGGTCGAGGACCCGCGTGCCTTCGGTGTCGTGCCGACCGACGCGTCCGGCCAGGTCACCGCGTTCCTGGAGAAGACCCCGGACCCGCCGACAAACCTGATCAATGCCGGTTGCTACGTCTTCCGCCGCTCGGTGATCGACACGATCCCGGCCGGGCGGCCCGTGTCCGTAGAACGGGAGACCTTCCCCGGCCTGCTGCGGGCCGGCGTCCCGATCGCCGCGTACGCGGACAGCACCTACTGGTTGGACCTGGGCACGCCGGCCGCGTTCGTCCGTGGCTCCCGCGACCTGGTACAGGGGCGGATCGCGTCGTCCGCGCTGCCCGGGCCGGTCGGGGACGCGCTCGTGCTGGGTGGGGCGACCATCGCGGCGGACGCGAAGCTGTGCGGCGGGGCGACCATCGGGGCGGGCGCCGCCGTGGGCTCGGGGGCCACCGTCGACGGCGCCGTGCTCTTCGACGGCTCGTCGGTCGGCGACGGCGCGGTCGTGCGCGATTCGGTGATCGGCCGAGACGCGGTGATCTGCGCCGGTGTCCTGCTCGAAGGGGTCGTCGTCGGCGACGGGGCCCGCATCGAGGCGGGCAACGAGCTGCGCGCGGGGGTGCGCGTCTTCCCCGGAGCCACCCTCCCCGCCGGCTGCGTACGCTTCAGCTCCGACAAGGCCTGACGCCGCCAAGCCCGCGGTCAGGCCGTTCGCCTGGCCGCGGATCGCTCTTTGGGGATGCTCGGCGCTAACGGGGATCGAGCCGGAAGACTCGGATGACGCGGCCGCTCGGCGAGCTGGGGTCGTTCATCCGCTGGTACTCGGCGTAGCCGGGCCAGAAGGCGGTGAGCTTCGGCCAGATGGCGTCGCGCTCGGCGCCGTCGACGAGACGGGCCCGCAGCGGGTGGCGCTTGCCGTGCTGGACGACCGCGACGTCCGGATGGGCCAGCAGGTTCCTGGTCCACACGGGGTGCCCGGATCGGCCGTAGTTGCTGCCGACCAGCCAGAACCCGTCGCCGTCCGGCATGGTCGCGAGCGGGGTCTGGCGGGGAAGGCCCGACTTCGCCCCGGTGTGCTCCAGCATGACCATCGGCAGCATCATCTGGCCGATCATGACGCGGCCGCCGGTGAGCTTGTGCATCGCCCGGTCGATCCGCGGCATCACCGCCGGCCCGAACCGCTGGAAGACGGGGTGCAACGACAGCGCCTGCGCCATCCGCCCGAACCGAGTCTGTGGCCCGATCTTCATGACGCGGATGCTAGCCGAGCGTGCTTGACGCACTCGTGCATGTGACAACCAGGCGACGCCGACTCGGCCGATGCCGGCCCGGTCCAGTCGCGTCGTCGGAGGGGCACGCCAAGCGCCCCGTGACCGTCGCGGTCTCGGGGTGCCCAGGTACTCCGCTGCGCGAATCGCTACCCGATCAGGTCACGGGGCGGTGGTGGCGCCGCCCATCGTAGGGACGGTGGCCGGGATCCGGGTGTTCCCGCCGTTCAGGACGAGCGGCCCGTTCTCGGTGACGTCGAGGGTGCCGCCGGCGGCGCCGGACTCGGGAGCGGTCGGCGAGTTCCAGGTGGCGCCTTCCAGGGGCGGGTTCGTGTACTTCTGCACGAACTCGAAGACCGCGTCCTTGGAGACCGTCCCACAGCGCTGGGTGCGGTCCCAGGCGGTGAGGACGAAGTGGCGGTTGTCGGGGAAGACCGAGCGGGTCCACGGGACCGCGATGAACCGGCTGCCCGCGCCGCTCGCGACGGTCTTCAGCTGGGCGATCTGGTCGGCCGGCAGCTTGCTGTCGTACCAGCCGATCACGAAGCCGTGCTCCAGGTTGTGCACCGCCCGCTCGATCCGGATGCCCGACGTCGGGGTGTAGAAGCGGATCGCGTCGGGCAGCGGGTCGCCGTCGTGGTTGCCCGACGACGGCGGGGACTGCGGGTAGTTCACGGTCTGGTCGGCGGTGACGTGCGTCTGGCCGACCTGCTTGTCATTGACGACACCCGTGCAGTTCGCCTGCTGGGCGGCCGCCGTCGCGGCCGCGACGTAGCCGATCTTGTGGCTCGCCGACTTGCTCCTGCTGCTGCCGACGCTGAGCGTGACGGCGACGGCGAGCACCACCACCACGACGACGCCCGCGCTCCCATAGATCAGGAGCGCGCGCCGACGCTCCTTGCGGGCCTGCTCGCGGCGCAGTGCCTCGAGGCGGGCGTTGCGTTCGGGGGTCTTCTTGGCCACGGTGCCGCATCTTAACCGGGGCCGCGCGGCTGGTGGCCGACCGCGGTCGCGCTCAGCGGTGCAGGAGGAACGCTCCGGGATCGCGCGGGGGACGCGACGGCGCCGGGACCGCGGGGTGACCGACGGCGACCGCGCCCAGCGGCGTCCAGCCGGCCGGCAGGTCCAGCACCCGGTGCACCACGTCGGCGCAGAACAGGGTGCTTGACACCCAGGCCGAGCCAAGGCCCTCGGTGGCAAGCGCCACCAGGAAGTTCTGCACGCCGGCGCCGCCGGCGACCGTGAACATCCGCTCCTCAGCGGCGGCCCGGCGTGCGTCCGGGTAGGCGTGCGCGCCGTCGTCGGTCACCAGCGGGACGACCAGGACGGGCGCCTGGGCCAGCACGTCGCCGCGGCGCAGCCGCCGCGCGACGGCGTCCTCGGGAAAGCCGTCGCCGCGCAGGTCCCGCGCCCAGGCGTCGGCCATCGCCGCGAGCAGCTCGGCGCGCCGCTCCGCCACGATCACGAACCGCCACGGGGTCGTGTGGTGCGGCGCCGGGGCGGTGACCGCGGCGGCGACCGCGCGTTCGACCGCCGCCGGGTCCACCGGGGCGTCGCTGAACGCCCGGACGGTGCGCCGCTCGGTGAGCGCCGCCCGCCGGGCTTCCAGGGTGCCGAGCCGGAACAGGTCCTCAGCCGGCGAACGGACCACCGACCGCACGCCCCGCCCGTCGTCGGGCACCACCGAGAAGCCGCGGACGAGGGCGACCGGGGTGGCCGTGAGCTTGCCCTTCACCAGCTCCGCGGCCGCGGCCAGCTGGTCGGCCTCCGCGACCTCGGTCATCCCCAGCTCGTTGCCGTAGCCGTCCACATCCCCGATGTGGCTGCGCAGCGCGGACATCCCCGCGAGTCCGATCGCCTGGTCGACGACGCCTCGCCGCCACGGCCGCCCGGCGGTGTCGGAGACGACCACCGCTGCCAGGGCGCCGTACCGCGCGGCGAGCCCGGCCCGCAGCCGGCGGGCGGACTCGTCGGAGTCCAGCGGGAGCAGCGCCAGGCTGTCCTTCGCGAGGTTGGACGCGTCGACCCCGGCCGCGGCCAGCACGAAGCCATGCCGGGTCTCGACGATCCTGGTCGGGCCGCGGCTCGCGACGTCCCGCACGGTCTCCGCCTCGATGGCCGCGAGCCGGGCGGCCTCCCGGTCACCGGCGACGGTGACGATCCGGCCCTCAGCCTTGGAAATGATCTTCGAGGTGACGACGAGCACGTCGCCGTCCTGAAGGCCGAGCCCCGCGGCGTCCAGCGCGGTCGCGATCACTCCGGCCAGATCGTCACCCGGCCTGATCTCGCCGATCCCGGGCACCGGGACTATCCGCAACTCGCCGCGGACCGGGTCGACGGCGGCCGCGCGCGAGGTGCCGGCGGCCGGCTCAGCCGTCTCGGCTGAGCTCCGTCCGCGGCAAGCTACGGCCCCGTGCTCACGACCTCCGAAATCGCCGACCTCCGGGATCACGACCTGCGGGATCGACGAAGTCGATCCCGCAGGGACCCCGTTCGCGGATCCCGCAGGGACCCCGTTCGCGGATCCCGCAGGGACCCCGTTGCCGATTCCGCAGGAACCCGGTCGCTCCCACGGGACCTCCGCCCGCCGCCTCCTGCGCTCAGACACCGGCCAGCTCCAGCGCGGCGCGGACGATGGCGACGGTCGCGTCCAGGTCGGTCATCAGCAACGGCCGGGCGACGACCCGGACGCCGGGCACCGTGACGCCCGCGTCGGCGGTGTCGACGAGCCAGCCGTCGAGCAGCCCGGGCCCCTCGGCGCCGGGCGTGCCCCCGCGGGAGCCGTAGTGCCGGCCGACCGACTCGGCGGACGTCTCGACGCCGATCGCCCGCAGGCAGGCGTCGGCCATGCCCCGCACCGCGCTGCCGCCGATGATCGGCGAGACCCCGATGACCGGCGCGGCCGTCGCGCCGACGGCCTCCCGGATGCCGGGCACCGAGAGGATCGAGCCGATCGAGACGACCGGGTTCGACGGCGGCAGCAGCAGCACGTCCGCCTCGGCGATCGCATCGAGCACGCCGGGCGCCGGCTTCGCGTCCGCTGCCCCGACCGAGACGATCGCCTCGGCCGGCACCTCGGCGCGCAGCCGCAGCCACCACTCCTGGAAGTGGATCGCGCGCCGGCCCTGGCCGTCGTCGATGACGACGTGGGTCTCGACCCGGTCGTCGCTCATCGGGATCAGCCGGACGCCGGGCTGCCAGCGATGACACAGCGCGGCGGTGACGGCGGAGAGCGCGTAGCCGGCCTCGAGCATCTGGGTGCGCACGAGATGCGTCGCCAGATCCCGGTCGCCGAGGCCGAACCAGTCGGGGCCGACGCCGTACTCCTTGAGCTCGGCGGCGACGGTGAACGTCTCGTCCTCGCGCCCCCAGCCCCGCTCGGCGGAGATCCCGCCGCCCAGGGTGTACATCACTGTGTCGAGGTCCGGGCTGATGTTCAGCCGGTGCAGGATGATGTCGTCGCCGGTGTTGCCGATCACGGTCACGTCCGCCTCCGGCAGGGCAGCCTTCACCCCGCGCAGGAACCGCGCGCCGCCGATGCCCCCAGCCAGGGCCGTCACCTTCACGGCTAGAAGGCTATTGCGCGCGGCCGACAGGAGTGGCCGTCGGCCGGAACCGAGACCGCCGGCTGGCCAACCGGCGCGGGTGAGTTCAGTGTCACCGCCGCTGCCACTCCGTCGGCTGCGTGCTGCGGCCTCGTCCTCACGACCTGCGAGATCACGACCTCGGAGATCACGACCTCCGAGATCACGACCTCCGAGATCACGACCTGCGAGATCGACTTCGTCGATCCCGCAGGGACCCCGTTCGTCGATCCCGCAGGGACCCCGTTCGTCGATCAGGCAGGGACCGCGTCGCTCCGGTGAGACCTATGCACGCCGCCTCCTGCGTGTCAGACGGCGCGGGTGTTCAGACGGCGAGCGCGGCGAGCAGGTAGCGCACGAGGGCGCTGGTGGGGCGGGTCGGGGCCGGGTTGGCCAGCCCGCCCTCGATCGTGGCGACGACCGCTTCGGCGGCGAGCTCGCGGTCCGGTTCGGGGACCAGGTCGGTGACGGCGGCCAGCGCCAGGCCGTGCAGCCATTCGTGCAGCCGCTCGTGGTAGGCCATCACGGGCGGCGCGTGCGGCGCCCGTTCCGCCACGCAGGGATGCAGCGTGCGGCGGCGCTCCACCGAGTCGAGCGCGGCGAACAGACAGCTGGCCGGCTCGCCGGCCAGGTCGCCGATCCGGGCGACCTCACCGTCCAGCAGCCGGTTGAGCACGGCCGCGAAGGCGTGGTCCTTGGTCCGGAAGTACCAGTACACCGAGCCCGGCTCGATCCCCGCGGCACGCGCGATCTCGGCGACCGACGTGCCGGCGAAGCCGTGGGCGAGGAACTGTTCCTCCGCGACGGCGAGCAACGCGTCCACGCGTTCCTCGCGGGGGACCTCCTGGCGGTTGCGGGGCACTCGAACAGGGTAGCGAGGCTGCTCCCGCAATTCCGTGTTTCACGCCACTTCGCCTCGGCTCGCGGCTGGACGGGGCCGGGCTGGTGATAACGGGCGATTCGGTATCGGGTCGAGATCGCCGTAAAGCTTGCGTTCGCGGGGGGATTTGCCGGCAGGATGTGCTCGCCGGAAAGCCTCTTGTGCTCGTGATATCGCTCTTAGTGATGGTGTGGGCCGGAGTGAACCCGGGCAGAACGGTCTGTGGGCGGACGAGTGTGTCATACCCGTCCCCGATTCTCTTGATTCAGGTCCGAGAGACCAGCGACAGTGGAACTGAGTTCTTCGACCGTCGCCCAAGAGTTCCCCGCCGGCGCCGATCATGACGACTCCCCTTCGCGCCGCCAGGGAACCGCCGGGTCCGTGGGAGGGAAAGCCATGTCCCAGATCAGAAACTCCTCGACGAACCGCCACCGAGCATCGGCCGGCGGGACCGACGCCCGGTCCGCCTCGCGTCGGCGCGCCCTCGCCGGCGCGCGGGCGCCACAGGTCGCCGCCGCGCGGCACGTCCAACTGCGCCGCGACGCCTCGGACGCGGGTCGGCGGCTGGCGGCTAGGAGCGCCTTGGTGGCTGCCCGCCGCCGGACCAACTTCCTGCTTGGGACCCTGGACGGCCTGCGCCGCGCCTCGGCCGGCACCGCCAGGGTCCGGGCGACGGGCCAGTCGCCGGGATAGGCCTGCCGTCCGCATCGGACGGGGAAGCCGGGGCGCCGCGTCGGGGTTCTCGCTGGGAACGCGGCAGGCGCCCCTCGCCGGTTTGGTGGCGCGGGCACCGTCACGTGATGCACAGTCCAGACCGTTCCCGCCGCTGCGACGGCGCCCGCCCCCGGCGAGGCCCGGCCCGGGCGGGCCTTACCGAATACAGGTGGACGCCTTGACTAACTCCGGCACCGAGGCCATCTCCGAGGGTCTGCCGGCGTCGGTGCGGAACGTGCCGGCCCACAGCGCGCCGTCGCCGAGCGCGCTGCGCCGCGCGCTTCGCCGAGCCAGGGACGGAGCGACGCTCGACGTCACCGAGGCGGCGGTGCTGCTGGCGGCCCGGGGCGACGACCTGCGGGACCTGGCCGCCTCGGCGGCCAGGGTGCGCGACGCGGGCCTCGCCTCGGCCGGCCGGCCGGGCGTCGTGACCTACTCGCCGAAGGTGTTCATCCCGCTGACCAGGCTGTGCCGGGACCGTTGCCACTACTGCACGTTCGCGACGGTCCCGCACCGCCTGCCGGCGGCCTACCTGGAGATCGACGAGGTCCTCGAGATCGCGCGGGCCGGTGCCGCGGCGGGGTGCGCGGAGGCACTGTTCACCCTCGGCGACCGGCCGGAGGACCGCTGGCCGGCGGCGCGCGAGTGGCTCGACGCGCACGGCTACGACTCGACGCTCGGCTACCTGCGGGCCGCCGCGATCGCGGTCCTGGAGGAGACCGGGCTGCTGCCGCACCTGAACCCGGGGGTGCTGACCTGGGCCGAGCTCGCCCGTCTCAAGCCGGTCGCCCCGTCGATGGGGATGATGCTGGAGACCACCGCCCGCAGACTGTTCGCCGAACCGGGCGGCGCGCATTTCGGTTCGCCGGACAAGGACCCGTGGGTTCGGCTACGGGCGCTGGAGGACGCCGGGCGTCTCACCATCCCGTTCACCACCGGCCTGCTGCTCGGGATCGGCGAGACCCGCGAGGAGCGGGCGGAGACGATCTTCGAGCTGCGCCGGATCGCCCGGGCCTACGGGTCGGTCCAGGAGGTGATCGTCCAGAACTTCCGGGCCAAGGACGACACCGCGATGCGCGGCGAGCCGGACGTCGGCGCCGAGGAACTGGCCGCGGCCGTCGCCGTCACCCGGCTGGTGCTGGGCCCGTCGGCGCGGGTCCAGGCCCCGCCGAACCTGGTCGACCGGCACGAGTGCGCGCTGCTGATCTCCGCGGGGATCGACGACTGGGGAGGCGTCTCGCCGGTCACCCCAGACCACGTGAACCCCGAACGCCCCTGGCCGGCGCTGGACGTGCTGCGCGAGGTCACCTCGGCCGCCGGCTTCGAGCTGCGGCCCCGGCTGACCGTCTACCCGCCCTACCAGGCCGAGCCCTGGCTCGACCCGCGGCTGGCCGCGCACGTCGGCGCCCTCGCCGGGCCGGACGGGCTGCTGCGGCCGGGTGGCGTGCCCGCCGGGCTGCCCTGGCAGGAGCCGGACGGCGGCTTCGCCGACAGCTCCGGCCGCACGGACCTGCACACCGCGATCGACACCGACGGCCGCAACGCCGAGACGCGGGCCGACTTCGACAGCGTCTACGGCGACTGGGCGGCGCTGCGCGCCCAGGTGAGCGCCGCCGGAACGGGCGCGGACGGCGTGATCGGCACCGGCTCCCGCACACCGGCCACCCAGCACGGCGGGGACCCCGAGGTGCTGGCCGCGCTGCGGCACGCCGAGCGCGACCCGGCCGGGATCTCCGACGCGCAGGCGTTGGCGCTGTTCGGGGCGACCGGCCGGGAGCTGGACGCACTGTGCCGGCTTGCCGACGATCTGCGCCGGGACACCGTGGGTGACGACGTCACCTACGTCGTCAACCGGAACATCAACTTCACGAACGTCTGCTACACCGGCTGCCGGTTCTGCGCGTTCGCCCAGCGCCGCGGGGACGCCGACGCGTACACGCTGTCGTTCGGCGAGGTCGGCGCGCGGGCCGCCCTGGCCTGGGAGATCGGCGCCACGGAGGTCTGTGTGCAGGGGGGCATTCACCCGGACCTGCCCGGCTCGGCATACTTCGACCTCGCCCGCGAGATCAGGAAGGCCGCCCCGGGCATCCACCTGCACGCGTTCTCCCCGATGGAGGTCATGAACGGCGTCAGCCGCACCGGGCTGTCGATCGCCGACTGGCTGACCGCCGCGAAGGAGGCCGGGGTGGACACCATCCCCGGCACCGCGGCGGAGATCCTGGACGACGAGGTCCGCTGGGTGCTCACCAAGGGCAAGCTGCCTGCCGCGGCCTGGGTCGAGGTGATCACAACCGCCCACCAGGTTGGCCTGCGCTCGTCGGCGACGATGATGTACGGCCACGTCGACACTCCGGCGCACTGGCTCGCCCACCTGCGGCTGCTGCGCTCGATCCAGGAGGACACCGGCGGCTTCACCGAGTTCGTCGCGCTGCCGTTCGTCCATCACAGCGCGCCGATCTACCTCGCCGGAGTAGCCCGTCCGGGCCCCACCGTCCAGGAGAACCGCGCGGTACACGCGATGGCCAGGATCCTGCTGCACGGAGCGATCTCGAACATCCAGTGCTCGTGGGTCAAGCTCGGCACGGAGGGCTGCCGCGCGGTGCTGGCCGGCGGCGTCAACGACATTGGCGGCACGCTGATGGAGGAGACGATCAGCCGGATGGCCGGTTCGCGGCACGGTTCCAGGCGTTCGATCGAGGAACTGGAAGAGGTCGCAGCCCTTGTCGGCCGCCCGGCCAGGCAGCGGACCACCACCTACGGTGACGTTCCCCAGGAACGGTTTGACGCCGCCAGGGCCGTCGCGAACCGCACAGCGCTGCCGCTCGTCTTCTGACGCGACGGCGGCCGGGTGGGCGGGCGATCCGGGCTCGCGGGGGGCTCCGTCGACTGTTCGCGCTGGTAATCGCGCGTGGCCGGGTAATCCTCGCGCTTCGACGGCGGTGAGGCGGCCGTCAGCCGGGCAGCGCCGATGGGGTCTGTCCCAGGCCTCGGCGCGCTGACGTGGGACGGCGGCCCTGGCCGGTTGGCAGGCCGCTCACCACAAGCCCACCGGAGGCACTACATCCCGTAACTGGCTGTCGACGGCGCCGCAGCGTTGCAAGGTGGTCCGGGACGGTGCGTGCCTGTTGTCCCTGCCCGGGCAAGGCGTGACTCCTGGGGAATGCGCCGAATTTCCTGGTGTCGGGACGTAGCCGCGGCGACCGGGCGGCGCTGCCCCCGCGTAACGGTGAGACCCCGAAGGGGGACCCTCCGTCACGGCGTCTGGTGACTGTGAGCTATGGTCATGTCGCTGGTTGTAGAAGATGTTGCGCCGGTAGGGTTGACGTGAACCGTCTTCGGCACGTGTAATTACCGGCGTGTCATTCCCCCGCCAAGGGGTCGGCTTCTGGTAACGCGACCTCCGGTGTGGACACCAGTTACCTGCGCGCCGGCGCCCGGGGGGTGACCGACCGCACCGCGACGGGTCTGGAGGGGTCCTTGATGGAACACACCGACGCGGGCGTCCGAATGCCGCCCATGGGCCTACGGACGCGCGAGGAGGAGGAACACGACCGCACGGCCGTGAGCCGTCCCGACGCGGCCGTGGGCCAGCGGCTCGGCGCGTCGGGGCGCCCACCCGTCCCGCGGATCCCCGCGGACGCGCATGCGACCGCCGAGCTGCGGGTGCCTGGCCGGGCGGCCTACACCGGCCGGGTCGCCCCCGACACGTACGACCTCGTCCGCCCGGCGCCCGGCGCCACCCAGGCCACCACCCCGCCGGCGCCGTTCGCAACCGCCCGGCGCGTGGAGGCCGTCGCGACGGCGTCCCAGAACGACCGGACCGAAGGCGGCGCCAGCCCGGGCGGCCCTCACCCGGGCGGCGTTGCCGAGGACTACGCGGACGACGAGGTCGACGACATCGAGGACGAGGCGGACGACGACCTCGACGCTGACGACTCCGACGACGACGCTGACGCCGAGCTCGACGACGAGGCCGACGCGGGGCTGCCGCTGGCCGGCGGCGCGGGCGACCGGGAGAGTCCTGGCGGCCAGGGCCGGCCGATGCTCGCCGAGGTGATCGACATCGGGCTGGGTGACCTGCTCGGTGAGGTCATGGAGTGGCAGGAGCGCGCCCTGTGCGCGCAGACCGACCCGGAGGCCTTCTTCCCGGAGAAGGGCGGCTCGACCCGGGAGGCCAAGCGCATCTGCTCCGGGTGCGAGGTCCGCGCCGAGTGCCTCGAGTACGCGCTCGCCAACGACGAGCGGTTCGGCATCTGGGGTGGCATGTCCGAACGCGAACGGCGCAAGCAGCGCCGCCGGGCCGTCTAGAGCCGGCCGCGGGCGCCCGGTGGAGACCGCGGTGGGCCAGACAGGCCCCCTCGAACCTCCACCGGGCACGACCGTCGGGGGCGATTCGTCGGCCTCGCGCCAAACAGTCGATTCGACCGCCCTGCCCGGTCGGATCGGTTCTGGACAGCCCGCGGACCAGGCCCAGGTCGTCGCCGTCGTCATTCGGCCCGTCGTCCCCCGGACGGCCGCCGGCCGGCGGCCCGCCATCCCCGACCAGCGGCTGCCGGACCGCGCTGGCCAGGCAGCGGGACTTCCCGCCGCCGTCGCCGGGCAGACCCGCCCGGTCGACCGGGCTCTGATCGTCCCCGTCGGCGGCCCGTCGCCCGCCACCGCGATCGCCCAGGCGGTGCGGCACGCCGGGCTGCCTGCGGACAGCGGCTTCATCTGGCTGCTCGACGAGTCGAGCCGGCCCGCGCCGGACGCCCTCGACCGGCTGCTGGCCTGCGCGGCGCTCGACCCGGGGGCGGGCGTCCTCGGCCCCACGGGCGTCACCGTGGATCGCGCCGGCTGCCGAAGGCCGGCGCCGGGCGAGCCGATGGCGGTCCGCGACGTGCTGGCCGTCGAGCGGGCCGGCGCGCTCGTGCGAGCGCGTGCCTGGCGGCTCCTGGACGGCCCGAACCCGCTCGCCGGCCGGGCCGACGATCTCGACCTGTGCTGGCGTGCCTGGCGGGCTGGCCTGCGTGTCGTCGCCGTGCCGTCCGCCCGGCTGCGCGCCGGGGCGCCCGGCGCCCGCGGTGCCCAGGACGACCACGTCGGACGCGTCGACGCCCTGCGCGTCCGGATCGCGCAGTCCGCTCCAGCAGGGCTCCCCCTGAGCGTCGTCGCCGTCATGCTGACCGGGGCCGGACGGGTCGTGAGGTCGCTGACCCGCGGCCGAGTGCGCGCCGCGGGACTGGAACTGCTCGTGGTGGCCACCGCGCTCGCGGACCCGGTCCGGCTGTGGCGGCTGTCGCGCCGGTCGGCGGCTACTCGGCGCGTGCCGGCGCGCGCGCTGCGCGGGCTGTTGACCCGGCGGGCCAGGCGCGGCCCGCCCGCGAGCGCCGTCGGCGAGCCCGGTCGCGACCGGGTGCACCATTCGGTCGCACTGGCCCGGCCGCCCGTCCTGCTCGCGGTGCTGCTGCTGACCGCGGGCTGGGTGCTGCGCGGGCTGGGCACGGTCGGGGGCCGCCGCGCGCCGCTGCCGCGCGGAGCGGGCGAGCTCTGGGCGGACGCGTGGTCCGGATGGCTGGGGCCTGCCGGCGGGCAGCTGGGTGGCCCCGGGCCGGCGCCGCCGTGGACCCCCCTGCTCGCGCTGCTGTCGTCCGCGCTCGGGGGCCGCCCCGAGCTGGCCGCCCGAGTGGTGCTCGTCGCGGCCTTGGCGCTGGCCGGGCTCGCCGCTTACGCCGCCACTGGCTGGCTCGGCGCACTGGGCTCGCTCGCCGAGCGCCGGTGGGCGCGGGCCGGGCTCGCGGCTGGCTACGCGCTGGCCCCGCCCGTCACCGTCGCGGCCCAGACCGGGAACCTGGCGGCCATCGGCGCGTGCGTGGCGATCCCTGTACTGCTCGCGGCAGCCGTCCGCACGCTGAACCCGCCGGTGTCGCCCACCGCGGACTGGGCCGCCAGCTGGCGGCTCGGCGCCGCGTTGGCCCTCGGGTCGGCGTGCGCGCCGGGGCTCTGGCCCGTCGCGGCCGTCGGCCTGCTCGCCGGCGCGATCGCGGTGGGCCCGCGGTGGGCAGCCGAGCGGGTCCGGCGCGGCGGGTGGCCGCGCCGCGGCCCCGCTGGGCGGGTGGCCGCCCTGGCCCCGGGTGGCGGCGGGGCGCGCCTGGCGGCCCGGATCGCCGTCCCGCTGCTGGTGGGCTGCGCGCCGTTGCTGCCCGGGCTGGGGGTCGCCGCGCGCGACGGCCGGACCGGGGTGCTCGGGCTGCTCGTCGACGAGCCGGCTCGGGCCGGGACGGACACCCGCGCCTTCATGGTCTTCGCGCTGGTCTGCGTGCTCGCGGCGTCGCTCGGTGGCCAGGCAGCCCGTGGCCGCGTCGGCGTGTGCTGGCTGCTGGCCGCCGCCGGCTGGGTCACCGGCCAGGACCCATGGGCCGCCGCGAGCCTGCTCGCCGGCGTCGGCATCGCCCTCACCGCCCGCCTGGACACGGCGCGGCCCGAACCGTGGGTGGTGCCCAGGTGGCGGGCGCTGCCGAGCCGGCGGGGCCGGGCCGCCGTCGTGGTCCTCGCGCTCGCCGTGGCGGCCGGGCCGGCGGTGCTCTTCACACGGGCCGGAGGGTGGCTGGGTACACCGGTCGCACCGGCCGGCGGGGGCGCCCCGGGCCTGTCCACAGCGACGGCCGGCGCCGCGTCCGGCGTCACCGAGGGGGCGGGTGGCCCGCGAACACTGGTGCTGCGCCCGTCGGCCGACGGCACCGGCTACGCGCTTACCGGCGGCCACGGGCCGACGCCGGTGGACACGGCGGGCGACCCGGCCTGGCCGGCCCGCGCGTTCCTCGCGGCGGTCGTCGCGGACCTCACTGTCGGCGGCGGCTGGGGAGCGTCCGCACTGCCCGCCCTCGGTGTCGACGAGGTGCGCGTCCCGACCGACCCGAGCGCGGGCGTACCCGTGGCGCAGGAGGCGGACGGGCTTGTCGCCGCGCTCGACGCGGACGACGGGCTGGCGCGCGACCAGCCCCGGCCCGACGGCTACTACTGGCACCTCACACGAGCAGCGGGCCCGGTGGCCGAGTCGCGGCTGCTGGCCCCGAGTCTCGCGGCGACGGCCACCGACGGTCCGGGGCAGCGGCCGCGCTCGGTGGGCAGCGCCGCGGCGGCGCGGGCCGCGGCCGCCGCGCGGGTCCCGGTCGGGCCCGGCACCCCCCTGGCCGGTCCGCTCCACGTGCCGGCGGTGACATCGATGGACGTGCCGCTGCCGGCCGGGCCGGCGGGCCGGCTGTTGGTGCTCGCCGAGCCGGCCGACCCGGGCTGGCGGGCGAGCCTCGCCGGGCGTCCGCTCACGCCGGTGTCCGCCTGGGGCTGGGCGCAGGCGTTCGTCGTGCCCGCCGGCCCGGCCGGTACGGCGAACGTCCGCTTCGACCACACGCCGCACCGGGCGCTGGAGCTGGCCGAGGCCGCCGCCGTCGGGACCTTCCTGGTCGGCGGGCTGCCGCTGGCGCTCGCCGCCGGGTGGCGGCGCCGGCAGGCCGCCGGCTCGTGGGCCGCGCGATGACCAGACCCAGGACCGCGGCGAAGCCGCCCGCCCAGCGGCGGTCCGGCCGGGCCGCCCGGCGATGGGGAGCGGTGCCCGGCGGTCTCGGGTTCGCGGTCGTCGGCGTCGCGGCGCTCACCATGACCTCCGCGCTGCTGCCGGACGAGCGGCCTACACCCGTGCCGCCGGGCACCCCGGCGACCGCCCAGCCCGTCTACCGGGCCGGTCTGCCGCCGTCCAGCCGCGTGCTGGTCTGCCCGGACCTGGGCGCCGCCGGCCGGGTGCCGACCAGCGTCGAGGTCGCCCGCCTCGGAACCGCGGGCCAGGTGACGGCGTCCGTCGTCGGCGCGCGTCCTGGCGACCCGCCGACCAGTGGCTGGGCGGCCGAGCCGCCGTCCAGCGCGACGGGCGCCCCGGACGACGAAGCACCCGGCGCTGGCTGGCTGCCGGCCGCCAGGCCCTTGCTCACGGCCGGCGAGACGCGCGGCACGCTGGCGGTCCCCGGCGCGCAGGAGCCGCCGATCGCCCCGCCGTCGGCGCCGTCGGACCTGTCCGCGCTGGCCGGGCTGCCGGCCGATCAGCTCAGCGCCCTCGCGGCCCAGAAGGCGCAGGCCGACCAGTCCGCGCTGGCGGCGCTCGCGGCGCTGTCCCCGACGGACCGGGCCGGGCTCGCCCGCCGCGTCGCGCCACCCGACCTCTCCGCGCTGGCCGCGCTGTCCGCCACCGACCTGGCCGGTGTCACCCGGCTGGCGGTGTCATCCGGCCGGCCCGTCGTCGTGCGGGGGAGCGGCGTCGCGCGGCTCACCGCGACGGTGACCGCGCCGGGCGGTCTGGCTGGCCCGGCCCGCGCCGCGTGCGGGCCGACCGCGGGCACGGCCTGGTTCGCGGGCCCGGCTACCGGCGCCGGGCACGACCCGCTGCTCTTCGCGACGAACCTGGACACGCGGCCGGCCCGGCTGACCGTGCGCGTCTACACGCCCGGCCAGCCGCCGGCCTCCTCGGAGCTCGCGGTGCCGGCCGGCGGGACCGTCAGCCGGCGGGTCACGGCCCTCGCGCCGGAGGCCGCCGCGACCGTCGTCGGCGTCGAGGCCCGGGCCGGGCGGGTGCTGTCCTGGCTCGTCGACCGACCGAGCGAGGGCGCGGCCTGGGACCTGGTCCCGGTGCCGGGGGTGCCCGCGCCAGGGCGCCAGGCGCTGGTCGGCCCCGTCGTCGCCCCGCCGGGCAGCGGGGGCGCGTCGGCCAGGCTGGTCGTCGCCGCGCCGGGAGCCGATACCCGGGTGCGGGTGCGGATGCTGACGACGAGCGCAGGCCCGGCCAGCCCGCCGGGCCTTGACGACGTTCCGGTGCCCGGAGGCGAGGCGGTGACGATCCCGGTGTCGCTGCCGCGAGGCGAGGCGGTGGCCCTGCTCGTCGACGCGACCGGTCCCGCTCCGGTCGTCGCCGGCTTTGGGCTGCTGTCCGGCAGCCCCAACCAGAGCGGCCCCACCGAGGACGCCGCCACCTCCAGCCGGGACGCCGAGGCTGGACGGCTGACGTGGGTGGGCGGCACGGCCCTGCTGGCGGCGGGCGCGACGGCCCGGGACGCGGACCGTCCGCCGGTCCCGTTCGTCGACATCCCGCCGATCCCGGCGGGCGCCGCTGGCGCGCTGTTGCTGACCGCGCCCCGGGGGCCGGCAACCGTGCGTGTCGACGGCCGCACTGTGAAGGTCCCCGCCGGTCGCGCGGCCACGGTCTCCTTGCCGGCCCGCTATGCCGGCGGCAGCCTGGCCGTTCTCGCCGGCCCGCTCGCCGTCACGGAGCTGCTCGGCACACCGGTCGCCCAGGCGACCACCGTGCCCGACCCGCGGGCGAGCCCGGAGTCATTCGGCGACCAGTCTTCCGGCGACCGGTCTCCCCGGGACCCGCCGCCGGTGACCGTGAGCTCGGTGCTGCCGCTGCTCGAGGCGGATCCGACCGGCCCCGCCCTCCTGGTAGACGACCCGACCGCCGGTTAACGCCGCGACGGCCGCCGGCGCTGGTACCAGCCATCGCACAGCAACCGACCGAACAGCGAAACCTACGCCCGGCCTGTACCCGTGAACCCGCCAGCCCCACTGTCAAGCAGCACCCCGGACCACGCAGCGAAGGGCGCTCAGCGCCCGAAGCAGGCGGAGCCAGGGTCCCTGCCGAATCGGAGCCAGGGTCCCTGCCGAATCGGCGACAGGGTCCCTGCCGAATCGGCGACAGGGTCCCTGCGGGATCGACGAACGGGGTCCCTGCGGGATCGACGAACGGGGTCCCTGCGGGATCGACGAAGTCGATCTCGGAGGTCGCGATCTCGGAGGTCGCGATCTCGGAGGTCAGCGATGTGGGAGGTCAGCCAAGGGCCCTCAGGGCCCGGTTCGGGCGGATCGCCCTACCCGCGGGTGCCCGGGCGGGCGGCGAAGACACGGCCGGTCCCGCGCAGGGTGACAGTAGCCGGTGCCGTGAGGATCGCAGCCTGGCCGCGGGCCAGCCGCAGTGACGAGCCACCGGCCGCGTCTGCCACGGGGGCGCTCACGCCAGCCTCGGTCCTCTCGCCAGCCTCGGCCCTCTCGCCCGGCTCGGTGGTCTCGTCCGCCGGGGCGCCGCCCGCCGCGCCGTCACCCGTGACCACCTCGACGTCGACGGCGCCGTCGACGGCCAGCAGGACCGCCGGGCGGTTCAGGGTGACCTCGCCGCCGGCACAGATCGCCTCGGCGAGTACGAAGTCGTCGACCGGGACCGGCCAGTAGCGCACCAGACCGCCGGCGCCGGCCCGCAGCGTCTTCGCCGTCAGCACCGGCGCGTCCGACGGAGTCGGATCGACCAGCCGGAGCAGCTCGTCGACGTCGATGTACTTGGGCGTCAGGCCGCCGCGCAGCACGTTGTCCGACGTCGCCATGATCTCGATGCCGACGCCGTGCACGTAGGCGTGCAGCAGCTTCGCCGGCTGGAACAGCGCCTCGCCCGGCTTGAGGGTGACGTCGTTGAGCAGCAGCGCGGCCGCGATGCCGACGTCACCGGGATGGGCTACGGCGAGCCGGCCGACCAGGTCGGCGGCCCGGGCCAGGTCGGCGGCGCGGGCCGGGTCGGTCCCGGCGGCTTCGGCCGGATCGGGGCCGGCCGCCACGGTCGCCGCCGCCCGGGTCAGCTCGCCGGCAAGCGCCCGGCCCTGTTCCCGCGGCAGGGTCAACAGGGTGCGCAGCACGGCCGAGGCGCCGTGGGTGGCGTCCGCGGCCAGCGGGCGGAACGCCGCCGACAACTCGGGGATGCCGAAGGCCGCGACCACGGCGAGCGTGCGGGCCGGTGCCCGAACGCCGGCCAGCGCCCGGAACGGGGTGAGCGCGACGATCAGCTCGGGCTTGTGGTTCGGGTCGCGATAGCGGCGCCGCGGCGCGTCCCGCGGCACCCCGGCGCGCTCCTCGGCGTCGAAGCCGGCCCGGGCCTGCGCCCGGTCGGGGTGTACCTGCAGCGACAGCGCCTTCTGGGCAGCCAGCACCTTCAGCAGGAACGGCAGCTCGCCGACCAGCTCGGCCGCGGGCCGGCGCCGGCCGGCGTCGTCGCAGTCCGACGGGGCGACGGGGTGGGTGCCCAGCCACAGCTCCGCGGCGGGCTCGCCGGTCGGCGGTTCCCCGAGCAGGTCGTAGATCGCGTCGAGGGAGCCCCACGCGTAGTGCTGGACCTGGCCGAACAGCGGCAGCACCCGCGGCGTCGCCCCCGCGAGCACGGGCATCGCGGGCCCGGGCGTCGCGGCGCTCTGGATCTGCGTGTCTGCGCTCATCGTGTCGCTCTCCAGCTGGCCGCGGCTTCGCCGATCGCCCACAGACTACGGTCCGCCAACCACGGTCCGGAGGCGGGCGTACCGCCGCCCTGGCCCGCCGGGGCCGCCCAGCCGTCGCCCTATTCCTCGTCGCCCCAGCCGTGGCCCTCGGGGTCGATGACGGCGGGGTCGACGCCGAGCATGTCGGCGACCTCGTGAATGATCGCGTCGAGGACGAGTTCGGCGAGGTCCTCCGTGTCGACGGCGCGCGCCTCCAGCGGGCGCCGGTAGACCACGATCCGCCGCGGCGTGGCCGAGCGTCCCCGGCCGGTGGCGGGTTGGTAGAGCGCCAGCGGGACGACGTCGTCGGAGACCTCGACGGGCGGCACGTCCTCGACGGCGAACTCGACGCCGGCCAGCTGGCTGGACCAGCGCAGATCGAGGTGCTCCACCGCGTCGAGCACCAGGTCATCGAAGCGTTCGCCGCGGGTCGAGTAGGCCGGCACGTCCGGTGGCAGGAGGGTGCCGCGCATCCCGCGGCCGCGCCGATCCCGCCGCCGCCGCGGGGGAATCGGGCGGTGCGTCGCCATGGGCAGGCGGACGGTCGCCGGCCGGCCGGGCGCGGCGTCCTCGGCCGAGGCTCTCCTGGCCGGTGTGCTCTCGGCGGGCGCCGCCCCGGGAGCCGCGGGTTCGTCGACCATCGGGTCAGCGTAGCCGTCCGGGACGACGCCCCGGCCCGTGCGCGGCGGATCTGCCGACGTGGATTCGGCGGCGCGGCGCGCGGGCGACCGGTGCGCGTAAATGGAAGCACAGAGTGATTGAGTGGGGGAGTTTACGTCACGGCGGTGGCTTCTCTGGCGCGACACGGCGGCCGGTGGTGGCCGCCGCCCGTTCCGGGGTCTACCGTCCGGAACGTGAAGCCCCGGCGCTGCTCCCGCTCGGCCTGTTCCGCGGTCGCGGTCGCCACGCTCACCTACGCCTACGCGGAGTCCACCGCGGTGCTCGGGCCGCTGTCGCCGTACGTGGAGCCTCACTCGTACGACCTGTGCGGCCCGCACGCCGACCGGCTGACCGTTCCGCGGGGCTGGGCGGTCGTGCGCCTCGATCCGGAGCCCCCGCGTAACCCGGCCACCGACGATCTGGAGGCGCTCGCGGACGTCGTGCGCGAGGTCGCGCGGCCCGCGCCGCTGCCCGGCGACCCGCCCGGCTACGGCCAGGCGCCTGGGTACGGGCCTGTTCCCGGCCACGGCCCGGTCGGCGGCGGCGAGCCCCCGCGTGACGACCCCGGCGGGGGCCGGCGAGGTCACCTACGCGCGGTCCCCACCTCCTGACCTGTCGGCCGGGCCGGATAGGGTCGTCGCGACGGCTGGGCCGGCGAGGGCGCCGGCGAAACGGGGTGCGGAAGGTGGAGGGCAATGGGGCTTGACCTCGCCCGGATCTTCAAGGCGTATGACGTGCGCGGGGTCGTGCCGTCCGAGTTCGACGCCGACATCGCCCGCGCCACCGGCGCGGCGTTTGTCCGGTTGCTCGACGCCAAGGAGATCGTGATCGCGCACGACATGCGCGAGTCCTCCGGCCCGCTGTCCGCGGCGTTCGCCGAGGGCGCGACCAGCCAGGGCGCCGACGTCGTGCTCGCCGGCCTCGGGTCGACGGACCTGCTGTACTTCGCGGCTGGCTCGCTCAACCTCCCCGGCGCGATGTTCACCGCGTCGCACAACCCGGCCAAGTACAACGGCATCAAGATGTGCCGCGCCGGCGCCGC
>Ga0068863_100000335_pt1 | contig 47785 bp, 37 predicted proteins | sample KBSSwiS62_FD_66596 | JGI IMG/M metagenome (GOLD analysis project Ga0068863, IMG submission 66596) | Switchgrass rhizosphere microbial communities from Kellogg Biological Station, Michigan, USA - KBS Switchgrass S6-2 | ecosystem: Host-associated > Plants > Roots > Rhizosphere > Soil ... | reverse complement strand
CAGTGCTGATGCAGGCAGCGGCACACAGGCCCGTACGGCTACTTGCATGCGCTCCGATGGAACCGCGGTCGCGGATAGCCAGTGTACGGGTACGAAGCCGGCAACGAGTGCGTCCTGCACGCCTACGAGCGGATTCTCCTGCGGAACTCAAGGGGCTATCAGTCAGAGTGCCTTGCTGACCGATGCGTGCACCTACAGTTGGCTGGCGACTGGCTTTGGGACGTGCACCGGCGGCGACGCTCACTGGGTCTTGGGCGAGTGGACGCCGCCAAACGGCTGTGGCCCGACTCTTCAGACGCGCAGCCTCACGTGCACGGTAGATGCGAACTCTGGGTCGCAAACGCAGAGCGTGAGCTGCATCCGTTCCGATGGCAGTACTGTGGTTGATTCCAATTGCCCGGCACTGACACGTCCGGTGAGCTCCGAGAGCTGCACGCCGAGCACGGTCGACTGTGGTGCCGCTCCAGTGACCACCCAAAGCGTTGTGCTCACTAGCGCCTGTCCATCAGCCAATTCCAACAACTATCAGGGGTGCATCCCTGACCCGGCAAACGGAAAGTACTGTGTCTTCGAGCCACTTTGAACGGTAATCGTTGAGTTTGATCTTGGTGGTCCCTTCGCGGCAAAGAATGCGGGCCGGGTGCCGTACGCTCCGGCCCGCATCGGAGTGATGGCACTTTGCCCTATGGCCACCGCACACGATCCAAGCGGGCGGCGAGAACCACGACGGTCGCCTAGGCGGGCGAGACGCTCGCCCTCGACGATGGCGTGCTGAGCCCGTGAGGATCGCCTGGTAGAGCCGGAGCGAAGGGTGTTGCGGATGTTGGCCGGCATGGCGGCGGGGCAGGCACGTTACTGTCAGGACCGCAGCGATGGGTTCCAGCTACCGCAACTCCTGCACATCGCGCAGGCGCTCGTCGTTTAAATGTCCCAAATGCGCATGTCAGGCCCCGCAAGGACAAGACAGTCCGGCAGCTAGTGAGGATGATCGCGAGTTTCGAAGGAGATCTTGTCCGCCCAGTGAGCCCCAGGCCATCTCCAGATCCGAATCCAGGGAGAAGCGCAGTGGTGCCTCCCCTTCCCGCAACCACGTCGCCATGGCGGATGCGGGCGACTGAAAGGACCCCAGGCCATCGCCACGCGTGCTCCTGGCTCCTTGAGTTTGTCCCTATCCCCACTCAGTACCTTCGTCACAACAGCTTGCGAGCAAGCTCCCTCCCCAGTTCCGGTCCCTTGGTTCGGGTCAGAAGGCGTTGCCGGCGGTTGATCAAGCCACCACCCCGGTTGTGTGGTTCGTGCGCGGCAATTTTCAACGGTGTGGGTGAATTCAAAAAAGGACCGTACGCAACAGCTACAGCAGTTTTGCCAAAAAAACCCAAAATCACTACCACGAGTTACCCGCGCCAGCGTCTCTTAGTAGATAGGGAATACAGGAGGTGACTATGTTAGGCATGAGATTGTTTTGCCGGGAAGGCGTCGCTAAGATGGCCGACGCCCAAGGGAAGCACACGGGATCAGTATCCGCTCAAGTTCCAAACACCTTTCCACAAAAGAGTGCGCAGCAGCATAACGCTGCTCATCGACTACTGACGCGGCAATGACCGCCGCTCAGGGCGCCGCTGCAACGGCCGCTCTCCCCTCTGAGGTGGCGCTCACGGCGACATCCACGGGGAGTGCTGTGTCTGCGATTTCGGCATTGGCGGTGCCGAACCCGGCAGAGTGCGCCACTGCGCCGCCGTTTGCTGCGGAGCCGGATGAAGAAATAGATGAAATACCCGGGCCCGCGGTCCACGGGTTACCCCGCATCCTGGTACGGGATAGGGCCGAGCTCCTGATCTATCTGTTAGGTCTGAGGGATCCTCAAGACCTAAAGGAATGGTATCAGGAAATGCCGCTCCTGAACTGGGCCAAGGAGCACGGCCTCACCCTCAAACCCAGCGTTGAACTGCTCTGTCACTGTTATGGTGATAGGCGGTTTCGTGAGCTGTGGTTCGCTGTTGAAAGAGACAACGAAGAGCACCTGCGCACCCCGAGCCGCTCGGACGATCGCTTCGACTATAGCATTAGTTTGGATTGGACCATCCTGGTCGACTTCTTCGGCGAGGCGCGCAAAGTTCCGCTCGATGTGGAGCAGTTGGTCGCGACGGTGGCCGATCTCAAGGCCGACCAGGTGCCTGCCCGGCTGCGCGCCGTCATTGAGCAGACCGAGGACTATCAATCGGTGTGGGTGATCTGGCTAACGCTGCACTCACTGCTCAAAGGATGGCCGACACTTTCAGAGGCCAAACGCCTGCGCGCCATTATCGGTGTGTTCCTCCTAGTGACGGTGAGCAATTCCCTGGAGCCGGTGCGCCTGGCGGCGCTCAGGGTCCCGGCTCTGGCCGAAGAATTTGCGGATCTGCGGATGGTGGAGCCTGCGCGCTATGCGCAATACATCGCTCAGCAGAAGTACGACGGCGCGGAGTCGTACGCGAGTGCCAGTGCCGATGCGATTGCCGGCGCCACGGACTTGAGGCAGTCACACAACATCATCGGTTTGCCGAAGTTGCTTCTGCGCTCCGGTGCGTCCTTACTCACCGATTCTTTGCTGGCGCGTAACCGCAATGAGCGGGCACTGCTGGCCAATCAACCCCGGATGCAGCGGTGGTTGAAGACTCGCGGAGGTGGCAGGCCTCCGAAGTTGACTGTCGAGCTAATGGAGGAATGTTATGGCGATCTGCAACTTCGCCATCGCTGGTTTGTTGGCAGTGTTGATGGGATTAGACATTTCAACAAAACCAATTGGCGCAAGATCATCAGTCTCGATTGGACGCTGGCGCTTGCCTATTTCAAAGATCTTAAGATCGACCGAGTTCTTGATTTCTCAAAAATCGAGGACTCAGTTGCTGAGCTAGAAAGGCGTCACGCCGTGGCAGAGCCCATGGCGACGCTGATTGCCAACACACCGCTGGCCGTTCGCCCCATATGGCAGGTGTGGTCGAAGGTTCATGAGCGGCTGCTGACCTGGTCAGAGATCGAAGTCCCCGAGCGTGCCCGGGCAGTCATTGGCTTGTTTGTCCTCGCCACGGCCAGCCGCTCGCTGGGGCCGGTGCGCTTGGCGGTATTGCTCGAGCCCAAGGTGGCGGAGGAATTTGCCGGGCTACGGGAAGTAGAGATTCCCGTGGTCAGCGCCGCCGAGCTCGCCAACGAATTGGAACTGCAGAAAACTCTACTTCCAGAGGAAACGCTCGCACCACTGGAAACGCCACAGCTGCTGGCATTGCCCGCACCCGCTGCACTGCCGATCATAGCGCCTGAGCAGCCAGCCGAATGCGAGCCATCACCCACGGCGAGTTGTGCGCAGTCCGAGGAGATGGGCCCGCCCAAGACGGTGCGGATTCATGGCCTGCCACAGATTCTGGTCAAGAGTGGCGCCGCACTGCTCTTTTCGATGTTGGGTGCCACTACGGGTCGGCGGCGCGCTGCACTGTTCACTGACTTACCCGTGCGCGATTGGGCACGCAACCATCGGCTGCCAGTAGAACACACCACGGAATTTATCTGTCGCTGTTATGGCGACTCCGAGTTTCGTCGCACATGGTTGCAACTGGTAGCCCGCGGGGTGCGCGACAGACCTAACGTCGAAGCCTCTAAGCGTCGCGCCAGTTTGGAATGGACCATTATCGACGAATACTTTCGCAAGTCTGCGGCGACTGAATTCGACCAGAAGACGATTCTGGCGACGGTGGCGGATCTTGCGCCACAAGTCGCCGCCGAGCTGAGTGAGGCGATTGCCGAGACCAGCCACAAGTATCGCGACTTGTGGTCCATTTGGTCAGCCATCGACAGCCTGTTACGCGGCTGGGACAAACAGCCCGAGAACCACCACCAGCGCTGCATTCTCGGTCTATTCCTGCTTGTCACCATCAGTAACTCCCTAGCGCCGGTGCGTGTGGCGCAGCTTCGGGCGCCTGCACTCGCTGCCGAGTTTGCCGAAGTGCGCGCGATGCAGATGGACAGCGAGGAATTGTTGACGGAGATGGAGGCTGAGGCTGAGGCTGAGTTGGAAGACGCTCCAGCAGTGGAGCGGATCGAGGATTTGACGCCCGATCCGCCGCTGGCACGTCCGAGCAATATTTTGGGTCTGCCACAGCGTCTGAAGAGGGATCAGTGTGGCCGGCTCTTGGAAATCTTGAAGTGCACCGGAGGTCCACAGCGTAAGAGACTTGCGCAGAATCCCATGCTGCGCCACTGGCTGCAGGTGAACAACTGGCCGAGCACTGTGCCGGATGTGGCTGCGCTGGAGAAGTGCTATAGCGACCGTAATGTTCGCTATCGTTGGCTCAATAACTACCTCACCAAGGCTTCTGGGCGCCGGGATGGCTCGACACAGACGGTGAGCCTGGACTATATCGCCTCCACTAGATTTTTCCCAGAACGCCGGCTACACCGGGCGGACTTAGCCGAACTGGAAAATACCGTAGCGCAGTTGCAGGCGAGTGGCGCCATTCAGGAATCGATTCGCTCGCTCATTGCTCATACGCCGGTCGCGATGCGACCACTGTGGTCGCTATGGCAGCTGGTGCATCCGCTGCTGCTGTCTTGGTCAACGGCGGGCGAGGCCGATCAAGAGCGTGTGGTCCTCGCCTTATTTGTGTTGGTCACCGTTGCCAACTCACTCGGGCCAGTGACGATTGCTCAGTTGATTGAACCGGCATTGCGTCAGGAGTTTGCTGACTTAAGAGAAATTTACAGCGCGCCGGCGGCCGAACTTGCAGATCAACCTCCGCTGACCAGCCCCCGCCGAGTGAGGGTATCACCGCCCAAAGTGCCAGACCTGCTCGCGCCGCTCATCAACGACCCGCCGCCAGCCCTGCCTCGAGCCCGCCCGCTCAATGTGGTGGGGTTGCCGAAGTGGTTATCGCAGGAAAGCGGGCGTCTATGGAACTTGCTCAAGCTCAACGATGCTGCCGGGCGCGCTGAACTGGTAGCTCAGCCGTTGATGCAGGTCTGGCTTGCCGAGCATGGCTCGACCGATGGGCAATTGACACCGGCGTTGTTAGAAGAGTGTTACACCGATCGTAATCGCCGCATCGATTGGTTCACCACTCGGCGTTCACCCGATATGCGCAAGCAAATTGATCAGCGTATACGGGTCAGTTTGGAATGGGCCATCCTGCTGGGGCACTTTTTAGCATTGCAAGGACGTCGGTTAGACTCGCGCAAGGTAGAGGAGACCGCCAGCACGCTCGAACAGGCGGACCTCGTCACGGACCTCGTCAAGAAATGGCTGCGCTCGCTGATTGCTCAGACCTCCGCTCGCCACCGGCCACTGTGGGGAGTGTGGAATACCATTCAACCTCTGTTTGAGCGCTGGTCGAAGTCGCAGTTACCACCCAAGGATCATGAGTCCGTCATCTTCGGCTTGTTGCTGTTGGTGACGATTAGCAATTCGCTGGGGCCGGTACGGGTTGCGCAGTTTTGGGCACCGAATCTGGCGGACGAGTTCGCTGAGGTCAAAGAAGTCTACGCTCAGGCGGCGCAGGCGGCGCAGATCGCCGACAGCGCCGCTGGGGAGGGGGCCAGCGAGCCTGCCGAAATTGCTGTGCTGCCCGCGCTGGTGGCTCCTGCTCGGCCGGCAGAATTTCCGGCTGCGTTGCCCGATGAGCCCTCCGAAGGGACGCAACCTACCGCTGCGGTGATCGAGTCCGGTGCGCTACCTGTGGTTGCCGAGCCGTCCGCCGGCACGGGCGAAAATCGTCGCGGCACTGCTCATGAGCCACGCTTGCTGCGTGCCGGCAAACTCTATCCGCAGCTCGACGACTTGGACGGTCTGCCGAACATATTGGTGAAAAATGACTGGGCGTTGCTGTGGCAAATCCTCAGGGTCACCAATCGCGACCAACGTCAGAGCATTCTGCATCAACCATTGGTGCGCGCCTGGTTTGAAAATTATGGCTACTCTCTCAAAAAGGCCAAGCCCGCGCTGATCGCACGTTGTTATGGCAACTTATCTCTTCGCAATGGCTGGTATCAGGCGGTTTGTTCAAGTCGGGGGGCGGAGCCCAGTGAGAGTCTGTCTAACCTAGCGGGTTACAGCCTCGAGTGGCAGATCATTGTCAGGTATTTCAAGGAAGAGTTCTCCGAGAAATTTCTAGCGGATAAATTGGAGGGAGTCGCGGCTTGTGTACCGCCTGATCGGGCGGACGACGAGGTATGGGACCTCATTGAGCAGACCCCGAGCATCTATCGGTCTGTGTGGCGCATCTGGCGGCAAATTTATCCCCTGATACCCCGGTGGCGCGAGTGGCCGGAAGACCATGTAGAACGTCACCGAATCATCCTGGGCCTCTTCGTGTTGACCACGGTCAGTCGCTCATTCGGCCTTGTGAGTCTCGCTCAGGCCATGGAGCCAGAGATTGGCGAAGAATTTGCTCACCTGGTTCCCTACTACTCTTGTGGTGAGGGAGCTCAACAGCAGGAGCGCCCAGCCGCGATCGACACGCCGAAGACGATTGTTGGTTTACCGCGAGTGCTGTCCGCTGACGATCATTTGCTATTCTGGGGGCTGCTCGGCGCGAATGAGAAACTATCACCGAAGGATCTGGCAAGGCGTCTACCGCTGCGTAGATTTACGGAGTGGCGCGGGCTCGAGCCGTGCAAAGCGACAGTCGAGGTCATTCAAGAATGTTATAGCGATCTGTTACTTCGCCGCCGTTTGTTCGCGACCGTAGCGACTGGGGCGCAGGGTGATCCGCACTTTACGGCCGATGCGTATTGGAGTTTGGAACGACGGATTCTATGGCATTACTTTGGCGCCGACTACTATCTTGGCCTGGCGCTGGATAAGTATCACGCTGCCTGCGCACCATTTTTCGACCAGGCGGGTGAGGCGCTACAACTACTTATCAACGCGACGCCCGAGAGAGATCGATTCGTCTGGCAAATCTGGCCACGAATCTTTGTGCTGCTTGAGGAATGGGAAATGACGGCGCCGGCGCAAAAAGAGAACGCAATTCTGGGCCTGTGGGTATTGGTGACGGTTACCGGATCGTTGCAAGTGTTGGACATCGCACGCGCGATAGCGCCTGGCCTCGCGGAAGAATTTGCCGATGTGACAGCCGTGTATGAATCACCGCCAGCCATTGGAGCGCAGGCTTCCGCTGGAGAAGTCGAAGTTGAATCGCCGACGGCATCATCATCGCCGTCGGCAGCGGCGGTGGAGACATCGACATCGGCGTCAGGATCGGGTTCGGCTCGGCCAACGACGCAGCGAGTAGGCGGGACAAACAATATACTGATCCAGTCACACATTATTGAAGGTCTCGAGCCGGAGTTCGTCGGACCTCCTGAGCCGTTACCGCCCGCCCAAGCCGCCCGCGGCACCTCTTTGCCTGCTGTTGCGGAGGCTTTTTTGCACAGCGCGCCCGGCGACCGGGGCTATCCGGTCCACCGAGCTAATTTGTTTTGGGGGCTGATCGGCCGGGGTCAGTGGTTGGCGGCGGAACAGTATATCGCGGCTTGGGGGGATGAGGTGACGCTCAGCTTGCCGGCCGGCCCCTTGCTGCGGGCGGCGATGTTGGCTGGGTTCGTGGTGACCAATAGTTCGGTTGTCACCGCTCAGTATCGTGAGTGTTTGGCGAAGCTAAATTTCCAGCGGCTCGAGGAAGTATTAGAGACCCAACACAGTTTCGGTGGCTATGGTCTGGCGCTGGCGGCGAGTTTGCAGCCGGCCTTGTTTGTTCCGCGGTCGGGTGCGCTGCGGTTGCTGCGTTTCAGCAATCGCGGTTGGCCTGCTGAGTGGGGACAGTTACTCACTGAGATTGCAACGCTGGGGGAGCAGCATCTGCAAATCACGCTGGAGCAGTGCCGGGAGTTTCAGGCAGAGCGGCAGCGCCAACATCGAGTGCAACAACTCCAGGACTCGATGCGCAGTCTCTCTGAGTATGCGCACAGCCGCACTTCAACTCAGCATCAGGCGCGGGCAGCGTGGCGTGATGCGCTGGCCGGTGATTTTGGGCAGGTCGTCGATGTGATTCTGGGTAAGCGCTCATTGTCCAATGAGTCCTTACAGGCGCTGCTCGATCACTATGGTACGCGCGAGGCGTTAGAGATCTGGTTGGCGAGCAATGGCCACAGCGGCACGCAGCTCACTCCTTTTTACCCTCAGGCCGAAACCTGTTTGCAGGCGGGCGCAGCGTGGCTGGACATACAATACTCACGGCACAGCGGCCACGTTGGCTACTCCGTCGAACGCATCAATGCCGTACTGCAGGGTCTGACGACGCAGTTACCCACCGTTCTGGAGTTTTTGCAGCGGCAGCTCACCAGCGTTACGAGCTTGGAGGACGAGGCGGGTACGCGGGCTGCGTTGTCGGCACTGCGCAGTCTGCAGGCAGTGCTGGAGGGTCAGCCCACCAAAGAATGGGAATCCGCTGAACTGCAAGACTGGCTGGGTTTGTCCGGCTGGACGGTGGTGACGATCCCGAAAGCACAGGCCGTGGCCGAGTGGGCGCGGCGCGATTGTGAGTATGAGTCCTGGGTGCAGCGACTGGGCGGGGCGGGCGAACTGCGTGAGGCCTATGCGCTCCTCTATGAGCTGCAACGGATTGAGCGTTGGCAGGGCCCGCCAAGCGCGGATGCCGATGCAATGGTCGCCGAACGCAGCGCTGATAGCGTGGCGCGCGAGCAATTGCTGGGGTTCACGACCCGCTATCGCGATGAGCTGGTGCCGATCTTGACGGGTGAGGTCGCCCGGGTTCGAGAACGGCTCAATGAACTGGCGGTCGTGTCGCAGGTGCAGAACGACTACCCCATCTACCACGATCTGTTGACGCAACTCGAAGGCCAGATTCACGCCGACCGCTATTTTGATCATGCCGCGTTACTCGCGCAGCTGGCAGAACTCGCCGGACTGTTGGAAGAGGGCCAGCAGCAAGCACTCGTTATTCAGGCCCATGATGCAGGGACGGAGACTGAGATCGAGCGAGCGATCGCTGCTGTCGATGTCGCTGCTGAGAAGTGGCCGGCGAGCGAAACGGAATCCGGCAGGGGGGATACCGTCCTAGTTGAGGAGCACGCCGGGCTGAATCTGCCCTGGGAGCAGATCGCCCGGGCAAACAAAGCGACCTTAGAAACTAAAGACGGCCCGGAAGGTGACTCGTCAGCCATGGTTGCGACGCGGACACCGGAGGGCGCACAGCCTGCGGATCCGAGTAAGCAAAGTTGGAATACCCTGGGTGAGAATGTCGATGCGGCCCAGTTGCGCAACTTTCTGGAAGGCATTACGGCCACCAGTCAGGGGGAAGGACCCCTTGCTCCTGAGGGCACGGAGGGTAAGTCGGCCGAGCCCGCCTCCGAGCCTGTAACCCAGCACAGCGCTGACACAAACAACCCCGCGCTGACCGAACCGCAAGCGCGCTCATTGTGGCTCACCGATGAGCTGCCGCTCGCCGAGCTCGATCAGCTCGTGCCACCGAGTGCGCTGGGTAAGACCTGGACCGCCGTGACGCTGGTCTTTGGTCAGCGGGCAGCGGCCGCGCTGGAAGCACATTTTGCAGCGGTGAGAGTGCACTACCGCTGCTGCTCGATTTTGGCCGAGCAGGCGAGTTCACTCACGCATCTGCGGCAACTCCTGGCCGATCTGCCGCACAGCCGCCAACGCATCCTGCTGCACCTCGAACTGCCAGCCGCCCAGGACGATCCGGGACTGTACGAGGAAATCCTCGAGCTGGTGTACCACCAGTTGGCGCGGACGCCGGAACGCATTCGGGTAGTCGTCACGCTGGGATCGAGGGCCGCCTGGCAGTGGATTGCCGGGGGCTACACCGCGCTCGAGTCTCGCTGGCAGACCGTGCGCTGGCCGGCCCCCGAGGGTTCCGGAGGTGAGGCTCGCGTCGAACAAAGATTGGTGGACTGGGGCGTCACGTCCTTTGCACCCGCGCTCAGTCTGCTCACAGACCTGGTGACGCATCGCCTGCACGATGACTGCAACCTAGAGTGGCTGCAGCTTCTGCTGGCGGAAAAGCCCCTCTATTGCGGGATGGCTGCTCCAGCGGTGGCGCTGTGGGGCTTGCGTCTGGGACTGTGGCAACGGCGCGATGCGGAGCGGCTGCGGCTTGAACCGCTGGTGGTGAATGACTTGAGCAGTTATGAGCTCGTTTCCAATGCGGTGGCGAGCAGCGAAGATCCTTCGGACTGGAGCTACCTATTCACCGAGCGGCTGTGGAGTTCTCCAGCGCTCGAGTGGCTGTTGGGTGTGGAACTCGCGCTCGATGGGCAGCCGCGGCCGCTGGGACGGCGACTGATGGAACTGTGCGCATTGTTTGGCCGGGCCAGCAAACATCGCGAGGATCGAGCGGGTTTTTTCCCGAAGCCGAAACACTTCGATGTGCTGGCGCTGATCCTGTACCTGCAGCAGGTCCGGGCGGCAGTGCTGGCAGGCGAGTCTCTGCCCTATGGCTTTGCCACTCCCGCCGAGTGGCAACCTCGGGATCACGTCTGGGTGATCGGTAAGGCGGCGCGACTGCGCCAGACGCTGCAGCGGCTGACGGTACAGCAACGGCCGGTGAGCGAGTGGATGCGTTATCGCTGGCCGGTGAAGCGACGCGGTCAGTACGTGCTGGAGAGCGTCGGTGCGGCGGAGCTTCCGGGCCTTTGTTTGTTGCGACCCGAGACGTTGCTGCAAGGGTTGGCGACTGAGGCGTTGGCACAGGCGCCCCCGTTTGCCGTGGTCATCGATGCCGCCACGATGGCCGAGGGACGGCAGGTCGGCGGACTCCTCAATCGCCTGCGCCACCTTGGCCAAGGCGCTCCGGTGCTGATCGTTGGTGATGTGGGCGATAAGTCCACCCTCCTGGAGCTGCGTCGGCGGCGCATGCCCTGCTGGTTGATGCGGGCCGGCGATGTGGCGCGGATGGATGCCTGGGCCGAGGCGCAAGACGCGGCGCGCAGGGCGAAGATCCTGAGCGGCGGCGCGCTGGCTGGTACCGAGCTCGCCGGTCAACGCCTGGCGGCGGGACTGCAGGTCGAGATGGAGGTGCTGGACGGCAGCGAGGCCACTCGTTTGTTCGTGCCCCTGTTGGAGGGATTGCATCGGTTCGAGGAGGCGGCGGTCGATGAGATCGTGCTGGTGAGTCAGGTGCGCAATTTGGCGCGCGCCATCCTCGCGCATTGCGTGCCCTGGCGATTGCACATCGAAGCGGTGGTCACCGGACGTAGCGGGCGGTTCGCGACACCGAGTCTGGAAACGCGGCTCGAGGTACTGCGCGAGAGTACGGCGGCCACGGGCATGTCGCAGCAGGCGCTCAAGACCTTGGTGCAGCGGGTCGAAGAGGTCTTCACCGTATTGTCGCGGCCTAATTGTGTAACGCCCAAACAAGCGGCGTTGCTGCGGGTGACGGCACAGGCGAATCGCGAACGTCGCGACCTTACGGTGGTGTGCGCCAATGCGGCCACGCAGCGCGCGGTGCGCGCCTTGCTCGCACAGTTTGGGGTAGATGTGATCCATGGCACGGTGCGGGTCCGGACCCGAGCCGAGATCCACCGCGCCTGGTCCCAGGGCACGCTGGCGGACACAGAACTGCTGCTCCTCGAGCCGCTCGGCTTTACTGCGGGCGCTTACTTCTCCGGCATCGCGTCCCGTCTGCGTTTCTTCGCTTATGCGTTTGAAGGTGCAGCGACGGAGAAACAACTGCACTTCATTGCTCATGACACGCAGGTGAGCAGCAGGTTGTACGGCGACAAACGAGCGCTGCTGGTAGGTCGCGGACTTTCCGATCATAGCGATCATAGCGGTGCAGAGGCGACGAAGCGCTTTGCCCAGCGACGTCTGCGGGATTCCGCTGTCGAACCTGGTCCGCCGCGCTGGCGACTGCGTTGTACGCCGGTCATTGAGCCGGGTGTATTGCCGGGTCAGTTACCGGAGGTCCAGAAGACCTTCGATTTGGAAACCGGCTGGTTACAGCGTGTCTTGTCGGGCATGCCTGAGACCAAACGTTCGCGCGCTGCGAAGGCGGACACCGAGCAAGAAAATCAGACGCGAGTCGCAGACGGCGGAAACGAAGAAACTGAGGACGTTGAGTCAGCGGAGCATTTGGCTGATGCGGACGTCGACGAAGATCTCGATGAGCTCGATGGCGCCGAGGTCGAGGCGAGAAGTGAGCCCAGCCGCCGGCGCACCAGCGCTCGCGCCATGGTGCAGATGGAGCTGGATGACGGTGATGAGCCGGTCTTGATGTATGCCGACACCCCTGTCCTGTTGCTCGGGGAGAGCGCGGAAGAAACCGAAGGGGTCATCCTGGCCAGTGACGCGCTGGCGGGCATGCCCATTGTGGTTCCACGGCGCGCGGTGGGCGGCCAATTGCTCGATCGCATCCTCTCCCATTGTCAGGGCTCGGCCGACTATGAGGCGGCGATGCCCTGTCTGCAGATGTGGCGCGAGGCCGTGGCGCTGCTCGCCAAACAAACCAATCACTGCGCGGCCACCGCCCTCGCGCTGCTGCGCGACAAAGGCGTGGGTGTTACGACGGTACGCGCGGTACAGTGTTGGATGCTGGGCCTGGTGTTGGGGCCGCGTGATGCGAGTTCGATTCAGGCAGTGGGTGAAGTCACTGGACGCACCGACCTGGTGCTCAATGCTGACTTGATCCACGCGGCCATTGCACAGATCCGGTATTGGCGCGTGATGTTGGCGATCAAGTTGTTGGAATACGTGCGCGCCGGCAAATCATTGGGCCCGGATGCGATGGTGGATGAGCGCCTGGGTTTGCGTCGCGCGGATCTGGATGAGCTGACGCGGCTGGGTCGCATTAAACGCATCACACGTATTCCAGCGGGGCTGGGCGTCGCAGAGGCTCTGGCGCAAGCGGATGCAGCGCAGCCAGCGTTGCTGGAATCCGCGCTGCAGCTGCCGGTGGCGCAGGCAGTCCTGCCGCCGCCCCTGGTGGAGCGTCGTCCCGCCTGCATCGCTGAAGCGGTTCATTAGACCGTGCCGCTCTCTCGTCAGGAAGAAGTCGCGCTCAATCGCGCGCTGTTAGAGGCGCTGCGCTGGCGACTGCGTGACAAGACTCCGGAGGGGCTGCCGCCAGATGGCAAGTACTACATCGACGCTCTGCCGCATGATCGCTGCGCGGTGGGTTCCATGGCGCATCTGCCCAACGATGAGGATCGCAAAGCGGGCATCGAACCCTTGCCGAACAGCATGGGGCTTTCCTTCCTGGTCAGTGCGCCCGAGAGCGGGCCGCTTATCATCGAAGTCGATGGGCAGTTTGACCTAGAGCATGCGTACATCCCCTCGTTCTCGGACCAACATGAGCGGTTGGTGCGCTGCGAAGGGTCAATTCAGCCGCGCCAGATTTTGGCCGTCGCCGCCAAGCGTTACACGGTGAAGTTCGAGCGGGCGCGTTTTGAGATCCCGATGGAAGCGCTACAGCAGCAGATGGAAGCGCATGCGCCTGCGCATAACACGCTGCAAACGGCCTTGGGGCAGCACCTGCAAACTGTGGCGCGTGATGAGCGGGTGTTTCGCCGTCAGGCCTCAGAAGATCCCAACGCCGATCCTAGTTGGGTGCTCAATTGGTCGCCGAGCATCGTTGATCAGGACAGCCTCATCGCCCTGGTGCGGGCGACTTTGTTTGACCCTAACAGCGGGCCGCTACCGTATGCACTGTCGCTCAGCTGCGCGGTGCAGCCTGCGCCAGCGTCGATGTGCAGCTCCCCGGAGCGCCAGGATTACCTGGTGGAGGTGTTTCTTAGCAACGATACACCGCAGGCGGTGGCGCGAGCGCACTTCTTATACAAACATCGCGTCATGGATGTGCAGCTCAATACGCGGGTGTTGAGTGGCACTCACCAGCGCATGCGCTACCAGCTGGAGGCGGCGGATTATCGTTATGAGGCGGTGCAGGAGATCGATGGCTACGGCACGACCTGCTCACTGGCGCAGGCGAAGGACGGTTCGCTGCGCACTGAAACCTTGCCGATCTATGAGCAGCCTCGGGTCGATTCCACTTCACCCAAAGATGCGGGTATGCATCTGGCCCCGACTTTTGATCGTCTGGGCCGTGATCCGCTGCCGGTGCTCGAAGATCTGGTGCTGGCCATGCGTGGGTATGCCAAGAGCTGGAGCGAACAGGTCGCGGCACTCGAGGCCCGCGACCCGCTGATCTTTGAGGCCGCCAAAGGACATCTCGCCGACTTTCAGGATGAGATCAAACGCGCGGCACAGAATATTGAGTTGCTGCGCAAGAACGCGCAATTGCGACGCTCCTTCATTCTGATGAATCAGACCATGAAGGAAGCGATGCGCGTGCAGCGCAAGGGCTTCGACGAATGGCATCTGTTTCAGATCGGGTTCATTGTCACGCAGATCTCTGAGATTGCATCGCGCACCGAGCCACTGCCCGATAACCCTCCACCTGGGTTTGCGGATGTGCTGTGGTTTCCCACCGGAGGCGGGAAAACCGAAGCCTATCTCGGGTTGTTGGTGGTGGCGATGTTTTATCAGCGCCTCAACAAACGCTACTACGGGGTGACGGGCTGGCTGCGTCTTCCCTTGCGTGCCCTGGCTGGGCAGCAACTGCAGCGCATGGAGTTTGTGATCGCCGCAGCCAATCGAGTGCGGGTGCGCGTAGGCGTGCCGGGGTTTGCTTTTACCCTGGGGTACTACACCGGCTTTGGCACGCCAAACAGCGTGTCTTCGACCGAGTCGTATGCGGCGGCCTTTTATCTGCCGTACCTCGCCAGTGTGCCCGAGGGGCGCGAACCCAACCTCGAAGATGCCAAGGATTTTTGCGCGAATTGGGGCAGCAACGCTGCGAATGATGAGACTGCGGCAGATCCATTAGATCCGCCCGAGCTTGCGCAAGCCTCCGCGCGCGGGGCGGAGCGTGAAGACTACGAGGGTTTCGAGCCGGTGTTGGATACTGGCGAGGCGGCCGCAGACGAGTCGGTTAAAGATCAGGCCAAAAGCAACCCGGCTACGGCTGAAGCCGCGGCCGCAGTCGGCCGTGCCGGTAACCAGGGCGAGGAAGCCGCGAATGACGACCCGAATCTCCCCGCAGGTCCCACACCCCGGCCGTGGCTTCAGTGGCTGCGGTTTATCCATACCTGCCCACACTGCTCGAGCCCCGTTCAGGTCAAGATTGTCCCAGAGAATTTCCGCATCAAACACGTTTGCACCAATGACCGGTGCTGGTCGCATCGAACGATTCCACTGGCGCGTCGGATGTTTGAGACGCCGGGCGAGTTGGGTTTGTACATCTCAGATGAGGAGTGTTATCGCTACATACCCTCGATCTTGGTGGGCACTTCTGACAAGCTAGTCATCGTCGGCCACAATCGCAACTTCCGCCAGCTTTTTGGCCAGGTTTCGCATTTTTGTCCTGATCACGGCTTCATTCCTCGGTCGGCCTGTCATCACTGGGTCGTGAGCAAGACCGGGAACGAGTGGAACGAAAAGACCGAATGTCCTAACCGGGCACGTGTTTCTGCGGTACGCACGGTACGAGTGACGCCGCTGAACGATCCCGGCATTCCCTTCATTGTGGATGATGAGCTGCATCTGCATGTGGAGGATTTGGGCAACTTCTATGCGGTGTATGCATCGACGTTGCAGGCCTTGCAATGCAGCTTTCCGGGCGGGCGGCCGCCGAAGATCTGGGCGAGCACGGCCACGCTGCATGAGTTTCAGCGCCATGTGCACCACTTGTATCTGCGCCAGGCGCGCTGCTTTCCCGCGGCGGGGCGCGGGTTGGATGAAAGTTTTTACGCGCGCATCCAACGTGACCCCGTTACCAACAAACCGCTGACCAGGCGTTTGTTTATGGGGTGCCTGCCGCTCAATACGTCGCCCCGCCATGTCGCAGAGTGGGTCTGTGATGCCAATCAGTGCTATCACAATTTGCTGGCAGAGACGGTTGAGCGCTTAAAGAAACGTCCCGCCGAAACCTGTCGTGCCCTCAACCTTTCGCCTAGCCAAGCAGCTGCCGCACTGGCGCATGTGCAACGTCTGCTCTCGCCCAGTCTGATCTATGTGGGTCGAATGAAGGATGCCGAGCATGTAAGCAATCGTCTGCGAACCGATAACATACGACGCAAGGCGGAGGGTCAGGTCGCGCGCCGTCATGTCCAGCTCGATGCCAGTGTGCCGCTCGCCACGACGCAGCAAATCATCGCCGATATTCAGTCGGGCAATATGCAGGATCCGCTGCGCACCGTGGTGGCGACTCCCGTGATCTCCCACGGCGTCCACGTTAAGCAGCTGAACATGATGTTTCTCACCGGCCTGCCGACCACGGCCGCTGAGTACATTCAAGCCTCCTCGCGCTGCGGCCGCGTCCATTCCGGCTCGGTGGTGGTGGGCTTTGATGCCAACAATTTGTTTGAGTTGGGTGCCTTTACGCACTTTAGGGTGTATCACCTCTTTCAAGAGCGCCTGATCGAGTTCATGCCCATTAATCGGCTGGCGCCGAATGTGTTGGTGAAGAGTTTGCCTGGTATCTGTCATGCGGTGATCATCAACTGGGCGCAGCGGCAGATGTGGGGTCGAGGGATTCGCACCAAAGCTGGCAGTTTAAGTCGTGCCCTGAGTGAAATCGGCGCAGACGAGGCGCTGGTCGAGATGATTGTCCGCTGTTACGGCTTTGAAGAAGCGCAGGCGCTCGGGGTGTACAACACCCTCGAGATCGAAAAGGCGCGCGAAGAAGCCGTGCGGCTGGCGAGCTCGCTAGTTGCCGAGTTACGCCGGCTGCGGCCGCGCTTCGTCAATGACTATATCAGCGTGGCGATCGCCGGAGTGTACGGCCAGGGGCCGATGATTTCGCTGCGGGAGGTGGATCGCAAGATTACGCTGATGCCGAGCGCGCATCTGGACAAGCAATTGCTCACGGCGCTGGGTGCGCCCGCTTACGCCATCTCCAATCACCGAGCATTCTTCGAGAACTTCCTGCCCGGAGCCATTGCCGAACTACCCAAAGGCGTGTACGCCCTGGTGGTCGGCGGCCATAACGATGTCTCACGCTCCGATCAAGTGCCCCCTTCGCTGATGCGCGAGGTGGTGATTGAGGATGTTGAGTTTTGGAAGCGCTCCGGCGGTGAGGTGGATGAGCCTTACAACGGAGTGAAGATAGAGGTGGACATTGATGTCTGTGTCCCGAATCTCCTGTATCTCTCGCCGTTTCCCGTGCAAATGGAGTGCACCAATCCGGAGTGTCGTCGCGTCATCATCACGGCGCGCGGGTCACGGGCACAGCGCATCGAGAAGATCGCTCGACTGATCGGGCCTAAGGATCGCGTCAATTGTCCGATTTGCAAGAAGGGTCAGCTTAAGCAGCTACCCTTTGCCCAGGTGCATGTCTGTGGCCAGCTTCGTGAGCTGGAACCGCCGCGCATCGCCCTGTCGCAGCCTTTGCGCTATGACGCCGCCGGCAGCTTCTTTCGCTCCCGGTGGACGAATGCTGAGACGGGGGAGCCTGTCAGTAGTGCTCTGCAGTGTCAATGTGAAGACTGTGCGACGCGCTATCCAAACAAAAAAGGCACCCATATGGTGGGTGCCAAACTGCGCGGCGGCCGCGCCGAGCCTTTCTACCCGCGATTGGTGCAGTACATTGGGCTGACGCGCGAGACCACGGCCTTGGTCAATGCCTACCGCGCGCCGACCATGGATAGCAGTGAGCTGGGTCGGGCGGTGGTCTGTGGTTTGTTGGATCTCCAGGATGAGGTCGCACTACGGCGCAATCTTACCGAAGGGGCTGGTCAGGCGGGACCGATCGCTACCCGCCCGGCTTCCGCCTCGTCCACCCCGGCCAAACTCAATGAACGCCGTGCCAGCCTGACCCAGCAAGTGGAGCGTGTACAGCAAATGCCGGGCATGAAGCCGATGCTGGCAGTCCTGGAAAGACAACTGGCGGAGGTTGAGCAGCAACTCGCGCATACTCGAGGTTTGTTTGCGCAAGCCGAACAGTACATCGATGACAAGAACTTTCTTGCGCAGATTGGCGCATCTCAGCGGGCCATCGAAGCGGCGCTGGTTCGGCGCGAGTTTCGTGAACGCTCGCTGGCGCTGGAGGCGGCTAGCGCAGACCCGGCGCAGCAATTACTGCTGCAGCATGTGACTCGGGTCCTCCATCGCGATTACGGGATCCGCGAGGTGCGCCATCTCGAGAATGTCAGTGTGGTGCTCGCCGCCACTGGCTTTACTCGTCAGGGCGTGGAGCCCAACTCCAAGAGCGAGGTTCCGCTGCGGCTCAATGCCTTTGTCGATGAGGTGAGTGAGAAGGCGCCACGGCGCTTGCAGGTGTATGCGCTGCCGATGTGCACCGAGGCCATTTTGCTGCGCATCGATCCGTGCCGCGTGTTGCGCTGGGCCGTGCACAACCTGCAGTGGGAGGCGCCCCCCGACTTGGTGCTGAAAGATCCCAAAGCCGCGCATGCCCACCTCCTGAAGAAGGCGCCAGCCCTGGTGGGCTCACCCAATTTCATTCGCCAGTTGGCAATGAGTCAGATCGAGGACCCGGTGCAGCGTCAGCAGGCCGACTGGGCGCTGCATTTGTTTGCCTTGCTGCACAGCCTGGTCCACGCGGCGCTGCGCACCGCGCGCCGCGGCTCGGGGTATGACTGGAGTTCGCTGATGGAGTACCTCCTGCCAGCGGACTTCTCCGCGCTGATCTATGTGAGTTCGACCAAGAGCTCCACCATGCGGGGCCTGGAGACCTTGTATCACTATGGGCTGTCGCCCTGGATGGCGCAGGCCAGTTCGAGCAGTGTCAGTTGTGTGTTTGACCCGGTCTGCCGTCAACATCGCGGCTCCTGTCTAGGGTGCATTCAAACACCGTTGGGCTGCCAAACATTCAATCACTCGTTGTCGCGTGCCTATTTGCACGGCGGTGTGGTGCGTGAGGCGGGCAGTCGTTTGGTGGTGTGGCGCGGGTTCTGGTCATGAAAGCCGCGCAGAACTACACGCCGCTGCAAAAAGTCGCGCGGTTAATCACAAACATCGCTCCTGAGCAGCGCGGCGGAGTGTTTGGGTTTTTGCGCGGCGAACCCTGGGCATCCAATGATGCGTACTTTAACAGCGTCGCCGATGCCTGCCACGAGGCGCTAACACCCTGCGATGCCGAAGAACGGTGTCACGTACTGCGTTTTGTGCCGCAGGTGGCGGAGCTTCTGGATGAGGAACGCGAGAAATTTCTCCTGCGAGCCTCCAACGCCGAGTTGGTCGCGACTTTCCCGGACTTTTTGTATGACATGCGCCAAGGCGCGCTGCCGCCAGTCAACAAGGGTTCGTTAGAACGAGGGATGGTGGAGGTCGTGCAGTCTGCGCGGCACACCCTCGAGATCACGATTCCCTATATCTCGCGCGCCGGCGTATATATCTTGACGCGGGGCCTCACCAGGAACTCGCGGCGGGGATTGAACGTGAGGATACTGTCCTTACTCACCACGCCCCATCAAGTTCAAAACACGGACGGGGTTCATTTCCTGGCCGGTCGTTTGCGCTGGGCGGGTGCCGATGTCCGTATCTACACGCCCACGGATGCGCAGGCCAAGGCCGCGGGCGTGATCGCTCTGATGCACGCCAAGATGATTGTGGCGGATGGCGGTGAGCAAGGATATTTGGGTACCGCCAATGTGAGCCGCGCAGGGATGACCAGTGGCCTGGAAGTCGGTGTGATCGTGCGTCGTTCTCTGGGCAAACAATTGTACCGGCTGAGCGACTGGGCCTTTCGCCGGCATCATCGCTGGGAGGTGCCGATCAGGGTACCGGGACCCAAGTGCATGCAATAGTCGTCCAGCGTCCAGGTATTCAGCGAGGTGCCCGCCTTATTAATAGTTGGCGGGCAGGCTCTCCTCAGGCTGGAGCGCAGTGACTTCGGGCTTTTGGATCTGACGTTCCGCTCGTTTCAGAATCTGAGCCAACTCGCTCGCTCGAGGTGCCCTTTCTCGGGTATTAGCGCTGGGGCCGAGCAAGCGGCCTGCGCCGCGCGCGGAACTCGCGTTCCACCGGGCCGCGTCAACTGTTACCAGGACAAAAGAGCCCGAGGCGCGATGGCGCCCCGGGATGACAGCGGTGTAAAAACCCGCCGCATACGAACCAACCTTGTCTTTGCTTGCGGCCGATCGGATGCAAACGCTCCCGTTGATCTGTGCGGACCGATCCCGTCGACTAACTCTGACTCCTCACAGCGCGCTTTCGCTCAGTCCTCAGCTCTCGTCACTTCCGCCGCAGCAACCTTCGTCTGGTGGTGAACCAGGCTCGATGAACCGGTCGCCGCCCCGTCAGCGGCCGGTATTCCTCCGGTCTGCCTGCGTGAGGGTCGAATCAGGACCGCGATCTGCTCGATGTTCGAGTCGCGAACGATCGCCTCAATCCCGTCCGGATAGGAACGATCTATGCGGCTGTCTACAATTTCGGCCGCACACTCACGGTAGCCCTCCACATCATCGATCGGCGTGCCGCGATGGATCATGATGTGCGCCCAGTAGCACCCATCGGTCGTTCGGCTCAATTCTATTGCCCCGCCGGGGAATTCAATGATGTGTTGTGCGGGTTCCGGGCGGACATGCTTGTCCCCGAGCAACTCGATCCGCCGTGGTGCCTTCCGGATCTGATAGTTCTTAGAGGTGAACGCGCCCGCCACGCACGCTCCTCATTGCCGCAAACCTAACAGGTATCAGCAGCCCATAGTCCATGCTTTTCATATCGGTATCCCACGTAAAACGATGTCCATCGAATATAGAGACACTTGGCCAGCTCACCGGCAGCGCTCAGCTACCTGCCCTGAGCTTGCAACTGCACGACCCGCGCACCACCCCGCTCACGCCGACGTGGAACGGCACCCAGCAGCCCGCAGGATAAAAGTGAGTTCGCGGGCGCAACGGATTGCGCAGGCAGAGTCGGTACTCGCCCGGCTCATTTTGGGGAAGCGGCTCTTCACGATACTCTACGAAGGAATTACGTTGGCCAGCCAGTCCGTAATCGTACGCGTAGTCAAGTGCCTCGCCCTTGTTGCCGAATATCAGCGGCTTGCCATCGATCGTCGGTCGATGAGCCTTCCACTTCCAGGTGAACGAATTGAGCTGATAGATAACCCAGTGTCTGCTCGCGAGCAGGTATCGTTGGCACATGGCCAACGCGTCGGCTGGCTTGGGGTGCACCCTACGCGTCCTCTCAACCGTCGCCCCCGTCTTCGGATCATGCACCTCATAACGCCCACCCACAGAGTCCGCGACGTGGACGACGTTGATGTGATGACGCGATGCGAAACGCCGCACCTTGGTTGGAAGCTCCACCGTTCGCTCTTGTACCTGTTTAGACAATGCTGTTGACAAATTCGACCAGTTTCTCGTACAGCGCCGAGTGCGGATCGAGCATGGGGAATGGACTGTGGCCGCCTGCTGTATCCTCCTCGATATGGTCGTTGAACTCCCACGCCTCACTTTCGGACAGGTGGTTTTCTCCTTCAACCAGGCGGCCCGCCCAATGCGACCATTGGTAGCGCCCGCCGACGAACGCAATGGTGCCTACGTCCTCGGCCGTTAGACTAAGGGTGTACGCGCCGGCCATACCCCGCCCTTTCCTCTTTTGCTAGTCGATTCACGCTTCCTCCAGGTGTCACTCGAGTGACCTGTGACGTATAGGGTGTTCCCCCGTGAAGATCGACGACTTCAATGTTGGATAAGAAAAAACCCCCGCCAGCAAAGGCCGCGGGGGTTTCCAAAGAAGGGCCTCTACCGCCATAGCCTCGCGGGGAATGCGGAAGACTTCTTCCGCTACCGCTCTCCCTACGCGGTTCTACTCAACGGGACGACTGAAACTGACCGGTAGCTTCCGGCCTACTAGGTCAGCCGGCCCAGCCTGCTTCAGCGCCGCAAGGCCTTTCAACTCAAGATGCTCGGATCATTGGGGTCGAATTCTCCGCCATTGCCGAGGCTGGACTTGATCTGCGTGGGCGCGAAGACGACCGCCTCCCGAATCCGCAATCCCGGTGTTTCCCAGGAGTAGGGCTCGCGATACTCAATGACCCCATCATGCCCATTGCGCATCAGCAGTTCCGTAAACACCTCTACGCCCAGCTCTCGCACGGTATGGGACAGGAATCCCCAAAAACGGTCCCGGTAGCGAAACCGGAAGATCGCCTCCTCGGGCGTCGTCCCTCGTCCGTCGATGACCCCACATGGACGGTGTTCGTCTGATGACGAGATCAAGGCCCACTCCCGTTTCCCGTCCTCGAATAGCACCTCGCTCAGATGATAGTAGTAGGAGCAGTTCTCTCCTCTCCAGTCGGTCCAATGCCGAGCAGCCGGAAGGGACAGGTCCAGTCTGAATTCTTCGGGCAAACCCTCGAGATGCTGGAGACTCTTGAGGAATCGAAACTGATTGGCCGTGCTGCTGCTGCAGTCATCGTGTACGACAAAGGGGCGAGTAATCCTGAGATAGACGGGCAAGATGAAGTTACCGAACTCGAAGGCGTAATCCGGATCTTCCGTAAAATAGGATCCCCTTCCGAGCCACCCTGAATCGGTGATACCGCCGACGTGCGTGTCGAAGACTTCGAATTGCGGATACTCGACATCCGCCTGCTCTAACCGCACGTAGCGATTGTTGCTCTCGCGGCCATGTGTCGGGGTTCCGTGATAGACGATGAGTGGCCGCCCGTCTGGATCGACTACCTTGGAGGCACCAAACCACCTTCGAAAGGCCGTCGTCTGTGTTCTGGGCGCGGGTAAGCTTACTTTCCACGGTAAATCGCCGGACTCAACGTGACGTGCTGTTGTCAGTGTCAGAATGTCCTCCTGGAATTCGGCGCCTGCGTACGCAAGCACCAGGCACTGCACCTTCTCAACCTACTCCCACCGTCCGCTCTACGGCTCACTGGAGTTAGCCCGCCGAGTCCTATTTTCGCGGCAAGCCACCATGTTGTTCCAAACACGAGCATCAACTCATAGGCTCGCCACGACACGATTCGATCTACCTGCAGGACAGAACCCTCGCAATGTGACCCGCATAGACGGCCACCGCTTTCCAGTAGACGGCCATTGGCGCTTTATGTGTAAACCAACACCTCTCCGCTCGGATACGAGCTTGCGCAGCAATGTCGCGTAGAATTCGAGCGAGAGCTGCCCGCGACTCCGCTGGCAGTCCTTGCAGCTCCGCAACTCCCTCCAGTGCCAACACCGGGTTGCGAATCTCGCGCCGCGACGATCGCGTTTGCGCTGATACCTGGCTCCTCCGTCCTTGGAGCTCATCCACACTCGGTGTTCCCGGTTGAGTTGGCAGGGCCGACCCGCTCGGACATATCGAGGGTGTGCACGGACACACCAAGCTGGGCATCCAGAGCCTTTGCTTGCTGCTCAATGCCTCGCAGCACGACCTCGGGACTCACCTCATCGTAGGTATAGTCGTGATACTCGAGTATCAAAGTCAGAAATGCGCGGTGTAGTCTGTCCTCGGTTCGTAGCCTCTCAACGCCGCCATCCGGTTCTTGGCACTGGGTGCCGCGTGGTCGTCCGTCAGGGATCAATGCGGCATCGTGCAAAGGGTCGTCAACGTTGGCAACTCCGCTCCTTCCCATCCCTCGGCCGTCCGTGGTCTTACGCGCTGCTCGATACCCCAAAACTTCCTCACAAATTCTCCGCTGCGGCTCGTGCGACAGCTCCCCCAGCGCGACCGGGTGATTCGAGCACTGTCGGATTACGTCGCGAATTGCCTCCTCGGATACCCGCTCCAGCGGGTCCGCTACCTCACTCATCGACAATCTCCTGATGTTGTTGAAGCCGGGCATCGCGCTCGACGCCGGCACTCTCGTGGAGTTCTGAGCCACCTGGAGGGCCACGTCGTGCGGTTGGTCTCGCTTGAATTGCCTGCGCCGTGCGACTCGAGAAGCAGCAAGCAAGCATGCGCAAGGCTCCTCGGCTCTCCGGCCATATGGCCTCTCCTGTGTAGCGAGGCCGTGGGCAGCCGACGGGCGTTGTTGCCCCATCAGGCGTCGGCTCGTTTACCCGCCCGGCCGCGCACGGCGTGTGTCCAGGCTGAAGGGCTTGCCTCACGGCGCCCCTAATCATCCGGACCGCGATCAAGTCGGAACGCTCCAAAAGAAGCCCGGGAGGCGAGTGCGCCCTCCCGGGAAAGTGCTGGTTTAGAAGCCGCTCAGTCGCCGTCTGGTCGCCCGACCGACGTCCTGGCCTCCCGCCGGCCTGGCTTCCTGGGCGCTGCTTACGCGGCCAGACCTTCGCGTTGTTCTACGACATTCGCTTTCACCAGGGCCTCAGACATAATCGGCGGAACACTGTTACCCAACATCCAGATCTGGTCGCTCTTGCTCAGCGGCCTGCCATCGTAGACAGGATCCAGCACATAGGAATCGCGAAACAGGTGGGCGCGCGCGAGCTCACGCGGCAGCAGCATCCGCATGCCGACGTCGATCAGGTCATACCTGTCTCCGCCAACCCTGACCGAGACCGTGTCCCGATCATGCTGGCCACTACGCCCGGGTCCGTCTCCGGTGAAGTGTCGCTGGAAAAAGCTGCGTACTTCGCCGTAGTGTTGGCCACCCGCCTGGATCGTATGCAGCGGCTCATCTACGCGCTGCCCGTCGCGACAAGTCCCCTTGAACTTGATCAGATGGGAGGTGACGAGCGCATGGTGATCCTTCGTGGTGATCGTGGGAATGGGCGATGACAGTTCGGCACCATCGTTCTCGTGCCCGCCGTAGTGCCGGGCCAGGAACGCAGTCACCAGGGCATGTTTGTTTCCCTGGGCCACAATGGTCCCCAACGGTTGAAACAGATCGAGACACCGCGGCGCCTGTCCTTGACGCTCGCCCCACGATGTTTGAATCAGCGTCGGTGCAACGAGTGCGAAACGGTTTTCGGTCGTGATGGTGCGCAACGGGTCGGTGGTCGACCAGGCGTCCCGCGCACCATTGCTTCGATTGTCGATGCCGATGATGAACGGCTTCGCATTGTGAATGACATAGCGCATGATCCCGCGCGCAATCCGTCGGCACGTTGCATCAGCCAGTGGCCGATCGCGCTCGAAAATGGACGGACACTCAACGGACCAGTCGATGCAATCGGCCGCTGTACCGTAAGGTTGAAGTCCTGGCCCATGCGTCGCCTCCGGGAAAATGATCTCCCCTCCATCGCAGCGGGCGATCACGAACAGTCGCCTGCGTGTAGTGCGGGCGCCGTAGTCGCACGCGCTCAGGATGCGCATGTCTACTTGGTAGCCGAGATTTTCCAACTGGCGGTGCCAACGACGAAAGGTTGCCCCGCGCCTCGCCTTGCACGGCGTGCCATCCTCCAACAGCGGACCCCAGTCCTGGAACTCTCTAACATTCTCGAGCATGATCACGCGCGGCCGCCGGAGTTTGGCCCAATGAGGCACTGTCCAGGGCAAACCCCGAATCCGACGAGCACGATTGCGGTCCCGAAACGGTCTGCCACCGCGAGCCGCGGAGAAATAAGTACAGTCCGGAGAGAACCAACACAACCCAATGCGTCTATTCCGACCTACGCTGCGCGGATCCAAATCACGCATGTCTTCCAACAGATGAGTTGTGCGAGGGTGATTCGCACGGTGTACGGCAAGCGCCTTCGCATTGTGATTGACGGCGTAGTCCACCGGCCGACCCAATGCGTTCTCAATTCCCTCCGAAGCTCCGCCGCCGCATGCAAAGTTGTCGATAACGATCTCGTTATCCACCCAACCAACGCCGCTCACCGACACCCCTCTGAGCGGCCGCGTCCCATGTAAGTACCGCGAGGCGTAGCCACCATCACGGTGTGGAAATCTAACTTACACATCAACTGTCCTCCTACGTCATGACCTGTTGCGTGTAGGCACGGACAGGTCGGCAACGCGGGAGTCCGTTCAGGTTGTGATAGCGGTGAGACGAGTGTGCACGCACAGAGCGGACGCCTCGGGGCTCTGTCGATGGCCTCTGGCACTCCAACGGTCAGTGAGCACTACATCGACGGAGGGCTTCTGGGAGGTTGGTGAGCGGTGTACCGAGCGAGACTTGTAGATCGGCGAAGGATGAGGGGACGAAACCCACGTCAGCTTTTGCAGCTACTGCAACGGTCGCGGGTGGAGAGGGCATTGCTATGCTGTGTGCACGGATCACGGAGGGCAACCGCCCTAGATCCACACGACAAGCTGCGCGAGAAATGAAAGACCCGGCGAGGCGAAGTCACCTAGCCGGGTTTGTTTGTATATCCCGAATGTGGGATCCGATCCTTCGGTCCTCGATGCAGAGTTGAGCCCCCTGCTGGCTCACCTGACATCCATTCCACACTCCTAAGTCATTGCTCAGCGCTCATTCCGTACTCGAGTGCCCAATGGAGCTCAGCCGCGATGGACTCTTCGTCGTCCGAGACGCGGGAGTCAGGAGCCCGTACCTCTCCAAACGGTCCTCGATCGCCCGTACTGTCCGCCCATGCCGAGTGGCGATCACTTGGACGGAGTCGCCGGCGCGAAACGCAGCGAACAGCGCGTCCTCCTCTGCTGTGGTCCACGCACGACCGCTGTTGGCGGGTAATCGGCCGCGACGGTGCGCGCGGGCGGCGACTTGCTCCAGTGCTACCACCCCTGCAGTCAGCGCACGTATAACTTCCACATCCTGAAGCGCCGTACCGCCTGGCAACTCCTCTCCGGTTCGTGGATGAATGCCTTGCGCGAGCCTCTGAAGAATCCGGCGGGCGCCCACTGTTTGCATGACCTTCATGTCCCTCCTGTGGATAAAACTATTTGGGGCTGCGGATACTCGAACGCCGACCCTTCCCTGGCATCACCTTCGCCCGCGGGCGACATGAATCCTTTAGCAGCCGGCGACCGATCGAAGTTCTGCAGCGATACCTATGAGCATCTCGGCGCATTCCCCCGGCCTCACCAGGGGTGGATCCGCACGTAGGCCCTCCGCGATGAAGGCGAGCTCCATGGCAAGGGCGTTCACTCGAACTCCGATCGGATTCATCCCAAGCGCTGCCGGCTCTTCATGCGAGTCCGGTTTCTTCGGCTCGGCGTACGCGTGGGAAGGATCTGAGTGCGGGGAAGGGGATTCAGCTTGCACGAGAGGGAGCCGTCAATTGGGAGGTGCACAAGTCGTACATTGACCCCATGAACGCTTGGACCGAATGCGTAAGAGCGACCTCGATGCCGCGCATCGCCGCCTCTCTGAGCGCCTCGGTAACCACTTCAACTTGTGCCGGCGGCAGACCCTCCGGCAGTTTGATGGTGAGCTGCAGCGAAGGGACACCTTCGACCATTTGCCGCAGAATGTGATAGACGCAGTCCGCCTTGGCACGCATCAGCTTCTCGTCATCACCGAAACGGGCGCCGATGCCTACGAGTCCGTCCACGGTCTTCGCGTGCATCTCCTCCCACTCCCGCTGCGCACCGAAATTGACTTTGATTACTTGGCCCATGGCCAGATCCTCCTGACACCCCCCATCGGAGGAGTCCTTAAGTTGATTGCACGGTTGGGCCGACCGAATCGAACCTCGCTTCCTCGCGAGCGGCTAGCCAGCCGTTCGGGGATTCCCGAACTGCGGCCGTTGAGGGAAGCTCGATTGGAAACATGAGCCGGTAGCGAAGGCCTCAACGGAGGCACGCCCGACTCTGCGCGCGGCCATCCGGTGCGCGCCCAATGTGTGGCCTGCTGCGTATAGACAGGAGGCAGCCCCGCAGCCCGCGCTCAGGGTTCCGGCAAGGCGGTGCCAAACGAAAAAGAGCCCGAGGCGCGCGGTGCGCTCGGGCGGGAGAAGCGAATAGATGTGCCTCCGCTCCGGCCTCGCACGTGCGGCTTGCTCCCGTCGCGGGGGCGCCCGCAATTGCCGAGCACCGCTCCCAGAAGTCTGCCGAGCTATGGGCGTTGGTCCACAATACGCAGGTCAGCAGCGCGAGTTACGTTGGGGGCGAGGCCCTAGATGCCCAGTCTGATTCGAGACCGGTTGGCTCCCATTCTTTTACGCGCGTGCGGGGATTTTGGCTGAATCTGTCCCTCCAAAAGGATGTCGCGGCTAACTTCGCGCGGAATAAGCGCGCGGTGAACCCCAAGGCTGGACGATTTCGGACAGCGTACGTACTGGCCCAGGCCCCATTCTGGAGGAGCACATCGTTGCGAATCTCATCCCGTAGATAAATCGCCCAAAATTCGCACTTCCCTTGATCGCTTTCGCAGCACTCACGACTGCGTTCCTGTCGCGCGCCCGACAGCGCTGTTGGACGGATTGCTCACGGTCGTTGGCATCTTTCTCCACGAGATAAGCCTCCGAACTGGGACAGGAAGCGCGGACAGTTGAGCATCCGATAAACCTCACAAGTGACTGTAAGACACACTTGCTGAGGAGTGCAAAAGTCTGAGACGCTTCGATCATCACAACACGGATTTGGCGATGCAAGCGACCAGAGCGATGACCTGGGACGAATTCTCAGAGCTTAAAGAGATATTTCAACTATGGGAGCAGGATCGCACCGAAGATCAAAGACGGCGATTCGAGGAGTTGATGCAGCTCGCCATGCCGCCCAGCAACAATCCCGGCGAGTCATTCGGTGACTACATTGCTGATGGGATGGCTGTTGGGGTCACGGGCAGGACTCCCACGCAACATTAACTCGCGCGTCTCCGACGGCGAATAGGAATAACGTTACCCGGCGGACTCGGACCCGTGTAGATAATCAACTGAGCAAATTTCCGCTTTGGGGATTCGCGAAAGAAACATTCGCGACAACGTAGCGGCCTCTTCTTCGGATCATGGCCAACCAGGCGAGCCGGTGGAACGTCGCCAGTGTGCCCGCATTTGGGCACGTGATCTGAATGTACTGATATCCCTTGGATGGCGTGTAAACCATGCAGCCAAGTTGCCATCAACATTGGTGGTGCGTCCATGCAGTACCCAGCTTGCGCGACCACTGTATGTGAAGACTCAATAGTTTACGGAAATCTGAGCGGGGAAGCAGGCGTAACCTGTAGATGCAACCGGGCCGCCCTACAGGCCCACCTTGTCGCACGGCACGCTGGTCAAGGACAACACGGTGCTGACGTCAGACTCGCTGTCCAAGACCGCATAGCACAGCTGGTGTTTGTCTTTGACATAGCGCAGTTCGCCAACAATGTCGCGACGCTGCGTGCAGGCGGATAGTAGGACAATCAAACCTATCAAGCTGATCTTCACCGTCCGCGTCGATTTGAGCATGCGAGACTCCTATGCAATGGCCTCGGCTGGTATAGCTAGGGGACGCCTGGGATCCCGAAGCTGCTTCGCCTGCGCCTCAAGGAGGGCTGGCCGTGTGATCCGGAAAGCCGAACGACTGGCTGCGGCTACGCGCCCAGGTTCAGGCGAGGGGTGGAGTCATTGGTTCTGGTCACCGCTGCGCGATGTCTACGGGCGTGGCGAGTATCGTGACTGCAGGGTTGAAAGGTCTTGATTCTTGGAGGTTAAGCAGCCGACTTGGCGTCCCAAGATCTGCCTGCACTGGAGGCTCAACAAAGGTTATCCCCGCAGTTGTCACGCTGCGGGGATAAAAGGCCAGAAAGAAACATGACCGTCTCATGCATCTCGAATGAGTGCCCGTGGCGCACTACCACCCCTTCGCGGCGTTGTAGCCCAGCTCCTCGCGCCACTCGTCCGAGCGCTCGAACCACTGATCCCACCAGCGGCGCATATCTGCGCCCAGTGACCTGGCTTGTTCCGCGAAGTGTTTCTCCGCGGCACACTCGTTCTCCTGGTCGCGCGTGCGCTCCCAGCGACGATGATCCGCGTCCCCGCGTCTCATGACCGACTTGCCCTCGCCAACGGACCGTTCCAAGTACATCGATGCCCGCTTGCCTGCGGATCGATCAGTCGGATAAATCCAGTTCGCTCGGGGCGAGACCTGTCAGAACCTGCCATTTCCGGAGCCCTCCTACTGCCTGTCCTGCTACATGTAGTCACCGCCTCGGATCGGAGCCGCCACGCGACTCTCTCAGCCTCCCTAGCTGGCCCAGAGAACGCCCTGCCGGGTATGTTCCTGCATCAACCGCGCGTAACGGGCGTGAATACTGGTCACATCCAAGTAGTGCGCCTGAATGTTCAACAGGGCGCTCACACCCGTACGCACGTGCGCCAGCACCGCGGCCTCGGCATCCGTGAGCATGCGCTGCGGCCACCCTTTCACGTAGAGCATGTCCTTCGTAAGCATGGCCTCCAGCGCCTGGCGAGCGGTTGCCTTTTCCTTGGCCTCCTGCAGGGCCACTTGCGGCGCCCCACTCAACAAGCTCGGCGCGATGTCACCGAGCCAGCGCTTACTCTGAAATGGAAAGGTGCTGCGTATTTCCAGGCCCACCATCGCGCGATACAGATCGGCGGACTCGGAAACAGCGGCCGCTGCACGGAGATCTTGTAGCCCTGACATGATGCAGAAGCGACACGAGACGCGGCGCAGGCCGAACTGCGTATAAGCCGGATGCAGCTCCAGACCGTGGCCCAATACACAAGCGATGACTTGCTCAGTGGACCAATCCGACAACGGTCGCCAGGTCCACATCCTGCCATCAACCGACAGGCTGGCAATCGTGCCACGTGAGCGCGCGGAGCTCTCGGCACGCCGGACGCCCGTGACACTTACGATGGTCTCAAACGGGAAGCGCCTGCGTAGCTCAGCCGTGATGACGTGCGTTTTCAACTCGCTGGTGCAAAAGCGCATGCCTGGGGTCGACCACGGCAAGACTAGCGTAACCGTCTCGAGGTCCGCATACCGCCGGACACTCGATTGCCAGCGCGCTTCCCATCGATCCATCATATCGCCGGCGCGCCGCCGCACCACAATCAACTCGGTATTCAGGTGATTCGCCAGTCGCTGGCACATGGGCAACGAATCCTTCCACTCCGTCGAGCCCAGATCGCTGTGGATCAGGACCTTGGGACCTGTATGGCCCACGGTGGCGAGGCGGGCATACACCGCAAGGGCCGCCGCCTGACTGTCTTTGCCGCCCGATACGCCCACCGCAATCGGTGCGTTTTGGCCAATTAACTTATCAATTTCCGGGGATGAGGCGAGATCAGCCGCTGGGCTCACCCGTGCGCATACTCCGCGGAGACCGCTCGACTGAGTCGCAAATCCGCCTCAAGTGTTACCCGTCGAAGAATTTGGCGAATGAGTGCGCCCACCCTCCGCGCGCTCTCGGCGAGGCGTCGTCTGTTTGTCACGAGGTTCTTGCTCCTTACGTGATGACCTCCACCGTTTAGCGCCCGCAGCGGACCGAACGCGCCGCGCACTGATTTCCGTCCCCCCGCACGACAGGGGTGCAGCGACACCCAACAGCTTCACGACCTGCCTTTCGGAGAGGCCCTACCGTGCGAAGCAAAGGCAGACCGCGCGTCAAACGCGGGCGCCGGCAAAAGGCGGTGGAAGTCACTGGGCAAGACTCAGGGGGTGGTGTGCACGCGAACCGCGTCCGGGGGCTGTCGTGGTCCGGCCCTACCAGGTGCGCGCCTGACCGCACGCGCCTCGACAGTGAGGGTGGAATCCGATGTTCGCGCGTTCCTGCCGCAGCGAGCACTGGAGCTATACCAGGAAGGTCAAGTTCGATTCGCGTCTATTCCGAGGAAATGAATACACTCACCACTTTCGAAGCGGTGGCCTGCACCATGGGCCACACCAACCACGTATTGGCGCTGCACAAGCGCATCCTGGAGGCCGAAGCTCGACATCCGTCCAATTGGATGGCATGCGGATTCTGCCCCACCAATGCTCAAAACCCGACGGCCATCGCCTATAGGTGTAGCCGTCAAGGCGCTCAGACCCAACTTCAGACGCTGCTCAGCAAACGGGATCCCTGGATCGACGAGCTGGATGTCTGCATATACCTGGCCACCTATGATGATATCCGCGGGCTGTGCTACTACCGCGGTCATGTACTGGGCGAGGGCACGCCGATGGCCGCCTTCGAGTATTTTCGCGCCCACTGCGCCAAATTTGGCGTATCTGCCGATGATTGGCTCGCCTTGCTCCGGTCGAAACGGCTCTAGCGGCGCACCCTGCGACCCTTCGATCCTGCCCTCGCCAACGCGGGCAGGATCTTCCTCTTGTCACAGGCACTCCCAATACTCCAACACTGCATGTCGATACTCGAGCAAGTCTGTTGGCACGGACCGGGAACCAACCGCCTCGATAGACGCGGGACACCCTCAAGCGGTGTCCCGATGAAGCAAGGCCGAGGGGTCAGATAAATCAATACCAGCACAGGTGGTGACGTGCTGGCATCACATTGTCGTCAAGTGCAGAGGTCAGGCTCGACGCAATTGGAACCGCATCGCCAGCGAAGCACGGGATTTCGGCTCGAGCACCGAGGCAGAACCTCATGTCTTTGCGCTTCACACCTCGCTTGGGCTTGCAGCCTGCGACTCAGGTTGAGCGCCGGCTTTCGTGGGCCAGTCGTACAAGGTATTCAAGCCATCCTTGAAGCGCCAGATGAAGCTTGAGGTGGGGCGACCGGGATACTTCACGTGGCAGAGATCCCCTTCCACTTTGTCGACGCACCCGCTCCAGATCTCTCCCGGCCTGTTCGTATAGGTCACGGTCTGACCTTTGCGCGGACGACTCGATGCAAACGGCCACTGTATGCGGTCGGCCGCTGTCAACGGCATTCCCTGCTCACCTGCGGAGTCGGCCCAGGCCTGCAGGACCTGACTGGCGAGCTCGGAGTCGGATGCCCAGACATCGACATGGTCGTAACCTTCAACGTTGAGGAGCTGGCTACGACACCAGTCGCGCTCGGCTTGCGTCATCTGCGCCGCGGTAGCACCACTTGCCAGGTGGCGTAGCGCCCGCTCCTGGTTCCCGCAAACGCAGGATTCCTCGACAACAGCCCGACAACACGGGTATTGGGGAAACTCAGGTTCCTCCAAGCTCGAAACGCGTAACAAACCCTCGCTCATTCAATCACCTCGCACACTATGGCCTGCTTGGTGTAGCGACTGCTTGGGCAGCGGCTTGCGAGGCAGGTGCGTGTCCTTGAAATCTGCGTAGAGGCAGGTGGCTCTGGGGTCAAGGATGGCAACATGTTGTGACCACCCTCAATGACCCCATCTGACCGTTTGCACATGGCCGCGCCGCTGAGGCGTCGACGAACCACGCTCCCAGCTGAGTAAAGAGCGATCTCGTCGTGGTGCACGAGATCGCTTTCAAATGGGAGTCAGGCTACCCAGTCGCATCCGTCCACATTGTCCACGATCCACTGCCATTCGACTTCCAGGTCGGCTGCTTCCTGAGCCGTCAAGACATGCCGACTCTTGCGCTCGCCATAGGCGTCTTCGATGAGGAAGTAAGAGCAGCGCTCCGTCCGCTCGCGTGCAGAATCCCTGCGAAGCCGTCTCGCTCACCCAGGCAGCGACACGAGGTGTTCCTTCGCAGACGTTGCCCGGAACGTCTGCTGCCAGCGTGGGTCGGTCAGGTCCGGGGCACCATACTCTTGTCCCGCGACCAGCACAGCCGTGGTAAAGGCGCTGGTCTTCACCAACCGAGATTCCGTGCTGAGTCGCCGCGGCAACCGCAACATCATTGGCCCCCAGGACGATCATGAGAATGTAAGGCGTGCGTCGAGGTGCAACATTGTACTGGCTCTCAGCTATGCGCTGCTTGCACGTCAAACTATGTGGTCCTCGAGCCTCGCCGAACCAGGCCCGCCACTACACCCGCGCCTCTCACGATTTATCACCTGGCGGCTCTCCCACGTTCGCTTGCTCGGTGAGGTGTTCCAACAGCTCCGCTGCAAGACCGATCGCCTGCGTGGCGATCGCTTCGAGCGTGTATTCGCGCGGGGTCACAACGGCGGGGTACAAATCGAGTCGGCGCTTTACCTTTTCGAGCCGCTCGGCAAGCTTCTCTTTCGCATCTGCATCCAGACTCACCGTGTCGCTCCTCGCCGGTCATACCGATTTCCTCGCCGCGGAGCCTGTCCAGCGACAGGGCAGTCCGTTCGGCTCCTGAGAAGTGCCACCGTCGTCATTCTTTGAGCGCCACGTCCGATCTTCCGACTTGCTTCGTTGAAACTCATCCGAATGTCACTTCCATTCACGATTGACCTATGCGGGTATAGCGTCCAGGTCCCTCGTTGCGCTCACGGCCCGCTTCGCCCCCCCACGAAGAGGTTATCCCCTGCCATTGCGCCTCACTGACGGATGACCGTCGCAGTGGGCTAACGCGCGAGGCGTTTGGGGAGATACAACACACGAGGGGTAGTGGCGCTCAGGATCAGCGGGTGCTTGGGCTTGTTTTGTCCGCCTACGCCGAGACACCACAGATCGGCGAACCCCGAGAGGAGTGCTGCCAGCGGCGACGCATCTTCGCGCTTGGCATGCTGACCCCATGCACACAGGTGGAGACGATTCTCCGGACCGTAGGGATCGTCGGACTTCCAAAGCCGCGCCGGATCGGTGGAGCGAAATGCGTACAGGTTGCCCCCACCAACAGCTGCGAATATCCCCAGGCGCGGGTATACCCAATACATCGCCGAATCGTGTTGTCGTCGCACGATCCGTCCGCCGTGCTTGGATTGAGCATGATCCACAGCACGTACCCTGCATGCGGATATACACCGCCGTCCTCGCTCACATCGCGCCCGAGCCGGTAGCGGTACTTGCCGCAATCGCTCAGCACTGCCCAAGCACGCCGGCAGCGCGTGGGGCGACCCCCGAACCCGGGCTGCCTGATGCACCCGTCTACTAAGCGCCCGCCGCGCACGCTACCGCTACCTCACTCGCGTTGATCCCTGCCTCCCGTCGGGAGCTCGGCATGTATAGGTACGAGCACGTTCGGCGGGCGACGACTTGCCTTCCGCCAACTCGCCACCGCTAACTGCCAGGTCTGCGGCTTGATCGGACGAGGGGACGACGACCTTTGGACCTTCGGAAATTTCCGGTCTCTCCGGTAGCCGCCGCCTGGTTGACGGCTAAACCCGTGGGCCCGACCAGCTCCTCTACGAATTGCAGGGTTTCGTGTGACGAACTGGTGGTCGAGCGTGCGCCCCAAGCCGCTCGCTACATGGAGTTAGGACACGGCAAGGAGATGGGATGAAGCTATTTCTGTCATTCACAGGCCTGTTGCGTGCGATCGTCGACAACGAGGTGTCGCAGGACGAGCTCGACGCGGGATTGTTCTACTTTGGTTGTACTCGCTCGCATGCATGGAAGCCCGGTGCTGCCGGCGAATTTGACGAACGCATTACCTACCGCGATAGCGGACTCATTGCGCATGCAACGCTGCTTCGCGCACTGGAAAGGGCGGAAGTCGCGGGCCGGTGTCGCTGGCATCGGCTGGAAGAGGGCACACCGCTGCCCGCCTATCCTCTGCTGAACGAACTACTGGTAGCCAACGGCGTACCCGCATTGACCTTACCTGCGGAACTCCCGGTTTACACCTACTGCGGGGTCCGAGACCGTGTGAGAGAGACGGGTTTGCCCGTGGAGGTGCAATTCTGAAAGCGGCGGAACGCACTCGACCGAGGTCAGCGCCGCGTGCGCCGCATGCGGAGGAGCTCGGGCGGCAAACGGTGGCCGGCTATCACTTGAGCCCACAGTGCGCTTGGACGAGGCACTCGATGCCCACAAGGAGGATTCAAACTTGAACAACACGAATCAGGTCATCACCGCACTGAAGAAGGCCAAGCGGGATGCTCGCAACTTGACCGGTTTTCTGAAAAGCAGAGGTATCGAAGTTACCCGAGACATTTGTTTGGAAGCGGCCGCTCGACTCAGAGGTTATCGCAGCTGGACCGCCATTCGCTCGGCGGCCGAGGCCGCTGCGCAGTTGGCACCCCCTCCCATTGCAGTGGCCAAATGGAATCGGTTTGTGTTCCGCATTGATCAGGTCGGGGAGCACAGCGAGGAACAATGGTTCTTCCTGCCTGCAGGCATCTCTCTGGCCGACCAAAGTCGCTACGATCGCTGGGGGGTGTTCAAGGACACCGATCGAGTGTTGGTACCGAAAGGGCTCGAAAGGGGCGCGCGAGTCGTGGTTATGGGAGTGTACTCGCTGGTTCCTAATGTTGGAAAATACGGGCTACCCTGGTTTGCTCACACGGACTTGGCTGCGGCCTGGTTCCGCGATGAAATCCAGGTCGCAGCGCTGAAGGATCTGGATGTTCAGTTCCGCGACATGGGTGATGACAGTGGTTCGCAGTATTGGTTCGAAGCCAGAGTACACCCCGACCTTGCAGAAGCACTGCTTCGGCGCCAGGGGATGCTGACGGCCTTTGCAGGCACGTTTGCAGACGCCGGCACCGATACCGATCGAGACAGCCGAGGCGCGGAGCTGACTCCAATTCTCACGGCGCTGGAACACGGCATTCATTCTGGACTTGGCGAGCATAACGCAGATGTTTACCTCAAGGAAACGGCGAACGCGCGTGTTGCCTTGCATGATCCCTACGCCTCGTACAGCGTGGCCGGACTGCATGTTTACCTCGTGGGCGCCGCGGAGCAAGCGGCCGAGCAACATCGAGCAAAGCTGCGCTCGAGTTAGTTCACCTTTGTCGATACATACACCGGCAGCACCTATTTCATGGCACGGCAGGAGGATGATGGCTCAGTACATTGAGATCCAGGTACGCGATAGTTTTGATGATGCGGTCAGTACCACGTTTGACGCACTCGAGCACATGACCGCTGTCTATCCGGCATCGCCCGTGAGCCGAGCGGAACTGGTCGCGGCCGTGAAGGCGAGTGAGCTTGCCCTTCGTGCGGAACTCGCATGGGCCAACAGCCCGATCGCTTTTCGGTTCCGCCGTTGGAACGAGCGGCGTGGAAGCCTGCACCAGCTGCAAGCGACCACCAACCGTCTGGCGGAGTTGATCGAACGAACGGAGGAGAACAAGCCCCTTCGGGAGGCTGCCGCCTGCGGCACATTGCAATGAGTAGGGCGTAGCACTACGGCGGGCCTGCAATTGCGCTAGGTCAACACTAAAGGCCCGGGGGTAACTTCTCTTCCGGGCCGCTTTTTTTGGGGGGACACGGCAGGGGCGCTTCCGCAGCGCCTTACCGCGTGACGGACAGTTCGCTTTCCCTGATCTGGGAAGCCAGCGCAAGCAACGCGGCTGCGTCTGTGCACAGCGCCCTCAGCGAACCTCACGCACTTGCTCGCCGAGTATTTACCGTTATTCAGGCGCCATCGACCCAGCCAGACAAGTCGGCCAGGACGAAGCCTGGCCGATACAGATACCGTAGATGGACATCGTCGCTGACCCGCTCGAGCGTTTATCCGGCTTCCTCCTCGCCGAGCACCGCCGATACAAACCGGTTTTTATCAAATCGCGGATTCTCCTGCGCGAGCTCCTCGGCAACGCGGCCCACGAATTGCGGAAAGGTGTACCGGAACGTGCTATCTCCGTGCCGGTCGATGCCGATCCTCATGGAGTTTAGCCACCCGACAACCGTCTGGACTCTGAGCTTCATGTACCTCCCTCAACAGTATTCTCTTCACTCGCAGCCTTGCGAGCGGTATGGGCTGACCCACCGCATACGTGGACGGTTGGATCCGGTGTCGCCGGTTCTGCAACGCGAGCCTGCTTGCAGATCGCACGACCACGGAGCACACCATGCCGAACGTCGCTGGACGCCGAGCAAGCCATCTGCGAGCCCTGCACTACGCTCCGACTGATGTTGCCCACAAGGCTTCCCGACGACACTCGGCTGACTCCCGGTCACCAGGCCGCCGAGGCACCGGTGATGAATGCCTCCCGTTCACCCGCAACATCGGCTACTTACACCCTGACCTTCCTGGTATAGAAAGCCGATGGGATGCGAGTCTTCAATCGCCGGAGCAGCACGATCCGCCACTCGCTTATCTTCCTCCGTCCTCTATGCAGGCAGGCACCCAACCCTTGGCGAGGAGCTTTTCCCAGCGACCGTCGGCCAGCGCGCTTGCTTGCCACGGGTTTTTGGACAGGGAACGGGTTCGTATTCCACCTTTTCTGCTTGGCGGTCGCCAGGAAAATGGACGGCATAACCCGCGGCGCGCCATTCGTCACTGCCGGACACACTGGTCACCTCGTCACCTGTTTCTGGCCAGCGACGCGCCGATGACCAAGCGTGCGAACGGACCGAATCAATTTTCCACCACACCGTTTTGCGCGTTGGCTCGCTGTCCAACGTAGTGGAGTACTTGACATACATGTTCCTGCCGATGGTGTCGATCGTGCCCGTTAACATGCTTCTGTCTTAGGGAGGGCGAGCTGAAAGCCCAGGGGGACATTGTGGATATTGCTGACCCACTCAATCGGTCCGAGCAGGCCCTTGGCATGCCTCGGGCATCGATCAGGAATCTCTTCCCTGGTCTCTGCAAGCATCGTGCAGTTGCACTGCCAGCTTGCAAAAGCTACCTCCGCGGCCCCACCTGTTTGCGGGCCCTCGTTGTTCAGATCCATCAGAACGTAACTCCCACGGATAGATGACCTGACGGGTATAGCTCAGCAGGTAACAGAGAACGCGGTGGGGGTTGGCCTGGCTACCGGGGCTGACGCCGGGAATACCCCCTCCTTGATCGGTCGCGGATGGTTGTTACGGGCGGTTCCACACAAGACTTCCGGAACGCAGTACGCGTCCCGGAAGCCACGAATCTCTCAGGTCCAGCGCTCCGCACCAGGTGCTACAGCAAACGTTGAGTCCTCCAGTTGGTGAGGCAGCATTCTGACTGCCGAGATCTTCGACCGTCGGCTGACTCGCCAGGCTTTACCCGAAAAGAAGCATGTACAGCAGAATTAACAGCCCCTAGAAGGGCGCGGTGCTATGCGTCAGCCAACACAAGAACGCAACAAAGGCCAGAACCCCAACTCCAAAGATGGCGATTGCCAGATCTCTCATTTCACTCCTCTTGTCGATGACCTGTTTGGTATCGGCCGAGCCGTTCACCGACGACTTACGCGACCTCTCCCGGTTCATATGCGCCAGGCAACGGTTGGATGGGCTCAAGGCCGTTTTGTTTGCGTAGCGCGTTGATTCGCTCGACGCAGGCCTTACAAATTGCCTCCTTCGTTCCGTTGATGCGTACGGAAGGCACCAACACGGTCCTCTCAGGGATGCACTTCATGCTCCGTCACTTCGACCCAGCAGCCCTCCTCACCGTGGTGCTCAGCCAACTGCTGAATGATCGATCCCCAATGCTCGCCGGTGGCCTCGGGTATGTCGGGACACTCGTCCAGGCTGTCGATTCGGATGATGTTGACGAGTCTGGCGGCCTCCTCATCTGCGCCAGGCTTCGACCCGAACACCCTCATCGGGACGCCAGGCACCCACGGATGCTCGCCCATGGTGATGAAGACTCTCGGCTTGACTACCGGACACGGAGCCGGAGTACCTGATCTAACCTGGTGCTCACGGTTCGGTAGCCCACCGTTGCCGGGAGGGCTCCGGAAAGCCACGCTCTCTCGAGCGACAATCCGTTCGAAAGAGGTGTCCTTCATTCCTCTCGACTCCTCCCTTAACCCCCATCGCTCGGGCAATGCCGGCAGTTCACCGGCCTGCACGATACCGCCCAACAAGGTGAGGCGGCGATCCCAACCTTCACTTTCCGATGTCCCTTGCTCTTCGTTCACAGTCATACTAAGACTCGCTCACTACTGACCCGCCGCGTATAGCTCAGCGCGTCACAGACGAGGCCCGGGACGCCGGCTGCGACCCGGAAAAGGTGAACGCTCAAGAGTTTTGCGACTCGGGGATGCGGGTATTGGGCGATGGATTCGTAGTTTCAAAAGGCTCCACTACGAAATCTCGTTTGGAATTGCCCGGAATTGGAGAAGACGCTTGTCCGACAAAACAAACCGGCCAGCACAAGCCTGACCGGTGGGAATCAATGCACACCCTCAACGTTGACTTCTATGCAGGAGTTCCCTGGGCAACCGCTTGCACGATTCGCATCGTCAAGACACCGAGCAGTTTGTTGACCAGCTCATCGCTGGCGATGAGTGTTCTGGATTAGCTGGTCAGGCGGTATCGGGGTATGAAATCGGCGAACAGGTGTATTTATAGATGGCGAAACATCCCTGCTGGCGTCTCGAGCGTCAAGGGCCTGTGACGAATCTGTCTTCGCGCGTCAGTTTGTCTAACGCATCGTTGACCTGCTTGCGCACGTCCCCGCGCTTGATGCTGATGTTCACATCGTCATACCACAAGTTAGAATGGCACTCTTGTCGTTCTGGATGCTGAACAAAGAATGCTTCGATTCCCTCAACTGCCCGCTCTGCCAGTTCGCTGGCCTCACTGAGGTTCAACTTTTGTGTGACAAGGAGCATACCTATTTTGCAGTCCTCGGCTGGAAGTATTGTCTTCGTGCCATCTCATTCAAGCGCATCGTCAGATGTCACTCTATTTTCTCCTTTGGAGCGTGTTGCTACACGATTGAGTGTGGATCCCGGAACTCGATTGCAGACAGCCGATGTCCAGGACATGCAGGTCGTTTAGCCCATCGATCGGGTGGCGCACCGGACATTGACCTGTTCCGTATAGCTCAGCTGTCCAACGGAGACCTGCTCTTACCTCGCTCTCCGGAGTTCGTGCGCAACGCCGCGCATTGGTCCTCCAGTGTTCGAATCTGCGTCTGCTGTCTCTCCACGAGCTCGCACAGCGACAAGACCGCCCGGGTGAGATACTCGAGCTGAATCACTGGCTCGATGCGCAGCGCGGTACGAATCAGACTGGCAGTCGCGCCGGCGCCGAAGGACTCCCGATACACCACGCCGGAAACGCCGGTGCTCACGGCTGCCCCCGACTTAAGGCTGCCTTGTAGAGTTCGCGCATCGGGTCTGCGGGTTCCTCGGCATCGAGATCCGGGATCTCCATTGGAACGGCCTGCGCGGCGTAGACCTGATCAGTGCCGGCGTCGATCCTATCGCGCACGTTGCACTCAGCCGCCCAAGCATCGCCCTCGGTCTGAGCGCTCGCAGGAGTGGGATGATGCTCAGGAAACGTGCCACATGCCCCGGCCCCATTATCCCAATGGACACAAAAAACCGTACGCGGTGGACCGGCCGGCGTGCCCGCCGCATCGGCATCGGCCCGCGTATAAGCCGCATCCAACTCTGCGCACTCGGCGAGCAGCTCTGCCACTTCAGCGGACGACATGTTTTCCCGGTACCGGGTCATGGCCAGACCCCCTGCAGCCTTGCATAGGGTGTCTGCTCTGCAGTGGCCTGTACCCGGTGGCCTCCGCGCGCATCGGGGGCCCCAAGGGAATGCAGGCGATTCAGACCCGAACCCCGTCGTGGTCAGTGAGCTTCATCGCATCGGTAACCGAGACAAACAGTGGCGCGATGAGGGTCATGTCTGGCTCATTCGGACTCGGGCACACCGCGGCGATGGCCGCCGCTGGCTCTCCATTCACGTAGCAGGAAACGAGTGCGAAGTTGGCGAACTGCGGGTTACGCAGCGCGTCGAACACCTCTCTATGCTGGGCACTGATATTGGTTTGGGCATCTCTTTTTTTCCGCATGGGTCAATCCTCAACGCTGTTGTGGCCTCATGCGTATAGGCTTGGCGGCTGTTGCTCCGTGATGGCGTCGCAGGGCCTGTCCAAGTGCCTAGGCGGGCTGCACCAACCCGTGATCGGATGGTCCCGACTCCCAGGCGGTACCGAGAGAAGCCCGAGACGAAGTGCGTCTCGGGCGAACACACACGGACGGTGTGCTTAGTCAGTCACTGACAGACGGATCGTGGTTTAAACGCTAGCCATTCATGATCCACGGCAGCATTCGGCCCGGGCCCAGCAGCCTCGACAGCCCACATAGGGGTGCGCTGGTCCACTAACCCCCAACAGCCGCGGCTGTCGAAGCCTCCTCGACCCTCTCGCCGTCCTCCGACAGCTCCCTGATGAACGCCTCTCGGTCGCACTCCTTGGCGAAAATCACGACACTCCCGCGGCGCTCGTAGCCCCGTGCCTTCGCCTGCGCAGGGCCTTCGGCCGCCTTGATCAGTTCCTCGAGCTCGATTCGATCCGTGCTCACGAGGGTATAGCCGTCCCGGACCTCCGCCAGAAACCTGAATTCCTCCGCATCGGTGAACTGTATCAGCCCACCTTCGAGGGGTATCGGATCGCCCGGGTCCCCTTCCTCCGCGCGCGACCACGCATCCGGATTGCGCCGGCGGCAGACGGACTGCAGTTTCGAGTCCTTTACAACATCGGCCAGCATCCACAGGCTCACCAAAAGCTCTGCGCCCAGTGTGAATTTGGCCCAGCGGGGTGTGCAATGCTCTCCGTATTTCGCGTAGGCTGCGACGTACACCGTAATTGGCGCCTGACACAGCGCTTGTAGGCGCATCCCCGCGTCGGCGCCGCCCCGTTCTTCGTTCATCGTCACCATAACCTCCATACTAGATTGCATTCCTTCGGTTCGAGACATACAAGTGCATCGCGGTAGGCGCCCTTCGCGGTGGATGAGTTCCGAACCAGTTCTGCGCAGTTCCGCTCGGATGTCGGCGATTCGGTCCTCATGCGCCTTGCTGGTGTCTTCGGCGATGTCGTTGATACGAATGAGCGCATCCGGCAGCGATGCTGACGTCTCGTGAACACATCCCCGCATCAGAATCAGCAGGTCGCTCAGGTGGTCAGTATCATTCAGCCAGTCCACCACCGCCCCATGAGCGGCATCAAAAGCGGACATCTCGCGGGAGTAGCTCTCGGCTCGGCCTTCATCAACTGCGGTCTCCGCAAGCCGGAATGCGTCGTGCTTCCGCTCGCGATCCTCGAGCAACCCCCGAAGTTGTTCATCTGAGGTCGGCGCTGACGTCTCGTGAGCGAGTCGCTCCGCTGCATCCGCGATCAATTCCTGCAACGTCGGCTCGCCTTTGTCCATTTGGAGCCCATCAATGAGGCAGTTAGTTGCCCACTCCTGTAGGCGAGAAACGAGCTGATCATTCATCGGAGTCTTCCCCAGCCGATTCGAACACGATCCAGACACAATCAGACATGGCCTCCTCCGAAGCTGGTGAGATGTGCAGCAAGTTCGACACTTTGAAACAAGATGCTCGCATGGCAATGGCCGCAGTCGTACCAAACGCCACACCATGCCTGCTCTTTCGTGAGCCGCTGCGGATCGCGCAAGTGAAGCTGCCCGTGATCCGGACTGTTCGGACAGTCCGGGAGTGCCATCGGGAGGTGCTGTTCCGATGTCCGGCGAATATCTGACATACCGCTCCTTCTCGATTGACCTCCTTGGTATAGCTGAGCGCGATCCGGGTCTCGGTTTGAGCGATGGTCACCGGGGCCCTTCCTGGCTTGGCGCCCTTTATAGGAGCAGAATCCTTCCGGCCGGTGGCGAGAGGTGATGGCGGTAGCCTGTTTCGAGCGGGAAACATTCCGCGCACCGATAACGGTAGATCCCTGGAACCTTGAACAGTGCCAGGCCGTCAGAGCCGCATCCGCAGCAGATGCCTACACGTGTCTCAGGTTCCGGGTCGGGTCGTCGTCTCCTGATCTGCTTGGGTTTCATTTGAGCCATGCGCTTATCCTGACAAGATGGGTAACATGGCTCTCCAATGTGAGCCGGGCTGCGGCCGGATCGCACGATAAACCCTGTATCGTCACAACTCGGACAGCGCTTGTTCTGCAGATCCTCGGTCATGTGCTCACTGCGGTGATAACTGCAGTGCCGAACGTAGCTCTGATGCGCTCGCCTCGCTTTATCGCAGATTCCAGAGTTGTCCTTCCTCGAAGTGGCCCCGCCGGACTTGAGTTCTCGCAACGATACGACACGCGATAAGTGCGCCTTTCCAATGTACGATCGTTATTTGACATAAGTCTCCGTCTCGAATGACCTCCCTTCGTATAGCTCCGCGGGTCGCACACGAGCCGCGCATCACGACAGGGCCTCCGGCAAGGAGGGCGTCGCGTGGTCCCCACGTTTCACGTTACATAGGGCACGCGAACGCGGCGCCTAGTAGCGCTTGGAGCAACGAGCAACGCTCATGCTGCTCCTAGGAGTGAAATGTCCCAAATGCGCATGTCAGGCCCCGCAAGGACAAGACAGTCCGGCAGCGAGTGAGGAGGATCGCGAGTAGTACAGGGATGCGAACGCCCACAAGGGAGGTGGATGGTGATGACAGGTCTACCGGGGGGGTCAGGCTTGCCGTGGTTTGGCAGCTCTCGCGGACCGGCAACTGGGAGGCCGACGATGACCCGATTTCTCGCTGTAGCGGTCTGCACCCTCACTCTGTCCGCTTGCGCATCAGAAGCGACGGCTCGAAAGGAACAGCAGCCGATTCCCCCCGAACTACTGCCCCAGGGATACGACGCAAGCGAATGTCACATTGCCGACTCAGGCGGCGCTATCACAGAGACTGGTCCCGATGGCCGCCCCGTGACGGTGGGTGACCGCAAGCCGCGAGTGGAATGCGTGCACCACACAGAGCACATCACTACAACAACAACTCCGACGTGTCACACAGAGTCGGGCAAATCGCTGGATTTAGCTGACTGTTGTATGAACCCGGACGGCTCACTGATCGCGGGCTGCACTCCCAAGCTTCAACACGAAGAGCACAAATAGCTTAGCAGGTCCATCCCCGGGGACTTTTGCACTGCACCGCGCAGTGGGGGACCAGAACGTGACGCGCTTAGCAAATACGTGAGAGCTCGTCGTTATCTGGCGGCCAAAGGGGCGTGGCGGAAGACAGGGGGCCTCGCGAGCCTCGTCAACATGAAGTACCGAACTTTCAATCAACGCGGCTCGTCTTTTGTCGCCTCATGCGCCCCCGGTCGGGACGTACGAGATACACGGAAATTCGGTGTACGAATCCGTGCGAATGCTGTACTGCTACCGCCACATGTCGTGTTAGTCTGTTCGGACACTATCAAATCCGTCACAGGTTGCCACCAGCGACAGGGAGGCCCTCTATGAAGGTTGTTCTATCCGTAATTGCGCTGCTGTTGTCCGCTTGTGTGACGTCCCAGAGCCTAGTTCCGCTCGAGATGGTGCCGGCTGGCTTACACGCAGAGCGAGTGCTGGTATCAGGAATCGAAAAGCCAACACGATAGACTGCAAGCGATGGAATACGGTGGTCCGCCACCCGACATCGTGTGCTCGCACAAAAGGGCACCACCCCAACAGAGCGCCGAAGAACGCGCGTGGCAGCAAACGATCGCTGCGCAGCTAGATAGTCCGGACGTCCGCAACTACGTCGATGCTCTTTGTGCGCGAGCCGGAAAAATGACAGCTACGGAACGTGCCGCGGAAGCAACAAAGCTCCGCGATGTATATCACCTGACGGCCACTTGTTTGATAGATGCAGCAGGGACAGATCGATAGTCAAGCTCCGTACTCGACTGCCGGCCCTGGCGGCGCGCAGCCCAGAATTGCGCGTCAACAGTGTTAAGGAATAGTCTCCTCCGATCGCGCCGGCTTGCTTAGGACGGTCGCCGCCATGAATACCGTCATCAATGGACTGCGCACCTCATGTGCGATAAACGCGACGTGTCGTGAATGCTCACGTAGGCTCAGGCCACTCGGTGTATGAGATCCCCCAACCCGGAACCAGTGCAGCGGGTGTTGGCTTCAGTGCGACCCAGTTCATCAGCGATCACTGCGCGCAGGAACATGAAGGAACCCACACGGGCGAGCGCCCAAGCGACAAGTTAAGTAGCCGGCAAAGCCGCCCGCAGCCGAAAGGGAGCCCTTGACATCCGTTGAATCACGGATGTCAAGGGACTCAAAGTCAACTCTTAACTTCGACGGGCGAGTGCGCAGAATGCGCGAGCCCAACCTCTTCCGGCCGCGCCCACGGCACGGGGTCCGCGCGCATCGCCGCACGGTCGGCGCTCACCGCGAGAGAGCGTCAGCGGGTTTCCCCTTTAAGTTCCTTTTGAACTTCTTCGAACACAACTCTCACGCTACCGGTAAACATGTGGCCCATGACACCCATGTACTTGATCAAAAACCGCAACAAATCCTTGAATCCATCCCTGGTGATTTGGAACATGAGCGGGTTTTTGGAATCACTGCTGCTGCCATCGTCGTATTCAAACGTCCAGCCAAATCCAAACAATTCAAACCACCATCCATATTGGGCGTATTTTCTCCACATGATGCAGATCCCAACTGCGTTGGTAGCTTCCACCAAAGCGGGAAAGCAGGCATGAAAATGCCCACGTTTGCGGTACTTCGGAAGAATCCAGACGTCGCTGATAATTCTCCGCCCATTGAACGGCGGCTGGATTTTGGCGTCGGCGTATCCGACCAAAACACCTTTGTATTTGATTCGATACCAAAAGATTCTTGGCACTTCGCCATTGACGGCCTTCGGTAAGTTCCCTGTCAAAAAGTCCTCAATGGGTACCGGCAATGTCAGTTCCCAGTCACTGCCGTTATGTTCGCGAAGAAATCTCTCGAACCAAGCCCGTGTCTCACTAGCGTTGTCGTATTGTTCGATTGTGTAGTCGCTCATCTTGTCCTGCGTGCAAAAAAAAGCCTTTGACCTAGAGGCGGCGTCTCGTGCCGGCCCCACTTCCCCTTCAAGGGGATCCGCGCGGAGGCACTTCGGCCCCAAGCGCCCGCGACCGTTGTTGAATTCGACAGGCTTCCCGTCCGGCGCACACCGGAGGCTCCGACATCCACTCAGCTCGCTTTGCGTTAGGGGTCTATCGCGTATAGGCCGCCGCCCTCTTTAGTTGCGCCGGAAACGTCGAAACTGACGGAAAGAGGCCGACGTCCCGAAGTGGGAGTCCATCGGACGCATCGGAGTGCGGTGGGAAGAACGGGGCGGCTACCTAATCCCGCGAGGGTGTGCCCCCAAGGCGCGGGCTGCTTGCACGCAGCAGCGCCCTCAAGACGGCGAGCTCGGGCCTCCGCGCGCGCTATTAGCGCGCGAACGGGCGCGCTGGAAATCCGGCGTGGTGCCGCGCGGTCGGCTCCAGCGTTAGCGGGCGAGACGCTTGGTCTAGCGTGGGTGGCTCCGGAAAGGGTCTGTGACCTGCAGCGCTATACGGAGAAGGCCAATGGCCGGCGAGACGAGGCAGGGTGAGTTTTAAACACCGCACCCGACATCCGCCTTCGCAAGTGGGTGCCTGAGTGCATCGGTGGACGGCTTGTGCCGGTCCTGCCTCGATGGCGGGTACTGCCGAGGGTGACTCCTTCGGATCAAGCTGTCCTTCGATGCGCTTATGCATCGCTCGGAGGTCACAGTGGCTAGTGAAGCGAAACGCGGTTGCGGTTACCGCAAGGTCGGCGGGTTGTATCTGGTCGGCCCGAAGCTCTCAGGGGGATGCGGGAAGCTGCCCGTCGAGTTGCATGTCTGTCCCACCTGCCAGAGCGGTTTCAAACAGTCGCGCGGCTGGACTTGGGTTGCAGCGAAGCCGCTATTGGAGTCACAGGCGTGCCGTTTTCCGGCCACCAACATACCGGCCAAGGGTTGTGATACCTGCCCACTGGGAGGTGCCATCGATCAGCTCGGCGAGAAATGTGGATTGTTGTGGGTCGGCGGGAGATTCTATCCTGAGCCGGAGGATTGGGCGAAAGAAGCCGGCGCGCTGGGTGTATCACGTCGAATCGGGGCGCTGCCGCGAGGCTTCCAACTCGGTGAGCACTGGGTGCTCATCGCACATCCGCGAGCAATCAAGCGTACGCCCCAAACTGCGGAGGAAGAAGCAGAACTCCTCGACGGCAATGAGGCGCGCCTGCAGGACGAGCTACCGCTCGAATCATTCATCATACGCAAGGGCATCATCAGCGCGTTCCAACCGACCGCGATCGAGAAGATCGTCACCGAGTCCGAAGCGAAGGATACCGCTGCGATGGACGCGCTGCGCGCGAAGGGGATTACGCCTGTCGCTGTACCCGATGATGAC
>Ga0068863_100000329_pt1 | contig 48080 bp, 48 predicted proteins | sample KBSSwiS62_FD_66596 | JGI IMG/M metagenome (GOLD analysis project Ga0068863, IMG submission 66596) | Switchgrass rhizosphere microbial communities from Kellogg Biological Station, Michigan, USA - KBS Switchgrass S6-2 | ecosystem: Host-associated > Plants > Roots > Rhizosphere > Soil ... | reverse complement strand
CACCGCGCTGTTCAGTTGCCTGTACGTCGACGAGCTGTTTGAGCTGAATCCGATGCAACGCACCGGCGATTTCATCGAGCACGCCGGCGAAATCCGGCGAAAATTCGGCAAGACGATCGACTTCGGCCATCAGCTTCGCACCATCGCCTGCGTGCGCTGCTTCGAGCAACGCGAATACCTGGCCGCGTTCGATCGTACCGAGCATCGCGCGCACTTCAGCCGCACGCACCGCTCCGGCGCCGTAAGCGATGGCTTGATCGAGCAGAGATAAGCCGTCGCGCAGCGAACCGTCGGCGCCGCGCGCGAGTTCTTCCAGCGCGTCGTGCTCGAAAGCAATGCCTTCGGCATCCAGAATATGCCGCATTTGACCGGCGATCTGTTCGGGCAACAAGCGCTTGAGGTTGAACTTCAGACAACGCGACAGCACTGTCACCGGCAGTTTCTGCGGATCGGTCGTGGCGAGCAGGAATTTCACGTGCTCGGGCGGTTCTTCCAGAGTCTTCAGCAGCGCGTTGAACGCGGATTTGCTGAGCATGTGGACTTCGTCGATCAGGTACACCTTGAAGCGTCCACGCGACGGCGAATACTGCGCGTTCTCGATCACTTCGCGCACGTCGTCGACGCCGGTGTTGCTGGCGGCATCGATCTCGATCATGTCCATGAAACGGCCGCTATCGATATCCTTGCACGCGCTGCATTCGCCGCAGGGATTCGACGACTGCCCGCGCTCGCAATTCAGCGATTTGGCGAAGATACGCGCGATCGTGGTCTTGCCGACGCCGCGCGTGCCGGTAAACAGGAACGCGTGGTGCATGCGTTGCGAATCGAGCGCGTTGCTGAGTGCGCGCACGACGTGTTCCTGGCCGACTAGTTCGGAAAAACGCTTCGGCCGCCATTTGCGCGCGAGGACTTGGTACGACATGAGTTTGAAATGGGAGCAACCGCGCCGGGGACAAGACGTGATTGTGCCAAGATGACGCGTCCGGAGCCAGCGTGGACTCCTTGTGCGCTTCCCGTGTGTTCCTGTATCCTCGCCAGCCCTTGCAATACAAGGTCCCAGGCGCGGAGCGGTGTCCGAGTGGTTGAAGGAGCACGCCTGGAAAGTGTGTAAGCGGCTTATACCCGCTTCGCGGGTTCGAATCCCGCCCGCTCCGCCAGATTTCATCCGCCAGTTCAATGGCGGCCCCGTTGGTTCTCTCGCGACGATAGTTTGCAAATCCCGCCAGGGCCGGAAGGCAGCAACGGTAGTGAATGATTCGGGTGCCGGGATGTGGCTGGCGGGGCTGCCACCCTACTTTGTGCTGCATAGCCATGAATTCGACGACTCTCGCCGCCCTCGCCGATTTTCCCCTCCGGCTCGAGGAACACTACGCCGCGGTCCCGACAGAATTCAAACATTGGCGACCGGACTCGTGGTACGGCATCCCGAGCGAGTCATTCACCCCGATCGAGCAGATCTGCCATGTGCGCGACGTGGAAGTCGACGGCTATCACGTGCGTTTCCGGCGCGCGCTCGAAGAATCCAATCCGGACCTGCCTGATCTGGACGGCGAATCGCTCGCCAAAGAACGCAACTACGCGGCCGCAAACGCTACCGATGTTTTCGCGGCATTGCGTGCGGCCCGCGCCCAGACGCTCGAATTGATTGCCGCGCTGACCCCGCGGCAACTTGCACGACCTGTCCGGTTCAATGGTGGCAGCGCGACTATGCAAAGTCTCGTGCATTACCTGTGCAGCCACGATCAGCAGCATCTGGCCGGGATGCAATGGCTGCTCGCGAAGATCGAAGCGTTGCGCGTCAGGGCTTGACCGGCGTGTTGTCCGGGTGCAACCAACCTGACTCGCCATCCGCGTAGTGCTCGTTTTTCCAGATCGGCACGCGCTTTTTCACGTCGTCTATGATATAGCGACAAGCATCGAAAGCCGCATCGCGATGCGCGGCGCTGACGCCGACCCACACCGCAAGCTCACCGATCTCCAACGTGCCGGTGCGGTGCACGCAATGCGCATCGATGATCGCGAATTTCTCGCGCGCTTCGGCGATGATGCGCTCGCCCTCGCTCTGCGCCAGTGCGCCGTAGGCCTGGTAACCCAGCCGCTGCACTTTGCGGCCTGCGTTGTGATCGCGCACCCAACCTTCGAACGTCACGCAGGCACCGGCGCTTGCGTGCGCGAGCTCGCGCGCGAGCGCGGTGGAGTCGATTGGAAATTCGCTCAATTTGAACATCATTACCCGCCTGACACGGGCGGCAGAAAAACCACCTCGTCGCCTTCGTGCAGATGTTGTTCCCACGGCGCAAAAGCGCCGTTTACTGCGACGCGCAGCCGATCTTCGCTCATGGCAAACCCGTGCCGCGCGCGCAATTCCGAGTACAAGGCGCGCGGATCCAGGGCCAGGGAGTCCACCCGCTCCGAGTCCATGCCCGCGTGATCGCGCAGCGAGGCAAAGTACAGAACGCGATAGATCATCGAACGACCTTGCCTGCGCGCACGCGTCGCTTGCCGCCGGATTTCTCCAGTAGACGCACGTCGGTGATTACGATCGCATGCGAAAGCGCCTTGCACATATCGTAGACAGTCAGCGCCGCGACGGTCGCGCCGGTCAGCGCCTCCATCTCCACTCCGGTTTTGTGCGAAAGCGCTACGCTGCAGCCAATCGCCAAATCCGTGTCATTCGCGAATTCGATGCTGAAATTGCAGCTCTCTACGCCCAACGGGTGGCAGAACGGAATCAGTTCGTGCGTGCGTTTGACCGCAAGGGTACCGGCGATGATCGCCGTGTCGATCACCGGCCCTTTCTTCGCGCGCATGCCGTCCGCGCGCAGCGCACGCGCAACCGTCAGCGGAAAACGCACGATGGCCTGGGCCGTGGCTGAGCGCGCCGTGACGGCCTTGGCGCCGACATCGACCATGCGCGGGCGGCCGGCGGGATTGATGTGGGTGAATTTCGCTGCTCTTTTCGCCATGCGTAATTGTATACGGACATGCCCGCGCTCGGCTGCGCCTCGCTGAATGTTGCCAGGCTCGCGCATCCAGCGCTCACCGAGCAACCCGGCCTCACCCGCCCATCACATACATTTCGACTTTCCCGTTGCGGCTTCTTTCGCGAAGTTCAGCACGTTGTTCGCTGTAGCGGTCCACGCGTTGCGCCCAGCGTGCCGCAATCAGCGCGCGCAGTCCTTCATCGCTCGCACCCGCACGCAACACCTCGCGCAGATCGAATCCGGTCTGCGCGAACAGACAGGTGTACAACTTGCCGTCGGCCGACAGCCGCGCGCGCGAACAATCGCCGCAAAACGGCTGCGACACCGAACTGATGAAACCGATCTCACCGGCGCCGTCCTCAAACGCATAGCGCTGCGCCACTTCGCCGCCGTAATTGCGCTCCAGCGATTTGAGCGGCCAGTGTGCCGATATGCGTGCGATCAACTCCGCGCTGGGCACGACCATATCCGAGCGCCACCCGTTGAGCGTGCCGACGTCCATGTATTCGATGAAGCGCAGGATATGCCCGCTGCCGCGGTAATGCGCCACCAAATCAGGAATCTGCATATCGTTCATGCCGCGCATGACGACGCAGTTCAATTTGAGATGTGTGAAACCTGCCTGCTCAGCCGCCGCGATGCCAGCGAGTACTTCCGCCACCTCGCCGCGCCCTCCCGACAAATGCCGAAACGTGTCCGGATCCAGGCTATCCAGCGATACGGTCAGGCGCTTCAGGCCCGCTTCGCGCAACGCCTGCGCAACGCGCGGCAGCAGCACGCCGTTGGTGGTCAGGGCCAAGTCTTCCACGCCAGGGATCTGCGCCAGCGTGCGCACGAGCACCGGCAGTTCGCGGCGCAGCAACGGTTCGCCGCCGGTCAGGCGCAGCTTGCGCACACCCAGGCTCACGAATGCGCGTGCGAGACGCTCGATCTCCTCGAAACGCAGGCGCTGATCTTTCGCCAGGAACACGTGATCGTGCGCGTATTGATCCTCGGGCATGCAGTACGGGCAGCGGAAGTTGCAGCGATCGATGACCGAGATGCGCAGGTCGTGTAGCGGCCGCGCCAGCGCGTCGCGCGCGGGCTCCAGCAATGAGTGAGCAATCGGCGTCGAACTCATGCTTCCACTCCCGCCGGTGCCGCCAGCACTACGTCGGCAACCGGCGCGGGCAAGACGATACGTTCGTCGCGATGCGCGACGCGATGCCCGCGTGCGGCGAGCACCTGCCCGTCACCCGCGCTGGCGTAGTGATACAACAGCATGCGCGCGCGCTGCTTGGCCGTGTACTCGCGCTCGATATCGTCGACACCGGTATGCGACGGGTTGCCGTGCAGCGCGCAATCGTGCGCTATCAGCGTCGGCTCCTGTGCAAATTGCGCCAATGTTTCCGGAATTGGCCGAGTGTCGCCAGTCCAGGCAAACGACCCGCGCAGGACGACGCCGAACGATGTTTGCGGAGCGTGATGGCGCGTGGCAAATACATCGAACCACAGGCCGTCGTGCCAGAAGCCGCGCGACACCGGCACGAGTTGAAACGCGTCCCAGAAATTCGCGCCGCCCTCGGCGATGACGTTCGGATAATCGGCCACCCGGCTCTGCAGATGCGGGATCAACGCGGCATGCGCGTACAGCCTTACCCGGCCCTTCAGTGCCGGGTCGAAATATGCCTTGTAGAACAGACGTTCGAGCCCGGCGACATGATCCATATGCGTGTGCGTGATATAGATCGCGCGTGGCGGCGCTCCGTAGACATCCAGATAGCGTGTCAGCGTCTCCGGCCCGCAATCGATAAGCAGCAGCGGCCGGTCGTCGCGTTCGAGCACGGCGCCGGACGAGCCCAGCTCAACGGCCTGTGCGGAACCCACGCCGAGAAAGCGCAAGGCCAGTTTCACGTTGCGCTCCCGCGTTCATAAGCGGCCATCAGCGGACGCCACATCGCACTTTCGAATCGCAACTCGCCATCGCGCGCGGCGCCGAGCTTGAGCAGGGAACGCCGCAGTCGCGCCAGATTCGCCTGTTGCCAGTCGCGCGCTGGCGCGCGCAATTCGCCGCGATCGAAATCGATCAGCCAGACGGCTGCTCCGGCCAGCAGAACGTTGTGCGCGTTCAGATCGGCGTGATACGCGCCCTGCACGTGGAATCCGGCAATCGCAGCGCCGACTTGCGCCGCGATTTGCGCATCCGCGCGCTGCTGCGCGAGCAATTCGGCCAGCGTGGTCGCCGCGTCGATGCGACGTGTGATCAAGTCCGCGCGATAGTGCGCGCCCTTGCGGCGATAACGCGCAGCGACCGGTGCAGGTACGTGCAGGTTGCGCTCGCGCAAGATTGAAAGCAGGCGGAATTCCGCAAAACCGCGCGTGCGTTGCGCACCCGTCCAAAGATAACGGTCGCCCATCACGCGCGCGACCATGCCGCCGCGCCGATAATGCCGCAACACGCAACGGCCGAACGGCGCGTCGATGTAGCTGGCACCACCACGTCCGGCGCTGGCCGCTTGTGCCTGCCCGCGCGCGTGCCAGTATGCCGGCTCGAAATACGCCGGGTCGAAATCGGCTTGTGCCAACGCCCCCGCGTCGAACAGAATCGCGCCATCGGGCGTTGCTTGAAGTTGCGCCTGGATCATCTGAGCCAGTTTAACAAGGTCGCATGTCCACGGCGTCATTTTCCAGCGCGAATCCACTGCAATCGCTGTGTCTGCTGCGCACGTCGGCGCTCGGCGATGTCACCCACGTCGTGCCCCTGGTGCGCACTTTGCAATCTGCGTGGCCGCAGACGCGGCTGACCTGGATCGTGGGCAGGCTCGAATACAAGCTCGTCGGCGATATCCCCGGCGTGGAGTTTCTCGTGTTCGACAAGAGCGCGGGCTGGCGCGGATTCAGCGCGCTGCGGAAACAGCTTTCGGCGCGCCATTTCGATGCTCTGCTGCACTTGCAGGTTGCGCTGCGGGCCAACCTGGTCAGCGCACTCGTCCGGGCGCCGCTGCGCATCGGTTATGACCGCGCGCGTTCGAAAGACCTGCATGGGCTGTTCGTAAACCGGCGCATCGCGCAACGCAGCGGCGAACATGTGCTTGACGCGATGGCGAGCTTTCTCGAACCGCTCGGCCTGCGCCAAACGCAGGTGCGCTGGGACATTCCCGTTCCCGACTCGGCGCACGAGTTCGCCGCGCAGCATCTACCGGGCGACGCGCCGACCTTGCTCGTGAGCCCCTGTTCGAGCCATACCGTGCGCAACTGGATGCCCGAGCGCTATGCCGCCGTCATGGATCACGCTGCCGCGCACGGTTGGCGCGTCGCCTTGTGCGGCGGGCCGAGTGCTTACGAACGCGAGTTTGGCGATGCGATTCTTGAGCATACAGACCGCAAGCCGCTCGACCTGATCGGCAAGGACACGCTCAAGCAATTCCTGGCCCTGGCGCAGCGATCGCGCCTGGTGCTCACGCCCGATGCGGGACCCATGCATATGGCCAACGCGGTGGGCGCTGCGGTGCTGGGCCTACATGCCGCGAGCAATCCGCAGCGCTCCGGGCCGTATTCCGATCGGCGCTGGTGCGTGGACCGTTACGATGCTGCTGCGCGCAAATTCCGCGGCAGACCGGCAGCGGAACTGCCTTGGGGCACGAAACTCGAACATCCGGGCGTGACGGAATTGATCGAAACCGATGCGGTAATCGAGCGTTTCGAGGCGTTCCGAACTTCGCAGGGTATCTAGGCTTTCGCCGAGGAGTAGTCCTGGTACGACTTCTCTTCGACCAGCTGCGAACCCAGCTTGAGATTGATCCGGCGCTTGATCGCCGCGCGCTCGTCGTTGCGGAAATACACCGAGCGCGCCAGTTCGACGAACTCCGCGTCGAACGCCTGCGCCCTTTCCTTCAGGCGAATGCGGTCTTCGATATCCCACAAGGCTTCGTTGACGGCCTTCAATCCGGCACGTTCGGCGGCGATGTCGGTTCGTGACGCGATGTCGCCACTCCAGGTGGCGTTCAGCAAATCCAGCTCGGCACGCACATTTGCGAGCTTGGCCGCATCGCGGATATGCGCCGCCTTGATCTCGAGAATGGTGATCTTATCGATCAGTTCGCCGTGGGAAACGGGGACGGAAATGAGGCTCATGGATATGTGAATATTCTGCCAGCGGTTGTTTATTCAGCGCACTGCTCGTATCATCCGCGCCCTTCGACACGATACCTCCGGAGAGGTGGCAGAGTGGTCGATTGTACCTGACTCGAAATCAGGCGTGCGTTTATAGCGCACCGTGGGTTCGAATCCCACCCTCTCCGCCAGAAACAAAAAACGGCCCCTTGCGGGCCGTTTTCATTTCTGATGGCGCGGGTTGGCGGGCGACTCCACCCTCTGTCCGCGCCGCTATCCTTTCCCTTTTCCGCGCACCGCGTGAATCGCCTTGGAACGGTTGCGCGTGAATACGTACACCGATGCCGGCGGCACGTTCCACCAGGCAAATCCACCGCGGCGCACCGACAAGCCCAGTTCGGCGAGCAGATCGCGCGAAACCGGCGACTTCGGACCATAGGTGAACTGGATCAGACGTCCGTCGGGCTTGAGTGTGGAAAACGCCGCTTCGAGGATTTCACCCTGCATGCCTTTGGACATGGACAGCAGGCCCAGGCCGCTGATGATCGCATCTGCCGGACCGGCGGCGAAAAACCCGTTACGCTCGGCGATTGCCTTGAGTTCGCGCGCATCGCCGCATTCGACACGCACGTCCGGAAAACGTGCGCGCAAATGCTGGTACAGGGCTTCGTTGAGTTCCAGCACGAGCAAGTCCTGCGGCGCGATGCCGTGACCGAGCATCGCGCGCGTGAACACACCGGTGCCGCCGCCGAGTTCGATTACGCGTTTCGCGCCATGCGGAATTTCGGCGATCATCTGCCGCGCAAGCTGTTGCCCGGACGGCGACAGCGCAGCAATGCCGAGCGGGTTCTTCAGCCATTGACGGAAGAACGTCCACGCCTCCGGCGCTTCCGAGCCGGCGCGCTTTCTGTCTTCGGGCCGATTCGGCGAACTCATGGGGCAATCCACGGGAAAGGACCGCTATCGTAACGCCCCCGCACTGGCATCGCCACAAAAAGAAAACCCCGCTGACGAAGCAGCGGGGCTTGGATGATTCGCCTGTCGACTAGCGGTAGCAGCCGCAGTAGTCGTGATAGCGACGATAGTGGTGACGATACACTGGCCGCGTGTAGTACACGCGCTCGACCGGCGCGTAGTCGTAGTACGCCGGCGCCGAATAGTAGGTCGGATAGTAGCCGCCATAATAGCCGCCGCCACCGTAGTAGCCGCCATTGATGCCGACGTACCCGCCGTGATGATGACCGCCCCAATAGCCGAGGCTCACGCCCGGCAGGTTGATGCCGATGCCGATGTTGCTGTGGGCGAACGCGGCCGGCGCCAGCGCCAAACCGGCCATAGCCAGCAAGCCCAGTACCATGGCACGCAAGCCACGTTTGCGGAATTTCATGGGAACTCCCCGTATGCTCGTTTCGCGACCGGATCGTCGCAAGCGTCATATTGCAATTGAATCGCTGAATCACCACTGACTTGAGAACGACAAAAAAAAACCCGCTGCCCGGCAGCGGGTTCAGGAAAGTTACGCCGGCAGGTCAGCACGACACATAGTGGCCGCGATGCCAGTAGCCATAACTGTCGTAATGGCCACGCACCCAGCAACGCCCGTAGTAGTACGGGTCATAGTCGTAGTAGGCCGGTGCGTAGTAGTACGAAGGGTAGTAGGAAGGGCCGTAGTAGCCACCGACCGTCCCGTACCAACCATGTTGGTGATGGCCACTGTAGTAGCCGATATTCACGCCCGGCGCGGCTACGCCGACGTCAACATAGGTACGGGCGAACGCGGCCGGCGCCAGCGCAAGGCTGGCGGCTGCCAGCAAGCCCAGAACCATTGCTCGAATGCCACGTTTGCAGGAAATCATGACTGCCTCCTAATCACACGAATGCGACTCTATCGTCGCAATTTCATGCTGCGATTTTGGGCATGAATCGAATCTGAAATTTCGCCGTTCAGCAACCCTGCATTCAGGTTCGAATCTCGACATATCTGTGACTCGGCGCACAACGGCGGTTCCGCGACGCAGCGACGCTCCGTATGATGCGTGTGATCTCAGACCGATTTCCCCGCATGGTCGTGCGCGCCGAACCTTTCGATATTCCAGGCTATCGCATCGTGCGCGAGATCGGCCGCGGCGGCATGGCCAACGTATACCTGGCCATTCAGCTCTCGCTGGGCCGTCCGGTGGCGATCAAGGTGCTGGCAGCCGACCGCACGCCGAACGCCGAATCGATCATGCGCTTCGAACAGGAAGCACGCACGATCGCGCGTCTGGATCATCCGCATATCGTCGGCATCTTCGATGTCGGCCGCACGTCTACAGGACAGCTTTACTACACGATGCCGCACATGCCGCGCGGCGATCTCGCCTCGCGCGATCTGCAGCAGAACTTGGCGGCGGTGATCGAAGTCGCGCGGGCGCTATGCCACGCACTCGCTTACGCGCACGAGCAGGGCATCGTGCACCGCGATGTCAAACCGGAAAACGTCCTGTTCGACAAGCTCAACCGGCCCTTGCTGGCGGACTTCGGTATCGCGCTGACGGCGGCAGGCCAGAATCGTGTCACGCGTGAAGGCAGCACGCCCGGCTCCGTCGCCTACATGAGCCCCGAGCAGGCGCGTGGACACGCGCTGGACGGACGCTCGGATCTCTACAGCCTCGGTGTCGTGTGCTACGAGTGTTTGGCCGGCAAGCTGCCTTTCAGCGGTGACGATTCACTTGCCGTCGCCTTGGCGCACGTGGAGCAGCCTGTACCGCCATTGCCACCGGCGCGGCGGCAATGGCAGGCATTTCTCGACAAGGCTATGGCCAAGAACGCCGACGAGCGCTTTCAGACCGCGAACGAAATGCTCGATGCGCTCGAAGCGCTGGAGAAACGCATCCATCTCATGGCACCGATCAATGCCATGGCGACGACGCTCGCCGCAGTACCACAGCAGTTGGAGCGCCGGTTGCACGCACGCTCGATTTCCGTGCGGACGACCGTCGTTGCAGCTTGTGCGCTGGCGGCACTCGGCGCGGGTCTCGCGTACCAGTTTCGGGGATCGACGCCTGCGTCGACAACCGGCGAGACCGCTCCGACCCAGGCTCAAGCGGCGCCGCAACAAGCGCCCGCCGAACCACCGGCAGTGGTGCAGCGGCCCGCGGAAGCGGATGCAGCCCCACAGCCCGTCGCTGCCGCGGCCGAGCAGGCGCCGCAAGCGGCGACGCCGGAATCCGATACATCATCGTTCGCTGGTGGAACGGTGGTCCGCGACCCTGACGGCCCGGAAATGATCGTCGTGCCTGCTGAGGCTGCATTCGGTGGCAAGACTTACACCGTTGCAAAGGTTTTCGCTCTCGGACGCAACGAAGTCACGCGCGGCGAGTATGCGCAGTTCGCCCGCGTGACCGGGCGCGCCGCGGCCTCGTGCCGCAAGCCGCAACAGCCGTGGTCGTTGCTGGAACGGCTCGACTGGCGCAAGCCGGGGTTCGAGCAGAGCGACCGGCACCCGGTTGTCTGCGTGAGTTGGTCCGACGCGAATGCCTATGCGCAGTGGCTGAGCCAGCGCACGGGTCAGCGCTACCGTCTGCCGAGCCAGGCCGAGTGGCTGCACGCCGCGCGGCTGCAACCTGGCGACGCCAAAGCCTGTACGCGCGGTGACGTTGCCGATGCGTCCGTCGGGTCGTTCCTGCATCTGGCCAGCCGTTACAAGTGCAACGATGGCTACGCCCATACTGCGCCGGTCGGCCAGTTCGCCCCGAATTCGCTCGGCATTGCTGACCTGCTCGGCAACGTCAGCGAGTGGACGCGCGACTGCGCGCCCGGGCCGCATTGTCCGGAACGGATTTTCCGTGGCCTGTCCTGGCACGATGGTCCGGATCGGGGAAATCTCGAACTGAGCGGCAGCGCGAAAGCCGACGTGGGTTACACGACGGTCGGTTTTCGCGTCGTGCGCGAACTGGACTAGGACGCGCGAAGTTCCCAGCTGCGGTGAATGCGCGGATTGCGCTCGAAGTCGAACGGAATCGTCGACGCAGTGATGTCGCGGACTGCGAATTCCGGCAAAGCCGCTGCGTCGAGCTTGAAACGCCGGAAATTGTTCGAGAACAGGATCACGCCGTCCGGAAGCAGGCGTTGCGCGCACAGCTTCAGCAACGCCACGTGGTCGCGCTGCACATCGAAATCCTCGGCGCGCTTGGAATTGGAGAACGTCGGCGGATCGACGAAGATCAGGTCGTACATCGCCGAATGGTTCCGCAGATAACTCATCGCGTCGTCGCGCACGAGTTTGTTGCGCACAAGGTCAAAGCCATTCAATGCAAGATTACGCGCGGCCCATTCCAGATAGGTCTGCGAGAGATCCACGCTCGTCGTCTCCACGGCGCCGCCTGCCGCGGCGTAGACGCTGAACGCACCGGTGTAGCAGAACAGGTTGAGAAAACGCTTGCCTTTGGCCAGTTCGCGCACCTTTGCGCGTAGCGGGCGATGATCGAGAAACAAGCCGGTGTCCAGGTAGTCGTGCAGATTGACGAGAAACTTCAGTCCGCCCTCGCCCACCTCGAAAAACTCGCCGCGCTCTTCCATGCGGCCATATTTTTCTCCGCCTTTGCCGCGCAGACGTTGCTTCAGCGCAATATTCTCGCGCGGTACGCCGAGCGCGTCCCCCGCCGCGCGCACGAGTTCGCGCCAGCGCGTGCGCGCTTTGGCTTCATCGATGGTTGCCGGCGCCTGATATTCCTGGATGTGCAGACGATCGCCGTAGATATCTACCGCAGCGGCGTATTCCGGCAGGTCGGCATCGTAGACACGCCAGCACTCGATGCCTTCACGCTCGGCGCGTTTGCGCAGGTGACGGAAATTCTTCTCGATGCGGTTCTTCACCATCAGCGCACCGGGCGACAACGGCTTGGGTTCCGGCCGCGGCGCATCGTGCGCCGCGATTTCGAAATTCAGCAGCGTGCATTCGATCGCCCCGTTGTAGAGCTTGTAGCGTTTGTCCGCGCGCAGGCCGATCGCGTGGCCGTGCGCCTCGTCGGCGGCGATGACGCTCGCGTGCCAGCCGGGAAACTGCGTTTTCAGCTTGTTGCCGAGCAGTCGATACAGCGCGACGACATCCGCGTCCTCGCCCATGCGTTCGCCGTAAGGCGGATTGGTAATCACGAGCCCAGGACTCTCCAGTTCATGCGGGCGATGCAGATGCTCCAGCGACTGTCGCCCGAACTGGATGAAGCCCGACAGCAGCGCTTCCTGCGCATTGCGGCGCGCCTCGTTGAGCACGGTCGGATTCTCGTCGAAGCCGAAGAACACCGGCCGCAACGCCTGCAGCCCGACGCTGGCGCGCGTCTGCGCGGCGTCATGCAGCGTTTTCCACAATGCCGCATCGTGGCCGCGCCAGCCGAAGAATCCGAAGTGTTCGCGGCGCAGGCCCGGCGCGACATCCGCTGCCATCAGCGCCGCTTCGAGCGGCAACGTGCCCGAACCGCACAGGGGATCGACGAGTCCGCCGCCAGCCGCGTAGGTCGCCGGCCAAGCCGCGCGCAACAACATCGCCGCGGCCAGGTTTTCCTTGAGCGGCGCCAGGCCCGCGCCTTTGCGATAGCCGCGCTGATGCAGCGGCGCACCCGAAAGATTGAGACTGACGATTGCCTTGCCACGACGCAGGACCAAGTTCACGCGCACGCCGGGATTCCCGGTGTCGACGTTCGGGCGCTCACCGGTTTCATCGCGAAACGCATCGACGATGGCGTCTTTCACGCGCAGCGCGGCGTATTGGCTGTGCGTCACGCCGGCTGTGCTGCCGACCGCATCGACAGCGAAAGTCGTCGCGACGTCGAGATGCTCGGTCCAGGCGATCGCGCGTGCACCAGCGTAAAGCGCATCCGCATCGGCGACCTCGAATTCCGCGAGCGGCATCAGGATGCGACTGGCCAGGCGCGACCAGAGGCAAGCGCCGTAGCCTGCTTCGAGTTCTCCGCGAAAGCGCACGCCCGCAAGACCTTCATGCACATCAGCAGCGCCGAGCGATTTCAGCTCATCGACCAACAGATACTCGAGCCCTTTCGGGCAAGTCGCGAAGAAATCGCGCATCACGCGTAGCGGCCCAGGAACAGGCGGAACTGCTCGGCCACGAAATCCACATGTGCAGCCAGGCGATGCTCGTCGCGCACGAGCGTGATCGCGTCGCCGCGCACGCGGGCGAATGTGATCACGTCTTCGACCGGACACAGCTCATCGTCCCAGCCATGCACGAGCGCGGTCGGAACGGCCTTGGCGTTGAACGGCCGCACGTAGCCGTTGATCGATATCGGCAGCGCAATCAGGAACAGACCGACGCAATTCAGTTGCAGCGATGCAAATCCCGAAATGAACGCGCCCATGCTCGATCCGGCCAGGATCACCGGCTGGCCGGCGGGAGCGTGTTCGATCAGCCGCGTGATGCGCGCGTCGATGCGACTGACGTCACGCGTGGCATCCAGGTCGCGGTAATCCGGACGCACGCTTTGAAAGCCCAGCGGCTCGGCGATTTTCGCCAACGCCGTGACCTTGGTCGCGTCGGGGCCGCTTTCCAGGCCATGCGAGAGGATCAGAAAAGGTTTCATGCGGCAAGTATCGCATGCGACACTTGCCGCATGCCCATCGACCTGCCGATCCACGACTGGCCTCTCCCCTACGAGTCGCGCCTGGAACGACGCGCGCCGAATACGATCGATCTCGTGGTGATCCATTGCACCGAATTGCCGGACCTGACGATGGCACGCGAATTCGGTGAACGCATCCATTACGCGGCGAGCGGCACCGGCAACAGCGGTCACTACTACATCGATATCGACGGCAGCGTGCATCGCTTCGTGGCCGATGCGCGCGTCGCCAACCACACACGCGGTTACAACTCGCGCTCGATCGGCATCGAGCTGTCGAATATCGGTCGTTACCCCCATTGGGGCGACAGCAAGCATCAGGTGTTCACCACGCCTTACACGAAAGCGCAAATCGATGCGCTGCTCGCGCTGTTGCGACTACTGCGCCACGAACTGCCGAATCTCAAATACGTTGCGGGCCACGAGGATCTCGATACGCGTCTGGAGCCGGCCAGCGACGATCCCGCGATCATGCTGCGCCGCAGACAGGATCCCGGACCGCTGTTTCCGTGGCACGATGTGGTGCCGGCGAGCGGCCTGGAGCGGCTTGTTCCGCCGCGCTAGTCGCGCCGCCGTTATACTTCCGCGACTTTTTGCGGAGTGCCCATGTCCAATCCCATCGTCGGCGAACTGATCGACCTGCTGCAGCTCGAACGCCTCGAGGACAACCTGTTTCGCGGCCAAAGCCGCGACATCGGCACGAAATACGTCTTTGGCGGACAGGTGCTCGGCCAGGCGCTGTCGGCCGCGCAGCAGACCGTCGATCCGGCGCGCGCCGCGCATTCCCTGCACGCGTATTTCCTGCGCGCCGGCGACATCGAGGCGCCGATCGTCTACAACGTCGAACGCGCGCGCGACGGCGGCAGTTTTTCGGTGCGCCGGGTCGTGGCGATCCAGCATGGCGAGCCGATCTTCAACTGCAGCGTGTCGTTCCAGATCGAGCAGTCCGGCATCGAACACGCGGCGCCGATGCCCGTCGTCCCCACGCCAGACGAGTTGCCGCCGCGCCAGCCTGTGCCTGCGGAGGTCTTGGCCAAGCTGCCGACGAAGCTGCAGCGCTGGTTCGGCCGCAATGCGCCGTTCGAAATGCGCTTCGTCGAACCCGCGGATATCATGCAGCCGCAGAAGCGCGCGCCGCTGCAGCACACTTGGTTCCGCCTCGCCGGGCGCATCGCCGATACACCCGCGCTGCATCGTGCGATGCTTGCCTACGCCTCGGATTTCAACTTGATCACCACGGCGCTCCTGCCGCACGGATTGTCCATGTTCGGCAACTACGGCAGCCTGCGCATGGCGAGCCTGGATCACGGCATGTGGTTCCACCGCCCGTTCCGCGCCGATGATTGGCTGCTGTACGCCTGCGACAGCCCTACGGCGCAAGGCGCGCGCGCACTGGCGCGCGGACAAGTGTTTGCTGCCGACGGTCGCCTGGTCGCCTCGACGATCCAGGAAGGCATGATCCGGGTCGTCGAACCGGGTGCGGCGCCGTGAGGCAGATTTATACTTCTGCACGTGTGGAAAACGTCGAGCGCGTGGTTGCTTTGCTCGCCGAGGCCGGCATTGAAACCAGCGTGACGAACCGCCGCGCCTACGCCGGGCATGACTTCAAGGGTCCGAGCTATGCCAGCCGGCCCGACCCCAGCACCTGGCCGCAGGTGTGGGTGGTCAAGGCCGAGGACCAGCCGCGTGCGCGCGCCTTGCTGCGCGAAATCGGCGTCGAGCCGGCAACGCGCTTTGCCGACGAACTGGAGCGTTCGCGCAGTGCGAGCACGGAGGATACGCACGGCGCATTGGCGTGGAAGCTGCGCATCGCCTTGCTGGCGGCGATCGGCATACTGATCGTGCTGCATGTGCTTGGAGTCCTGTAGCGCTAGAATCGCCGCATGAAATCGGAAGTCGTCCGCCTGTTTCAGACGCTGCCGCACGCCTGCGGCTACTTCGCGGAGCGCACGGCGCAGAACCTGGTCATCGACCCGGCCTCGCCGCATCTTGCGCAGATTTACGAAGCTGCGCTCGCCAAGGGCTACCGCCGCGCCGGAGGGCACGTGTATCGCCCGCACTGCCGCGGCTGCCGCTCCTGCATCGCGGCGCGCATTCCCGTCGAGCAGTTCCAGCCGGATCGCAGCCAACGCCGCTGTAACGAGCGCAATCGGGACCTGCAAGTCAGCGTCGCGCCGGCACGCTACGACGAGCAATATTTCGCGCTCTACCGGCGCTATCTCAGCGGACGTCACGCGGGCGGCGGCATGGACGATCCGGATATCGAGGATTTCGAGCGCTTCTTGTTCACGCCGTGGAGCCCGACGAAGTTTCTCGAGTTTCGCCTGCGCGAACGCCTGCTCGGTGTGGCGGTCACCGATTTCGCGCCGAACGGGCTCTCCGCCGTGTATACTTTTTTTGATCCGGATGAGGCGGCTCGCGGCCTCGGCACTTATGCGATCCTGCGGCAGATCGAAATTGCGCGCGAACAGCGCTTGCCGCACGTTTACCTGGGCTTCTGGATCGAAAACCATCCGAAGATGGGTTACAAGGCGCGCTTCAAGCCGCTCGAGCTACTCGGTGCCCAGGGCTGGCAGCCGCTCGGCGCTTAAGGGTTGTCGCTGAAGCCGAGTCCTTTGTCATTGTGGATCGAGACGATCAGCTTGATGCACTGATTCGACAGCATCTGGGAAACAGGAATACCGCGTAGCTGACCTGATCGGTTTTCATTGCGCTCCCTTACAGCTCGATGCGCAGTCCAGCGGCGGCGCGCCGCGCCTTGGCGCGCGCCTTGACGATGTCCGTGTCGCGCGCCAGTGTCACCGCCATGCGACGCTTGCCGGAAACTTCCGGCTTACCGAACAGGCGCAGCATCGTGTCGGGTTCGGCCAATGCTGCGGCAACGCCGTGATAACGCGGACGATTGCCCTTGCCTTCAGCCAGCACCGCACACGAAGCGCTCGGCCCGAGTTGGTGGATCACCGGAATCGGCAGGCCGAGTACGGCACGCACGTGCAGGGCGAATTCGGACAAATCCTGCGAGATCAGCGTGACGAGGCCCGTATCGTGCGGACGCGGGCTGACTTCCGAGAAGAACACCTCTTCGCCGCGCACGAAAAGTTCGACGCCGAACAGGCCCGTACCGCCGAGCGCATCGGTGATCGAGCGCGCGATCGCTTCCGCGCGCACGCGCGCGGCATCCGACATCGCCTGCGGCTGCCAGGATTCGCGGTAATCGCCGTCGATCTGCAGATGTCCGATCGGCGCGCAGAAACTCGTGCCGTCGCGATGGCGTACGGTCAGCAACGTGATCTCGTAATCGAACGCGATGAAACCCTCGACGATGACGCGTCCTTGACCGGCGCGCCCGCCGTGCTGGGCGTATTCCCAGGCCTTGTCGACGTCGGCCTGCGTCTTGACGGTGCTCTGGCCCTTGCCGGACGAACTCATCACCGGCTTGACCACGCACGGCAAGCCGAGCGCGGCAACAGCAGCGCGATATTCGTCGAGCGTGTCGCAAAATCGGTACGGCGAGGTCGGCAGCTTCAGCTCCTCGGCGGCCAGTCGGCGGATGCCTTCGCGATCCATCGTCAGGCGCGTCGCGCGCGCCGTCGGGATCACGCGCACACCTTCGCGCTCGAGCTCCAGCAGCGTCGGCGTATGGATCGCCTCGATTTCCGGCACGACGAGGTCGGGTTTTTCCTGCTCGATCAAACGGCGCAGTGCGGCGCCGTCGAGCATGTCGATGACATGGCTGCGATGCGCGACCTGCATCGCCGGCGCGTTCGCGTAGCGATCGACCGCAATCACCTCCACGGCTAAACGCTGCGCTTCGATCGCAACTTCCTTGCCGAGTTCGCCCGAACCCAGCAACATCAGGCGCTTCGCGGTGTCGGTGTACGGCGTGCCGAAAGGTTTCATCGTGACTCCAAGCCGGAAATTGCTCCTGCATTTCCGGCATACCGGCCTTCCATGGCCATAAAATGGGCGCGCCATTGTACTCGACGCTATCCGTTATGATTCGGGCATGCGCACGCCACTCGCCATCGCCTTGGGTCTGATTTCCTGCGCCGCTCTCGCTGCACCGGACGATGACATCTGGATGAGCGTGCAACTCGACGGCCGCAAGATCGGCCAGATGCACACGACACGGCAAGCGCACGGCGAGCGCGTGATCACGACGCAGACGCTGAATGTCGAACTCGATCGCGCCGGGACGAAGATGAAACTGTCGACGCGCGAAATCGACACGGAATCTGCCGACGGCGAGCCGTTGGCGTTCGAGTCGCGTACGCGTGCATCCGGCAGCACCAGCGCTGTTAGCGGGCGCGCCGGTGCGGATGGCAAATTCATCGTCGAAAGCGAAGTCGGCGGCGCGAAGCAGACGCGCAGCATCGAATGGCCGAAGAACGCTCTGCTTGCCGAAGGCATGCGTCTGGCCGAGCAGCGCAGCGGACTTGCTCCGGGCACACACTTCACCGAACTCGCCTTCCAGGCCGAGAGTCTCGACGCCGTGGAAGTGGAATCGACCATCGGTGCGCGCGAGCATATCGATCTGCCAGGCGGTCCGAGCGATCTCACCCGGGTCGAGCAGATAGTGCGCCTGCCCGATGCGCCGACGCGCAGCACGAGCTGGATCGATACTTACCAGAATGTGCGCAAGCTCACGTTGCCGGTGCTCGGCTATGAACTGACGATGCTCGCCTGCCCGCAGGCCTGTGCCGAGGCGCCGAACCAGCCTGCGGACATCCTCACGCACGCGATGGCGCGAGCGCCCACGACGCTGACGCCGGACGAATTGCAGCACGGCGTGATTCTTTCCGTCAGCGCCAGCGACGGCGGCACGCCGCTGCATTTCGCCACGACCGACGAGCAGCGCGTCGCGGCAACGACAAAGGGTTTCGAACTGCATATTGCGCCGTTATCGGCTGCGGCATTGAATGGTGCGGAACCGCCGCCGACACCCGCGGATTCGCAAGCCAACGACTGGTTGCAAAGCGCCGCGCCCGAAATCGTCAAACTCGCGCACGAGGGCGCCGGGGATGCGACGACACCGCGCGAGCAGATGCAGCGCCTGGAGCAGTTCGTGCGCCGTTTCATCCGCACGAAAAACCTCAGCGTGGGCTACGCATCCGCACTCGAAGTGGCGAAGAAACCCGAGGGCGATTGCACCGAACATGCGGTCCTGCTCGCTGCGCTCGGCCGCGCGCTCAGCATTCCGACCCGCGTGATCGACGGCCTGGCCTACACCGACCACTACGCCGGCGCCGAACACGTCTTCGTGCCGCACGCCTGGGCGCAGGCGTGGATCGACGGGCATTGGCAGAGTTTCGACGCCGCGCTGTTCGGCTTCGATGCGGGGCATGTCGCGCTGTCCGTCGGCGACGGCGATCCGTGGCGCTTTTATGCTGGCTTCGACACGCTAGGGCGTATGCGCATTGATGCAGTCGAGCCATTGCGTACCGCGGGCGCGAACTGACGCAAGCGGAACGACGTCACACTTTTCGACGCGCGAAGCCGGGGCGAGTCTGCGCCCGGGGTGCGACGCCGGCGTCGACATGCCACTGTCAATCCTTACAGTCGAACGCTCGCTTGTTTCCGGCCAGAATCGGTTGCGCTTTAAGTTTTCGTACGCCCGATAACAGCAACAAGAAACCGGCCGGAGGACTTATGGGGAAGGAGCATGGTGTGTTCGATCTAGCTCGTGCATCCGCGGAAAGCCGCGGCGCGCCGAGTGAAGCGCTGACCTGGTATACCCCGGTACGATTCGATCCGGGCCTGCTCAGGAAGCTCCTCGATCAGCACGACATGCTGGATGCGCGCGTCGCGTCACTGCCCAATCGGTTTCGCCGCGATCCGCAAGACGCATGGCGTGCGGCGCACGCATGTGCCGGCCAGCTGCATGAGCTTCGCCGCCAGGAGGCATTGTGGGTCTACCCGGTGATTGCCCACGGTTTGGCTGGCGACCCGGCAGCGCGGCGGCGCCTGCTGAATCTGCGCTTTGGCATGAATGGTCTGGCGCGTCGCGTCTTGCGCAGCATCGAGGAACTGGCGCATGCGGTGCGCCAACTCGCGGACATCGCCGCCGGTGTCGCAACGGTCGCCAGCGCTCTGACCGAATACAGACAGCGCAACGAGTCCGAGCTTTACACACTGTATTGCCTGATGGACCCGCGCCAGACCCCGATGCTCGCCAAGACCAACGGGCACGGTTTCAAGTAATCGCCGGTTGTTTCGTGGGGCAGAGTCCGAGTTGCGGCCCGCAACTCGGAAGTCCTTTGCACAATTCCAGCGCCACGCGCATGCAGCGCCATACTCGATTCGACCGTAGATTAATCCAGCAACACTAAGAAATACCTAGGATTTATCTATCGAGTCCATAATCGGGCTCAAGCGCTTGCACAAATCACACTTGCAAATATGATATCTTTTTGATATCTATATAGCGCATTTTCCTAGATGGAGATTTCCATGAATGAACGTCAGTATTCTGCACCGTCCGGCATTCCCGCACTGATCGGTATCATCGTCCTGCTGCTTGCGAACGGCGCGTGGCTGGTCAACTCGATCCAGCAGCACGCGGTCTGGGCAATCCTCGTAGCGCTCCTCGCCGGCATCGTGCTGCTGATTTGTCTCGGCGGCTTCTTCACGGTCGCTCCGAACGAAGGCAAGGTTCTGCAGTTCTTCGGCAGCTATGTCGGCACGGTGCGCGACGCGGGCCCGCGCTGGACCAATCCGTTCTACAGCAAACGCGGCGTCTCCTTGCGCGTACGCAATTTTGAATCGAGCAAGCTCAAGGTCAACGATCTCGACGGCAATCCGATCGAGATCGCCGCCGTGGTGGTCTGGCAGGTCGTCGATACGGCCGAGGCGCTGTTCCAGGTCAACGATTATGAGGATTTCGTGCACATCCAGAGCGAGTCCGCATTGCGCGCAATGGCGACGAGCTACCCGTACGATTCGCACGATACCGGCGCGTTGTCACTGCGCAGTCATGGCAAGGAGATCTCCGACCACTTGCGTAACGAGATCCAGGAGCGCCTGGCCAAAGCCGGCGTCGATGTGATCGAAGCGCGCATCACGCATCTCGCGTTCGCGCCGGAAATCGCCCAGGCGATGCTGCAGCGCCAGCAGGCCAGTGCAATCATCGCCGCGCGCACACGCATCGTTGAAGGCGCCGTGACGATGGTGCAAATGGCGCTGGACCAGCTCAAGGCACGCGGCGTCGTGGATCTGGACGAGGAACGCAAGGCGGCGATGGTGTCGAATCTGCTTGTCGTGCTGTGCGGCGAACGCGGCACACAGCCGATCGTCAACACCGGCACGTTGTACACAGGCTGAGATGGCCGCCGAGAAAAAAGCCTACCCGCTGCGCATCTCCGCCGACGTGCTCGACGCGACGCAGCGCTGGGCCGAGGATGAGTTGCGCAGCCTCAACGCGCAGATCGAATATGTGTTGCGCGAAGCCTTGCGCAAGGCGGGGCGGATGAAGGCACAGGACTCCAAGCGTGAAAAGGAAGGTGGATCATGATGACGTCACAACAACGCTACCTCGTGATCAGCGCGAGTGTATTTGCCGTAGTTGCCGTTGCACATCTGACGCGTGCTATTGAACGGTGGCCGATCACGATTGGCTCATGGAGTGTGCCGGTCGAACTGTCGTGGCTCGGTGCGATCGCAACAGGCGCACTGAGCCTATGGTCGATCCTGCTGCTGCGCGATCGCAATGGCTGACACGGCCCCTACCCCACCGCGAACCGCCGATCCGCGCGCCTGCGTCGAGCAGGCGCATGCGTTCGGCGTGCCGCGCGATTACGGCCGCATGCGGGCGCTCAGGCGCGTGCGCGAACCAAGCCGGCTCGTCTGCATCGGCCACGACACGCAACAACGCCCGCAATGGCTGGCCGAGCGCGCCGCACAGGCGTGGACGCGCATGCGCGACGCGGCTGCGCACGCTGGCGTGGAATTGCAGGTCGTTTCCGCGTTCCGCAGCGTCGAGTACCAGCTCGGCATTCTCAAGCGCAAGCTCGAACGCGGCCAATCGATCGGCGAAATCCTCAAGGTCAGCGCCGCACCCGGCTACAGCGAGCATCACTCCGGACGCGCGCTGGACTTGACCACGCCGGGTTTCGCGGTACTAGAGGAAGAATTCGAGAACTCGCCCGCGTTCGCATGGCTGAAGAAGAACGCAAGACGTTACCGGTTTCACCTGAGTTACCCGCGCCGCAATCCTCACGGGATAGCCTATGAGCCGTGGCACTGGTGCTACCGCCAGGCGTGACGCGTATTTACGCGTCACGCCGAGACGATTTACGGCTGGAAATGCAACGTTGTTTCGGTGGTCTGCGCCGCAGTACCGGAACCCACAAACAACGGGTGGTAGTTACCCGTCAGCCATAGCGGCAACTGGCTGATGTAGTTCGGGTCGCCGATCACCGCGCTGTTGCCACCGGGTATCACTTCCACGGCGCTGATCGGAGTGTCCATCTGCCCTACGAAGCGGCGCCCTGGTGCGGTTTCACCGCTGAACATGAAATCGTTCACGCCGCTGGCGCGCAGGGTATGGCCACCCGGATTCACCGTTTCAAACGCACTGTCGCGGGCCAAACCCGGCAGCCCATCGCCCAGGTCGTGGAACGGATACGGATTGGCGCCGGGGATGTTGAATGGCCCACCGAGCGGATGGACGAGCACGAAACGGTGCAACGCGCCCCAGTGGTACGTCGACTGGTCCGTAGAGTTGCCGAACGCCGGCGCAAATGCGTCGCCGGCAAGCTGGTTCAGGCCATCCTGCAGGCTCTTGAGCAGGACGTAATCGCGCGCAGATTCCGCATCCGGTGCGCCCGGTACGGTGAAGAAGTTGATGCCGGACGCGCCGTGCCCGCCGAGCACAGGGAACGCGTCGAGCAGGAACTTCAATGACGTGTACGCGACGCCATCCGAAGGCAGGTAATCGTGCAAGCCATACGCCGTCAGTGTCGCATCGACGACGTTTTTGATGGCGTTGCTGCGCCACATGAAGAATTCCGTCGCGGCGACGCTGTCATCCAGCTGCGCCTGCGTCGGCGTCTTCGGCGCGAACGGGATATCGCCAGCGTCGAATCCTTGCGCCAGCCCGGTCGGGGTGGCCAGGCTGAAGCTCCAGGCGAGCAGGCGCGTCATCGATTCGTTCACCTGCGGATCCGCCGCGAGCGCCGCGAGCGGCGCCCACGCGCTGCCGCTGCGGGCGTTGTTCCACGCACCCAGCAGGTACGGCAGTATGAGCGCCGCATCCTGCGGGCTGGTGTCGAGCTGCACGCTTTCGATGTCGCCCATCGTCGCTTTGTGGCCGGACACGATCATGTCGTACAGGCGGCGGTCGATGCGGCCCATGCGATAGGCATCGTAGGCATAGTTGAGATAGTAGATGCCGCCGCCGGGACGCGCCTGGTTGAACGGGTTATTGTCGAGCGTGACGCCGATCGGATCGTTGTTCGCGTTGGCCACGTAGCCACTCTCCGGGTTGATGACGTGCGGCATCTCCGACGCGGGCATGATCTCGAACGGTATGGCCTGGTTCGGCTGCGGATTTTGCACGGGCAGCCAGTCGTTGTGCGCTTGACCAGATCCATCGCGGATGAAGAACGGCGGCGTGCCGAGATAACTGCCGGCGTTCTGCAAGTCGTCGCGGATCGGATTTTCCGCACTCGTGAAATAGCCGATGTTACCCGCCGTGTCGGCGTACGCGAAGTTCTGCGAACCGACATCGAAGAACGTCAGCGCGCTCTGGAATTCGTCGATATTCGTCGCGCGGTTGATCTGTTTGAACGCTTTGAGCTCGAACGTCGCGCCCCAGCCGGTGTAGGCGATCGACAATCCGCACGCATACGCGGGTGGAATGCTGTCCTGACCGGTCAGGCTGCAGCTGCCGGGAGAGCCGATTTGCACGACCGGTCCGTTGTTGCGGCGTGGAATCGTGACCGTCACCGCGCCGTTCGTGTAGCCGATCGCGTTAACGCGTGCGATCTGGTCGGTCGCGCCGGGAACCATGGCGTTGACGTAGAAACTCTGGAACGTCCAGTCCACTGGCTCGGAAGCACCGTTGTGCACGATCGCTGTCGGCAGGCCGTAGCTGTTGACGATGAACGTTTCCAGGAACGTGTCGGTCACATCCATCGGATTGACCGTGCTGCCCCAGCACAGATTGGTGTTGCAGCCCTGGATGATGCCGGGCGTGCCCGGCACGCTCACGCCCGTCGCATTGAGCGGCTGGGCGTGGCTCGCATCAGTCGAGACGATGTGCATCTCCATGAAGATCGGCGGCAGCGCGAGCGTAAGGTGCGGATCGTTCGCGATCAGCGGCTTGCCCGACGCGGTGAAGCGGCCGCTGACGGCGAATTCGTTGCTGCCACCACGGCCCTCGCGTGCATGCATAGTGGGTGCAATGAACGGATTGCCGGCAATCTGGTCGCGATATGCCTGCGCCAGGCTCAAAGCTTGCGGATGGATGCTGATCTGGCCGAGCGGCGTGGCCGCCATCGCCTTCAGCGCTTGCGTCTGCGCCTGCGCGCCTGCGCTGCCGGTCGGCTGGAAGTTGCGCACCGTGACATGATCGTCGGGCGGTGCGAAACGGTGCGTGTCGACGAAGAACAGCTTGAGCGGATCGACCTGCGCCGCTGCCGCGGCCTGCGAGTAAGCGCCGAAGTCGATCGTGTTTTGGATGTCCAGATCGAACGAAAGCTGAAACGCGAGGCCCTTGCCGACCGTGACCGAATCCACCGGCGACCACGGCTGTGCATGCGTGATGTGCAAGCCACCGTACTCGGGCGGCAACGTACCGGTCTGCAGCCAGAAATTCACGCCGTCGGCATACGCCTTGAGCCAGCCGCGGGTTTCGTCGTCGAGCGCCTGCCACGTCGCCCATGCGGCACGGCGCAAGCCGAGCGTACGGGTCTGCACGTCGCTCGCCAGTGCCGCCTGCCCAACGAGTTCGCCGAGCGTACCGCTTGCGGCGCGGCGGTCGAAATCCATCTCGAAGAAACGCGCCTTGGCCTGCGCATAGCCCTGCAGGAACGCGACGTCGTTGTCGGTGGATGCCTGGATCGTCGGCATGCCGAGCGCATCGTAGGTGATCGTCCCGGGACCGGACATGCCCGGCGCAGTGATCGTATCCGCCGCCGCGGGTAACGCTATACAAATGGACAATGCCAAAACTGTACGGCAGATCCGGCCGTAACGGGCAGTCATCGCGGACATGTTTCCCCTCCCTCGCTGATTTGTCGAAGAATGAAACGAACGGATGTTTGAAGGGATTATGCGCCTGCCCGATCGTTACTTGCTTGCCGCGCTGCACCAGAAAGCGGCTCCAAGTAGAACCCAGCCCACAATCAGGCTCAGGCCGCCCAGAGGCGTGATCGCCCCAAGCCAATGCGGTGCACCGAACGCCAGCGCATACAGGCTTCCGCAAAACAAGGCCGTACCCACGCAAAATGCGACAGCGCACGCGCGCAGGAGCCGCGTACCGCGTACGGGCGACAAGCCGCCAACAGCAAGCAGTGCGAGCGCGTGCCAGAACTGGTATTCGACCGCAGTGTGCCAGACGTGCAAAGCCGCCTCGTCGAGGCGGCCTTGCAGGGCATGGGCGCCGAACGCGCCGAGAATCACGGCGCTGGCGCCGAGCGCGGCAGCGGCGATGCCGATCGCGCGCTGCATTGCGTTTACGGCTTCTTCTTCACCGCAGGCGCCTTCGTGTCCTTGGCATCCGGCTTTTTGGTTTCCAGCGGCTTGAGCATGTCATCCATGCTCTTGGATATGTCGGTGAACTTGTAGCTCGGTAGCGCAAACGTCCAGCCCGAGAACATCTTGTTCAATCCTTCGATTTCCTTGTTCAAGGCGTCAAGCTTGTCCTGACGGTCTTTCGCCGCGTCGCTCACGGCCAGTGGTTTGGGAACTTCCGCTGCCGCCTTGGCATTCGCGTCCGCTTCCTTGCCCGTCGTTGCTTTTTCGTCGGCCACCCTCTTGCTCGCCGCAATCACCGCCGCGTCGTAGTCGGCCCGAGCCTTGACCTGTTCCTTGTCGATGTCCGCGTTCGCCGCCGCCGTGTCGAGGTGCGCGGCGAACTGTGCGTAGTCCTTGCCATCCTTGTCCCAGGCGACGACGTCGAGCACGAGTCCGTCGAACGCAACATATTGCGCCTTGTGCACCTTTTCCGGCGGCGCGTTGTCTTTCGCCGAGAACGCATCGTCGGCGCGCAGGTTGGCCAGCACCGAGCCCAAGCTGTTGGCGACGAAATCGGAACTGACTTCACGGCCAGTCGGCACATCGGCGACCTTGAAGTTCGCGTCCCCGCGCGCGTCCTTATGTGCCTTCAGCGTCTTGCCGTCGGGATTCGTCAACGTGACCGACTGCAACCGCGTCGCAGCAATATCGGTCAGGTCACGCTTTTCCCAGTCCGCCGTGTTCTTGGCGACGGTGAGATTGCCATTGGCGAGCCAGCTCTGCGGGTCGCCCGCGCGGCGCACGAAGGTGCCCCCGCCGCCGCCGCCGTTGAAGTTGCCGACGATCAGCTTGATCGGTTGCGGCAGTCCGGCGATCTCGACCTGCACGCCTTTGGCGTCTTTGCCGGAAATCTCATCGACGCCGAGCTCCGCATAGTGCTTGTCGTTGGAGGTCTTCTGCTCGATTAACGTGGCCTGATCCAGCTTGAGCAGGAACTCGCGGATCTTCGCCATGTCCGCCGGATAGTTCGCCTTCTCGGCGACCGTCCAACCATCTGCGCCGCGCTTGAGCGTGGCCAGCACTTTGCTGTCGGCACCGGTCAGCGTGATCGTGCTGACGTCGTTGACGTGACCGTGCAACTCCGGCAGAACGCGCTTAGCTACAGCCGCCGCGTCGCTTTGCGGCTTCTTCGACGAGTTGATGAGGACCGCCGCGACGAGCGCCAGCAGCGCAGCGCCGATCAATGCATAGAGAGTTTTGGTATTCATCGCATTTCCTCAAGCAGCGTGACGGCGACGTTTCCACATCGCGAACGCCAGCGCAGCAATGGTGATCAGGATCGGCATGAGGCCGATATTGAGGAACTTCAGTCGCGCGCCGAGCGCATCGATGTTCTCGTCGAGGCTGTGGCGCACCTGGCGCAACTGCTTGCGGATCACAACTTTCTGGTCGAGGAACTTTTGCAGCTCCGACTGCTGTTCGGGCGACAGGATCATCTCGCTGCCCTTGCTCTTGCCGCTCTGCAACTCGGTGAGCTTGCGTTCGGTGTCGTTGAGCTGCTGCTGAAGTTCGTGCTCCTTGTCGCGGAAATTTTCCTCAGCGCTGCGCTTCATGTCCTCGACCACGGTGAACGGGCGCTGCGACGTCGCGCGGCCGCGGATCGAGATCAGGTCGGACGAACCGGTCAGATTGTCGACCGAGTTGATGAAGAAATCGCCGTTGTTGGCGAAAGCGTTCATCAGTTTCTGGCCGAAGAACGGCTGCACCTGCACCCAGAGCCGGTCGGTGAGCAAGTCGGTGTCACCGACGAGCACGATGACGTTGTCGGCCTTGGTCTCGGCGAGGTGCCCTTCTTCCTTCCGATCCGGGAACGCCGTCGCGAACTTGCCTTCCAAACGCCCGGCGATCACGTAATGCTCCTTGGTCGGCGTATAGCCGGCGAGCAACTGGCTCGGATCGGGCAGGAACTTGATGCGCTCGCTCGGCACCGTCATCGCGTCGTCGCTGGTCTGAATCAACGGCGTCAATTTGGCCTTGGCGTCTTTCACCAGTTGGAAATATCCCGCGCTGGAGATATTGATCGTATCCAGATTCGCCGTAGTGACGTCGCCGGAATTCAGGTCGGCCTTGCGGAAACCGAGGATCGCCGGATCGGACACCGGCGGCGCGCCCTGCTGCACCGTGATCTGCAGCGCATGCTTGCGGTCAAGCACGATCTTGTGCGGGTCGTACTCCACGCCCCAGGCCTTGAACAGCTGCGGCAGATCCGAAGACTTGTCCGCCATCATTGCCGCCTGCGGATTTTGCGGATCGGCACCGGATTCATCGGCCTCGGCTTCCGGATCGACGAACACGAGCAAATGACCGCCGCGCATGACGAACTGGTCGATCGCGTACAGCGTGTCGTCGCTGAGTTTTTTCGGATGCACGAGTGCGACGACGTCGATGTCCTTGTCGATCGACTTGATCGACGCGGCGTTGAGCTGGCGCACGTCGAACAACTGCCCGAGCTGCTGCTGCACGGCCCAGCCGTCCTTCATCGAGCGCGTTTGCGGGTCGAAGCTCTGCGCCATCGGCAGGCTCGACACGAGCCCCACGATCGGCTTCTTCGGCACCGACAGCTCGTGGATCAGCTTGGCGACGTCGTATTCGAGGAATGCTTCCTTGTTCGGCTGCAGAAACGGAATCACCGACTTGCCGTTCGTCGAGTTCGTGCCGGCTAGCCCTAAGAACAGCTTCTCGCCGTTCTGGCCCGCAGGCACGGCCTGCAGGCCGTAACCGGTCGCGCGATCCTCGTCCTCGGAGAACGGCTGCGGATCGATCACCTCGAGTTTGAGCTTGCCGCCGGCGCGTGCGGACATCTCCTCGAGCATCTCGCGCACGCGCTGTGCGTACACGCGCAACTGCGGCAGGTCCTGCGAACCTTTGTCCGAGTAGAACAGATACAGGTGCACCGGTTCGTCGATCGAAGAAAGTATATTTTTGGTACCTTGCGACAAGGTATACAGGTGGCTGCTGGTCAGATCCAGGCGCGCGCCGCGGAACAGCGTATTGCTGATCAGGATGACGGCCACGAACAGCACGCCGAGCACGGCCAGCGCGCCGCCAGTCAGGAGTTTGCGGTTTCCAGTCATGGTTCAGTCTGCCTTCTTGAGGTCGATCACGACCGCGCTGGCGTATAGCCAGAACGCAATCGTCAGCAGGAAATAGATGAGATCGCGCACGTCGATGACGCCTTTGCTGATCGCGGTGAAATGTGTCATGAAGCTCAAGCCCGAGATCGCATCGACCAAGCCCTGCGGCGCCCACGCACTGAAGAAATTAAGCACGAGCGGGAACCCGGCGAGCAGGAACAGGAAGCACACGACCGCCGTGAGGATGAACGCGATCACCTGGTTGCGCGTGCATGCGGACAGGCACGAGCCGATCGCGAGGAACGCGCCGGCCATCAGGAAGCTGCCGATATAGCTGGCGAAGATTACGCCGTTGTCCGGTGAGCCGAGATAGTTCACGGTGATCCAGATCGGGAACGTCAGCACCAACGCGATGCCGATGAATGCCCACGCGGCAAGGAACTTGCCGACCACGGCCTGCCACATTGTGATCGGTAGCGTCATGAGCAATTCGATCGTTCCGCTCTTGCGCTCTTCCGACCAAAGGCGCATGCCGACGGCCGGCACGAGGAACAGGTACAGCCACGGATGGAAGTCGAAGAACGGCAACAGGTCGGCCTGACCGCGCTCAAAGAAATTGCCGATGTAGAACGTGAACACGCCGGCCAGCACGAGGAAGATCACGATGAATACATACGCGACCGGCGTGGCGAAATAGCTAGCGAGTTCACGCTTGAATACGGTGCGAATCGGATTCATGCGCGCGCCTCCTGTGCCGAGCCCTGCGTGATCGTGCGGAACACCTCGTCGAGGCGGCCGCTTTCGAGCTGCAGCTCGCTCACCGCAATACCCTGCGTCTTGAGCAGTTCGCTGATCGGCGCAAAGATTTCCTTGCCGGGCTTCGGGAACGCCGTGATGCGGTGATCCTGCGGATCGATTTCGACCGCCGCGACATCGGCGACGCGCGACAGCGCTTCTTTCGCTGCCGACATGTTCGCCGCGGTCAGCGATACGGCCATGTGGTAACGCGAACGCGCCTCCAATTCCGCCGGCGTCGCATCGGCAAGGATTTTGCCGTTCGCGATGATGATCGCGCGGCTGCAGACGGCGTGCACTTCCTCGAGGATGTGCGTGGACACGACGATGGTCTTGTCCTTGGCCATCGCGTTGATCAGCGCGCGTACCTCGTGCTTCTGGTTCGGATCGAGCCCGTCGGTGGGCTCATCGAGGATGAGCACTTGCGGATCGTGGATGATCGCCTGCGCGAGGCCGACGCGGCGCTTGAAGCCCTTCGATAGCGTTTCGATCGGCTGTTCGAGCACGCCGTTCAGGTGCAGACGTTCGATCACATCGTCAATGCGCTGCGTGCGGCGTGCGCCGGTCAGGCCGCGCACGTCGGCGACGAACCCGAGGAATTGGCGCGGCGTCATTTCGCCATAGCTCGGCGCGCCTTCCGGCAGGTAGCCGATCACACGCTTGGCGGCAATCGCGTCGTCCACGACGTCGTGACCGCAGACGCTGGCCGTGCCGGAAGTCGGCGCGAGAAAGCCTGCAATCATTTTCATCGTGGTGGATTTGCCGGCGCCGTTCGGGCCGAGGAAGCCGAGCACGCGCCCGGGCTCGAGTGTAAATGAGATGCCGTCGACGGCGGTCAGATCGCCGTAACGTTTGGTCAGTTGCCGGGTTTCGATCATAAACTTTAGTCCATCGGGTTGTGCCGCGCGTGGCGGCGCTTGTTTCAATTCAAATTCCCCTGCGCTCCGGGAAAATCGCGGGCGCCGGGCAAAATACCGCAAAGTTGTAAAAAAGTTCCCAATGCATCCTTGCGCGGCGCTCACAGCAAAACGGGCGGCCTGGGCCGCCCGTCTGTAATGCAAAACCTCGAATTAAAGCTGCACAGGCAGATAGACGGTAAACGTCTGCTGATCCGTTGCCGCCTTGGTCGCATCCGTCGCGGTCAGCTCGTCGTAGAAGCGGCCATTGCCTTCGGAGCTTTCGTCGAACAGATAGCCGTGCGTGTACGCATAAGCCTTGAGCACCAGGCGCATCACCGGCAGCTGCGCCGGCGACCCAGTGAACGAAGTCACGAGCGCCTTGCCACCATAGCTCGTGCCGGCCTTGACCGGATCGACCGGCGTGGTGGCCGCATGATCCACCGTCAGCGCCACGTCGAAATCGTAGCTCTCGTCGCCCCAGTTCGTCGTGATCGTCATGCGCGGACCGGTCGCCGTGAGCTTGTCTTTTTTGATCTGCGCCTGGATCAGCGCCATGGCCTTGTCGGTGGCGTCGGCGACGTCGTCGAGGTTGCGCTTGGCCGTGGTCGAGACGAACAGCGTCGGACGGGCTTCGATGTCCTTGAGCTGGATGTCCTGGTCCTTGTAGTCGACGTTCGGGAACGTCGCGAGCATCGCCTGCAGGCTGGTCAGCTGGTATTGCACCTGCGTGGCCGGATCGCCCTGCAGGTACAGGCCGGAATAGCGTGCAATCAGATCGAATCCGTAGTCGACGTCGTAACCCATCGTCACCTTGGCGGTCTTGGCATTGGACGCCGGGTCGATATCGATCGTGAAATGCTTGTTCTCGCCGCGCCAGTTGTTGGCCAGATCCCACGTTACCTGCTTGTCCTGCTGCGGAGCGGGAGTGGCCGAAACTGTCAGGCTGCCGTTGCCGATGCGCAGATCGGTACTGTTCCAGTTGAACTTGGCGCCGGCGCCCATCGGCGGGCCCTCGGTCCGCATCTGCACGTTGCGGTCGTACGCGCGCATCGCCGTCCAAGAAGGGAACGTGTGGAAGCCGCTGATGACGTCGTAAATCTGCCGCGCCGGCGAGCTCACCACGACGGAACGCTCGATATGGCGATGGCTCGGCAACGCAATTCCCAACACGACCGCCAGCACGAACACGATGGCGAGGGCGACGAGTATTTCCAGCAGGCGGGTCATTCCGGGCTACTCCCTAAAAACAGACCGCGAATGGTACTTGCTCCGGCGGTTACGGGCTAGTGGTCGGCGCGGTGACGTACCCAGCCCCGAAATCGTCGCGCGCCCGGCCGCGCCTAGACGATCCCGAGTTCGAATGCCTTCAGCACCGCCCGAGTGCGATCCCTCACGCCGAGCTTGGACAGGATATTGGACACGTGGTTCTTCACCGTGCCTTCGGCGACGTTGAGCGAATTGGCGATCTCTTTGTTGCTGTAGCCGCTGGCCATCAGGCGCAGGATCTCAGTTTCGCGCTCGGTCAGCGGATCGGGCTGGTCCAGGCTCGTGAAGTCGTTCTGCATGCGCTCCAGACCCGTCAGCAGACGCTGGGTGACCACCGGCGCCACGAGCGAGCCCCCGGCGGCGACGGTCTTCACCGCTTCGACGAGCTGTTCCAGCGACACATCTTTCAGCATGTAGCCACGCGCGCCGGCCTTGAGCCCCGCCAGCACCAGCTGATCGTCGTCGAATGTCGTAAGGATGATCGTCGGCGGAAGCGCATTTTTCTGCGCCAGCGCGTTGAGCACGTCGAGTCCGGACATGCCCGGCATGCGCATGTCGAGCAGCACGACATCGGGTTTGGCCTGCGGGATCACCTCCATTGCCTGCGCACCGTCGGCCGCTTCGGCCGCGACACGGATATCGTCGGACAATTCCAGCAGCGAGCGGATCCCTTGCCGCACCAGAGTCTGGTCGTCGACCAGGCATACCGAGATCGTCATCGTGCCTCCAAAGGTAACCAGGCGTCGAGAGCGAAACCCTTGTCGCGCGCGGTCGTAATGTCCAGCCGCCCACCGATCTGCCCGAGGCGTTCGCGCATGCCGGTCAAGCCATTGCCGTGACGCAGTTCGCCCGCGCCACGGCCGTCGTCATGCGCGTGGATTGCCAGCTCGTTGGCGCTCGTGCGTTCGAATTTCAGCCACAGGTTGCGTGCATTCGCGTGGCGCACCGTGTTCGTGATGATCTCCTGCGCGCAGCGCAACAGCACCTGCGCGCGGCGCGGATCGTCAACGGCGAAGCGTTCGGGCAGGTCCAGATGGATGTCCAGCGCGGGTACGCCTTCGACGAGGGTCCTGAGCGCTTCGGTCAGATCGATCGCATCGTCGTCGCGCAACTGGCTGACGACTTCGCGCACATCCGACAGCAGCAGCTTCGCCACGCTCTGCGCCTGGCGCACATGTTCTTGCGCATTGCCGCTGACCAGATGGCTGGCCACTTCCAGATTCAGGCTCAGCGCGGTCAGGTGATGGCCGACCAGGTCGTGCAGCTCGCGCGAGATGCGCATGCGCTCGCCCATGCGGCTGGATTCGGTCAGCAGCGTGCGCGTGGCACGCAGTTCGGAATTCAAGCGCCGCTGCTCTTCACGCGAATCCGCCTGCTGGCGCGCAACCAGCGAGGTAACGAACGTGAATCCGGAAAAGCCGAAGTACAGGCCACTTTGCAACAGCGCATCGAACAGATCGAATCCTTCGAAGTGGTAAATGAACACCGGTACCAGCGAAAAATTCTGCAGCACGAGCCAGGCCACGCCAGGGCCGATCGGCAGCAGCCAAGGCAATACGCCGGCGATCACCAGCAGCAAGATTCCGGACAGACCGCTCTGGCTGAAATAACTGATGCCCACCGCAGAGATATTGAGCACGAACAGCATCGGCAGCTGCAGCAGCCAGTGGTAGCGCTTGCCGAGGTCACGCGTGATCAGCCAGTAACTGAGGCCAAATGCGGCGTAGCTCGCCCACCAGCCGACCAGGTCCAGCGGTGTGTAACCTTCCTCGACCTGCCCGGAGCGGCGCAGCAACGGAATGCCGACGCAGGCATACGTAAACAGGCCGGCATAGCGCAGCAGCTGGATGTGATTGAATGCGGAGAAGCGCATGGGCTGCATCATAGACTGCTGTGCGAGCGCTGCAACCTGCCCGAAAGTCACTGGTGCTCAACGCCGATTTAACGAAATTGCCAGCGCACTGACATGACCTGCGACAATTCCGCATGCGATAATCGTCCATGCAACGACGACGCAGCCTCCCGCGTCGCGGAGGGAGTCACCCATGACCATCGTGATCCGCGACGTACGCGAACACGAGTTGGATTCCGTGCTTGCGCTGAACAACGCCGCGGGTCCGACGATACTGCCGCTCGACATGGCGCGTTTGCGCGCGCTGGCCGAACACGCAGCCTATCTGCGGGTGGCCGATGTCGATGGCCAGTTGGCCGGCTTTCTGATCGGCTTGCGCGAGAACGCCGATTACGGCAGTCCGAATTTTCTGTGGTTCCGCGCGCGCTATCCGGAATTCCTCTACATCGACCGCATCGTGATCGCGCGCCCGTATCGCGGCATCGGCCTGGGCCGCGTGTTCTACGCCGACGTGACCAGCTTTGCCGAAGTGCGCGTGCCGCTGCTGGCCTGTGAGGTCTTTCTTGAGCCGCCGGACGATGTGGCCGTGCTGTTCCACGGCACCTACGGTTTCCACGAAGTCGGCCAGCAAGTCATGCCGGGCGTGAATCGCCGCGTGTCGCTGCTGGCCAAGGAACTTTGCAGCTACGCGTTCGTACGCGACACCTATCTGCATGGCCCGACCAACTCGCTGCCAAACCAGCCCTGGCTGGCCGAGCGTGCGCACGGGCCGCGGCCCATGCCGGCGCGCGCCGCGTCCGCCAACTGAAGCAGCAGGCGGATGCGGTCTGTTTCTGCGGCGGTCGCCGAACCGATACTCGAGCTCAAATTCGGCCAGGTAGGCATCGCCAACCTGCGCTTGTTCGATTGCGATGCGGCTGCATTGCGCGCGGAACTGTCCGCTCGCGTGAGCGCGTTGCCGCACCTGTTCGCCCGCGCGCCGCTGGTGCTGGACCTTTCGGCGCTGCCGCAGTTGCCCGATGCCCGCGCGACGCAGTCGCTGCTCGATGCCGTGCGCGACGCCGGCCTGTTGCCGGTTGGCCTGGCGTACGGCACCGCCGAAAACGAGGCACTCGCGAAATCCCTGAACCTGCCGCTGTTGGCGAAGTTCCGCGCCGCCTACGAACCTGAATCAGCGCCGAAAACCGTGCCCGAATCGGCGCAGCCTGCCGAGCAAACCGCCCTGCGCCACGCCAACCCCGTGCGGTCCGGCCAGCAGATCTACGCGCGCGGACGTGATCTCGTGCTCGCCGCGACGGTCGGCAACGGCGCCGAAGTGATCGCCGACGGCTCGATTCACTGCCACGCGCGTCTGAGCGGGCGCGCCCTGGCCGGCGCGCAGGGCGACATGAGTGCGCGCATCTACTGCCTGGATTTCCAGGCAGAGCTCGTTTCGATTGCCGGTCACTATCGTGTGTTCGAAGACATTCCCGCCGACCTGCGCGGCAGGCCCGCGCAGGCCTGGCTCGACGGCGAGAAGCTGATTCTGGAAAAACTATAAGTTTGTACTTTGTCGCACCTGGAAAAACGGAGAAACGATCTTGACCGAATTCATCGTAGTCACATCCGGCAAAGGCGGGGTCGGCAAGACCACGACCAGCGCCAGCATCGCTGTCGGCCTGGCCAAGCGCGGCAGGAAAGTCGCCGTCATCGATTTCGACATCGGCCTGCGCAACCTCGACCTGATCATGGGTTGCGAGCGGCGCGTAGTCTACGATTTCGTCAACGTCATCCACGGCGAATGCACGCTCCGGCAGGCGCTGATCAAGGACAAGCGCATCGACACGCTGCACGTGCTCGCCGCTTCGCAGACGCGCGACAAGGACGCGCTGGCCAAGGAAGGTGTCGAGAAGGTGCTCAACGAACTGCGCGACGACGGCTTCGACTACGTGATCTGCGACTCGCCCGCCGGTATCGAGAAAGGCGCGTTCCTGGCGATGTACTTCGCCGATCGCGCGATCGTCGTCGTGAACCCGGAAGTCTCCTCGGTGCGCGACTCCGACCGCATTCTCGGCCTGCTCGCAAGCAAGACGCGCCGCGCCGAACTCGGCGCCGCGCCGGTGGAAACACACTTGCTGCTCACGCGCTACAACCCGGTGCGCGTGGCCGACGGCGAAATGATGAGCATCGACGACGTCAAGGACATTCTCGGTTTGGACGTGCTCGGCGTGATCCCGGAATCCGAAGGCGTGCTCAGCGCCTCGAATTCCGGCGTGCCCGTGATCCTCGACGACGAGGCCAGCGCCGGCCAGGCCTATGAAGACGCTGTCGCGCGCCTGCTCGGCGAGCAGCGTGCGATGCGCTTCCTGGATGTGCCGAAGAAGGGCTTCCTCGCCCGCATGTTCGGAGGCTGACATGGGCATCTTCGATTTCCTGCGCGCCCGCAACAACCGCAGCGCGTCTGTCGCACGCGAGCGTCTGCGCATCATCGTCGCGCAGGAACGCAGCCAGCGCGGCGCACCCGATTACCTGCCGCTGCTGCGGCGCGAATTGCTCGAGGTGATCCGCAAGTACGTCAATGTCGACCAGGACGCCGTGGACATCCACGTCGAGCGCGACGGCGAACACGACGTCCTGGAACTCAGCGTCGCGCTACCGGAAAAAGCGACTTCGGCAAACGTTGCCTGAGCGTGCTGACCCTGGCCGACATCGACTGGAACGACGCGGCAGCGCTGCTCGCGCGCCATGGCCTGGCGCTCGTGCGCGTCGCCGACGCTGCACCGATCCCCGCCAGCTACTGGGGCGAACCGGAAGCCGGCGTGATCGGTGAAACCGTGTACGCACGCGCCGACACGCCGGTGCATTCGTTGCTGCACGAGGCCTGTCACCTGATCGTCGCCGACCCGCAGCGGCGCGCGCAGATTCATACCGACGCATCGGAATCGCAGGCCGAGGAAGATGCGACCTGCTGCCTGCAGATCCTGCTGGCTGATGCCCTGCCCGGCTTCGGCCGCGACCGCGCGCTGGCGGACATGGACGCGTGGGGCTATACGTTCCGTCTGGGTTCCGCCCGCGCGTGGTTCGAGCATGACGCCGAGGATGCGCGCACGTGGCTGGCGGCGCGCGGCTTGCCGCCAGACGAACCTGCAACTTGCACGGAAACGCCGGCCCGACTAGCCTGCGCATCAGGATCCCCAGGAGCGCACTCATGCAACGCTGGCTGAAACTCCCCGATGGACGCTACATCGACGCCAACAGCATCGTCTATGTCGGCAAGGTGGAAACGTATCCGCGCCTGGACGACGACGGCAACGATGCCGGCCAGGGCTATAGCGTGCCGATCGGCACCGACGTCATGCGCGATCATTACCTGACGGTGCAGGGCACGAAGGAAGAAGTGCTAGCGCTGCTCAAGTCCCTGCTCGGCGGAGCTGGCTAAGCTTCCGTCGATTCTTGCGGCAATTCGCGATCGAGCGCCGGACTCCGCTTGGCTCTACCACGATACCAGCGCCACGCGACCAAACCCAGCGCATAGACCCCGGCGGACGCCAGCGCGAGATGGATCGCCTCGTCAGCGAGCATTGGCGCTAGCACGCCGGCCAGCAGCGCGTTGAACGCCAGCATGATGAATGCCTGCAGTGATGAGGCCATACCGCGTTGTTGCGGAAACAGATCGAGCACGAGCAGGTTCAGCGCGGGCGACACCATGTTGATGCCGAGCCCGGCCAATGCCAGCGGCAGCACCGCCCAGGGCACGCGCGCGGGTACGACCAGCCACGCGATCAGCAGGCCAAGCACCGCGGCGGAGCCGATGATCGAATAACCGATGCCGAGAATCACGCGCACGGTCACGCGTCCCGCCATGCGTGCCGACAGTGTGGCCCCGAGCACGAGCCCGCTGATGGCCGGCACGAACAGCCACCAGAACTGGTTCTGGTCGAGCCTGAGGATGCCGAGCACGAACGCCGGCGCACAGGCGATGTACAAAAACAGCCCGCCGAAGTTGCAGGTGCTGGCGAACGCCAGCGGCAGGAAATGCGGATGCGCGATGATTTGTCGATAGCTCGCGAACAGGTTGTGCGGCGACAGCGCAATGCGACGTTCGCGCGGATGCGTTTCCGGCAGCACGAGCGCGCACAGCAGCAACAGCGCCGCGGCGAACGCGGCGATCGCCCAGAACAGCCAGCGCCAGCCGCCGAACGCCACAAGCCAGGCGCCGATGATCGGCGCGAGCGCCGGCGCGACGCCGAAGATCATGCTGATCTGCGACAGCAGTTTCTGCGCGTCGGCGCCTTCGAAGCGGTCGCGCACGATCGCGCGCCCGACGATCAGGCCGATACCGGCGCTGCTGCCCTGCAGCGCACGGAACGCCAACAACGAGTGCATCGAGCGCGCCAGTGCACAGCCCGCCGTGGCGGCCAGAAATACGCCGACGCCGCCGAGGATCACCGTGCGCCGTCCCCAGGCGTCCGACATCGCACCAAGCAGCAGCGACAGCACCGCATAGGCGCCGATGTAGACGCTGATCGTCTGCTGCATCGTCAGCGCCGTCGCATCGAACTCGTCAGCGATCGCCGGAAACGCCGGAAAGATCGCGTCGATGCAGAACGGACCGAACATCGCCAACGCGGCGAGCAAGCCCGCCAAGGCGAACCGGGAGGTAACGGCAGAATTCATGGGACGCCGCAATGGCGCCAGACGCGCCGAGGGCGTGCATCATACGCAATCCTTTGGCTGCGCGCTGGCCGTGCGTTAGGATGCGGCATGGCCCTCATGTCGTTTTTTGCCGTCGGCTTCGGCGCGTTTCTCGGCGCGGTGCTGCGCTGGGCATTCGGCCTCTGGCTCAATCCTATGCTGCCGACGCTGCCGCTCGGCACGCTCGCCGCAAATCTGCTCGGCGGACTTGTCATGGGCCTGGCGATGGGCCTGTTCGCTCAGTTCCAGAGCCTGTCGCCGGAAATCCGCCTGTTCGTGACGACGGGTTTTCTCGGCGGCTTGACGACGTTTTCGACGTTCTCGGCCGAAACCGTGACCCTGCTGCTGCGCCAGCAGTATGCGTGGACCGTCGCGATCATCAGCGCGCATCTGCTGGGTTCGCTGACGATGACGCTGGTCGGCATCGGCCTGGTACGCCTGCTGCTACGGGGTTGACGATGAAAGGCACGCATCTGCGCTTCTACACCTACGAAAACCGCAAGCACGGCAGCGTGCTGATGTACGAATGGCTGCTCGAACGCGCCAAGACACAAGGTATCCACGGCGGCTCGGCGTTCCGCGCCATCGCCGGCTTCGGCCGGCACGGCAAACTGCATGAGCAGCATTTCTTCGAACTGGCCGGCGATGTGCCGGTGCTGGTCGAATTCATCCTGAGCGACAGCGAAGCCGACGCACTGCTCACCGCACTGCGCGAGGAAAATGTACACCTGTTCTACGCGCGGCTGGAAGCCGAATTCGAAGTGATCGAGCCGCGCGCCGAACTTATGGCTCGAACCCATTCGTGAAGATGTGATCGTTGTAGACGATGCACCGGCTGAACTCGCTGGTGTTGCCCGCGCTGTCCGTCGCGGTCGCCGTGATCACGGGGTACGCGGCGAATGTGCCCGATTCGAGTTTGATCGAAGCCAGGAATGGCGCCGAACCGTTGAAGCCGAGCGTCGCATTGGAGACGGTCACCGGCACGGAGCCGACGAACTTCTCACCCTCGCCGTAACCGCTCGCGGCGCAGTTTCTGCTGGCAAAAAATTCAACTGTGTAGGTTCCATTCTTGGTGGCGAGCGTGCCGGCCAATGCGCCGGATGTCGCTGCGCCCGCGGCGATCGTCAGCACCGGATAATTCAAACCGTCGTTCGGAACGGTGCTGGGTCCGCTTGCATCGTTGTCGTTCGGATTGACCGCGCCGTCGAGCGGCGAAATATCGATGCCTTCCGCAGCGATCGTGCCGCCGCCGTTGCCGAGCAGGCGGTTCGCCGAAACAGTGATGCCCGCCGGCGTACCACTGGCGTTATGCACCAGTTTCACGCCGCCGCCAGTGTTGAACGCGATCGTATTGGACTTGATCGAACTGTCTAGCAGCGGGCCGGTTGCGCGTACACCGACGCTGCCGTTCGGCAACGCCGGCGTGCACGGCGTTGGAAAGCAGAATCCGAACTCCGGCACGCCAATACGATTACCGTAAATCAGCGTCCCGGAACTGCTGCTCGAATTGTCCAGCCAGATGCCGTCGCTGCTATTGCCGGAGATCGTGTTGTCGAGTATCGCCGTGCCACTGGCATTGCCGACGTGCATGCCGATGCCATTGGCAGTTGCGTCGGCGCTGGCGCCGCTGCGGTCGGGTCCGATCAGGTTGTTGACGATCAGCGTGCCGCTCACGTTGGCGATGGCGAGCGCTTCGGCCGCAGAGCCCAGTAAGTTGCGCTTGCCGGCGCTGAAACCGCCGATCAGGGAGTTGTTCGCGTTGAAGTCCACCTGCACGTCAGTGGCGTTGCCGATCCAGCCGAGGAAACCTTCCGTGCCTGGCAAGCCGGCGCCGAAATGATTGCCCCAAACTGCGTGGCCGCTGCCATCATAGAGATGGACGGCGGCGGCGGTGAATCCGGAGAACGCCAGCCCGGATACATCCAGGGTCGAGTTCGCGCCGGTCAAGAATGCGTTCTGGCGATTGCCGAGTCCGGCCAACCCGACACAGATGCTGGCATTGGTTCCGGTCAAAGCCGTGTTCGGAGCCGCGCCCGGCTGCGAATAACCGTCTATCGTCAACGTGTCGGTGATCGGGTCGAGTTCGCTCTTGAGCACGATCACGACCAGACAGCCGCTTGCTGGCGGCGGCATGTCGAACACGATCGTAGCCGGCCCGGCAACCGCATTGGCCGAGGCGATGGCAGCACGCAAGGACCCCGTGCCGGCATCGGCATTCGTCGTCACCTTGAGCACACTCGAATTGTCGATCGCCGATTCATACGCGCCGCGATCGATCGTGCCGATCACGCGCGGACCGCCTGCGAGATCGGTGACCGGAGCTCCCCCCGGAGCGGAATTGGCTCCGCTGTTCAGCGCGGACGAGTTGTTCTGCAGATGATAGTTGCCGCCGCCGACGAACTTCGGATTTGCGTTCGACGTGGCGACTTCTATGGCACTACCGATGAAGTTTGTGGCCTGCAGCTGGTTGTAGAACAGCTGTGCCTGGTTCTTGACCGCGAACAGGTGGATGCCGTCGTTGCTGTTGTTCCAGACGATGTTGTTGTCGAAGCGCACGCTGTCCACGCGCGAGATCGCGAAGCCCATGCCGGCGTTGTCGGCGATCGTGTTGTTGTCGGCCTCGACCTGGGTACTGGCGCCGCCCTGGCCGTCGATGCTGATCATGAGATCGGCATTGGGGTTGCCGAGTGCTTGGCCGGCGATCAGGTTCTGCTCAAGGCGCAGGTCGAATCCAGCGGAACCGCCGCTCGCCACGTCCACGTTGAGCAAGGTCGATTGCGTGGAGGCGTTGGCGGTGAACGTGTTCGAACGCAGGGTCACGTCGGTTGGCGAGCCGCTGCCGTACGCCTGGATCACGAGATGGCCGTGTACGGCCACGCCCTCGATGATGAGCGTGCGCGACACCGGCAGGGCGACGTAACCGTACGAATGCGTCAACGACGTATTCGTTGGCGTCACGACGCGCCCCGAGCAGCCCGCAGTGAAGCCGCCCAGCAGTTCCAGATGCCCGATCGCGAAGCCCGGCGGCAGGGACGCAAAAGCCGCATCGGCATCGTAGCTGCCCTGCTGCAGTTCGATGATGTAATCGCCGCCCGGATCGAGCACGATCTGCTGCATCGCGACTTGCAGTTCGAGATCGCTGCCTACGCAAGCGGACGTGGCGAACGACGGCGCAGCCATCGCGACCAGCATGGCGACCAGGATGATGGCTCGCATGGCTCGTTACCCCTGTGGCGGCAAACACCGCCTCCTACTAGCGGAAACGCGGCGCGGCGCGGAAAACGACACTGGCGCCGCGCGCGTCATGGCGCCGGGCAACTCTCGCCGGCTGCGCTATCGAATCCGTGCCGGAAAATCACGTCGCAGTTGTACGCCTTGCACGGGGAAAACTCCGAAACATCGCCGCTGCTGCTCGTGGCCAGCGCGCTGATCGAGTGCGAGGTCAGGTCGATGCTCGGCGACTTGAACGGAATGTGGAACACGGCGAAGCCGTTGAAGCCCGGCGTCGCGTTCGAAATCGTGATGCTGTCGAGCGCGATGTAGTTCTGACCTTCACCATAGCCGGTGTTGTCGCAACTCGGCGACGCGTAGATCGAAATGGTGTACGAGCCGTTGGTCGTCGTCAGGTAACCGTCGAGCCAGGCCGTATGCGGACTGCCGTAGGCGTTCTGCAGCACCGGGTAATTCAGGCCGCGGTTGGGCAGACTCAACGCCGCCGGATCGCCGTCGTCGTCGTTGAGCCCCGAACCGTCCAGGTCGATGCCGTATTGCGCGTTGGCGAAGATGCTGGCGTAGGCCACGTTGTTACCGCGGCCGCTGCCGATCGAAACGCCCATGACTCCGTTGTAGGCGATGGTGTCGTTCGACATCAGGTTGTCGTGCGCGCCGCCCTGGATGCGAATGCCGTGGCGCAGGTTCGGCAATGCGTAATTGCAAGCCGCAGGCGGCAGGCAGAGCACGATGCCGCCCTTCCGGCCGATACGGTTCTGCGCGATCCAGTTGCCGGTCGCGGCGGACGTGTCGAGCAGGACGCCATCCTCGAAGTTGCCCGAAATCACGTTGTTGAAAATCGAATTGTTGCCCGCCGCGATGTAGATGCCGGTCTGGTTTCCGTTGACGCTGTTGCCGCTGCGGCTGGCGCCTATGAGATTACCGGCCACCGTGTGGCTGCCGCTGCCGAGCAACTCGATGCCGTGGCCCGAAGCCGAGCCGATCACGTTCATCTGCGCGACATCGTAGCCACCGATCGTGGCGTGCTGCGCGCTGCCGCTGATCGCAATATTGGCCGGCTGGTTGCCGATCGCGGTCGTGCCGACCGAACCGCCGAACTGGTTGCCCCAGATCTTGTTGCCGTCGCCGCTCGGCAATCCGATCGCCGCCACGTTGAAGCTGCCGAAGCCGATGCCGTCCACCGTCAGCACCCCGCTGCCGCTGGTCTGCAGCGCGTAATCGGCGGCATAACCGCCTTCCACGCCGACGCAAATCACCGCGTTGGTACCAAACTTCGAAGTGTTCTGCGCGCTGCCGGGCTGCGAGTAGCCGTCGATAGTCAGCGTCGAGGTGATCGACGGCAACGCGGACGTGAGCGCAACGATGTGCTGTTCGCAGCCGGTGCCGGGGATGTCGAAATAGATGTGGTGAAAGCCGCCTGCGCTATTGGCGTTCGTGATCGCCGTGCGCAGCGTGCAGTTGCCCGCGCTCGGGCACGTGCCGTTGCTGCCGGACGTGCTGTTGACCGTGATGGCCAAAGTGTCATCCATGATCGTCTCGTACGCGCCGCGATCCGGATGCGAGCCGATCAGGCGCGTGAATCCAGAAATATCGAGGGCCGGCAGGATACCCGGCACGTTGGCGGTGCCGGTGTTGACCGCTGGTGAAGCCAGGTGAATGGAAAAATTGTCCGCGGCCGGGTCCTTGAACTGCGGATCCGCATCGAGCGTCCCGCTCGCCGCCGTCGCGGGCGCCGGCGACATGTTGGTGGTGTGGTAGATGTTGTCGACGAGATGGATGTCGTTCGAATCGCGCGTATACAGATCGCTGCCGCCGTTGCCCCAGAAGAGGTTGTTGTACGCCTGCAGCGTCCAGCCCGTGTTGCCGAAGCCATCGACCAGGCACAACCCGCTGCCGCCATTGCTGGCGAACACGGAATTGACGACCTGCGCTTCGTTCAGCGAACTGGTGCGCAGATTGAACGCGCAGGCGCCGCTCGGATTGTTCGCGACGATGACCTGGCTCAATACCAAGTAGTCAGGGTGCTGCACGAAAAATGGATTGTTGCCGGCGCCGCAATCGCCGCTCGGACACAGGTGATCGAGCACGACGCGGTTCAGCGTCAACGTCGTGTCGGTAATGGCATCGTACAGATAGAAATTGAGCCCGTGCGGATAGTTGCGCAGCGTGACGGACTCGATCGTCACGTTCGCGCTCGAACTGATGCCGATGCCGCCGCTGCCGCCCGCGCCGGTGCCGTCGAACACGGTGTATTGCGGATCGACCGTGCCCTGCGTGTCGCAGGGATATGCCGCGTAACCGCCGATGATGTGGATGTTGCGGTTGAAGCGGTCGCCGTCACGCGGCTGCTGGAACGAGGTCAGTGAATACGTACCTTGCACGACGCGAATCGTGACTTCGTCGTCGTCCGCCTCTTTCAGGGCGGCGTTGAAAGCGCTGGCGCTCGTCACGCACTCGTCAAACCCCGCATGCGCAGTGGCCGGATGGGCGAGGATTGCCGCAGCCGCCAGCAACAAGGATGCGGTGGCGTGGCTGCAGAAGCTGCGAGCGGACATAGTTGTTCTCCGATACCTGCCGACCTACCAACAAGAAATGCCATGCGGCAACGAAGCGAACGCCAGAATTCGGCGTCGTTCAGGCTGAAAAACGGAATCCGGCGCGTCAGGCGACAGTGCTATCCTTTGTGTCTGGAAATGGGGGAAACGTGGCGGAAGAAATTCCACTGACGCAATGGCTGCGTGCTGCCGGTGGCGGCGACGACGCGGCGGGCAACCGCGCGTACGCGCAGGTCTACGCCGAATTGCGCCGGCTCGCCGCCCGCCAGCTCGGCAATTCGGCCGGCGCTACGCTGACGCCCACCGCGCTGGTCAACGAGGCGTTTCTCAAGCTCGCGGGCGGTTCGTTGGCCAACCTCAACGATCGCCGGCATTTCTTCAATCTCGCCGCGCGCGCGATGCGCCAGACCGTTATCGATCATGCGCGCGAACGGCTTGCGGAAAAACGCGGCGGCGGCCTGGTGCGCACCGAACTGGACGAAGGCATCGCCGACGGCGTGCTCGACGCGCAACAGGCGCTGGCGATCGATCAGGCTCTGAACGCACTCGAAAAACAGGATTCAGAACTCGGCGAAACGTTCGCCTTGCGTGTGTTCGCCGGGCTGTCCGTGCAGCAGATTGCGCAACTGCGTGGCGTGACCGAACGCACGATCCAGCGCAATCTCACATTCGCGCGTAACTATTTGCATCTGGCGATCGGCGACACCCCGTGACCGAGGTTGCACACGCGCCGTTGTTCGCGCCTGCCCGATGGCAGCAAGTGCGCGCGCTGGCCGATCTGCTGGACGAACTGCCCGCGGACCAACGCGCCGCGGAACTCGCGCGCATCGCGGCGCAGGATGCGGACTTGGCGGAAGCGGCGAGCGCGCTGCTCGCAGACATCCACAGCGACACCGCACCGTTGTGGGGCGCAGTCGAACGTCTCATGCCTGCGGCGGAGCCGGCAGCGCCCGAGCAGATTGGACCGTTTCGCGTGCTCGAACGCATCGGCGCTGGCGGCATGGGTGTGATCTACCTGGCCGAGCGTCGCGCTGCGGACTTCACCCAGCGCGTGGCGCTCAAGCTGCTCGACGGCGGCGCATCGCGCCTGGCGCGGCTGGCGTCGCGCGAACGCCGCGTGCTCGCGGGGCTGGTCCACCCGAACATTACTGCGTTCATCGACGCCGGCACGCAGGACGGCCGCGCCTGGCTGGCGATGGAATACGTCGACGGCGAACAGCTGCTGGATTATTGCGCGCGCCGCGACCTCGACGTGCGCGCGCGCGTACGCCTGTTCGACCAGGTATGCGCCGCGGTCGCGCACGCGCACGCGCAACTCGTGGTGCATCGCGACCTCAAGCCCGGCAACGTGCTCGTCAATGCCGAGGGCACGGTCAAGCTGCTCGATTTCGGCATCGCTCTGATACTCGATGCCGGCGACGAGCTCGCTCCGGCCACGCGCGTGTTCACGCCCGGCTACGCCGCGCCCGAACAGCTGCGCGGCGAACGCGTGACCACGGCGACTGACATCTACGCGCTCGGCCTGCTGCTCTACGAGGTCGTCGCGGGCCGGCGCCTGCCGGTGCGCGAATCCGCTGGCGGCGACACCGAGTGGACCACCGCCGAGCTGGCGCGGCACGCAACGACTGCCCCCAGCGGCGGTGAGGCCATCACGCGCAGCGACCCCAGGATCATTACACGTCTGCTGCGCGGCGACCTCGGCCGCATCATTGCGCATGCGCTCGCACCGGATCCGCCGCAACGCTACGCCTCGGTGGTGCTGCTGCGCGAAGACCTCCAGCGCTGGCTCGAACATCGGCCGTTGACGATCGGCCGGCCCGGTTTCGCGTATCTCGCCACGCGTTTCGTGCGCCGCCACCAGGCCGCAGTCGCGATCGCCGTGATCGCCCTGGCCGCGCTGATCGGCATGAGCATCGTCGCCTTGTGGGAGGCGCAGCAGGCGCGGCAGATGGCGGCACGCGCCGACCATGCGCGCAGCTTCCTCGCCGATCTGTTCGCCAGCGCCGATCCGTTCGACATCAAGACTAGCGGCAGGAACGCCGCCGACCTGCTGCGCGACGGTGCGAAGCGCATCGACCGCGAATTCGATGACGCACCGGAGATGCAGGCCGAGCTGCGCACCACAATCGCTTCGGCGCTGGATCGCATCGGCGAGCCTGCGCAGGCGCGCGACCTGCTGGTGCGCAGCGTCGAGCAGTTGCGCGCGATCCACGGCACAAAGTCGGCGCAAGCCGGCGCGGCGCTGGCGGCGCTGGCTACGGCGCGCGAGGACAGCGGGGATCTGGAAGGCGCGCATAGGGATTTCAGCGAGTCCTACGCCCTCCTACAAGGCACGGGTCCGGCCTTTGCCAAGGCGCGCATCGACTCCGTAACCGGCCTGGCCAAGCTTGCGAACCTGCGCGGCGACCACGCCGACGCCGAACGCATGCACCAAGCCGTGCTACGCGAACGCACCGGCAGCGAAGGTCCGGAAAGTGCCGACATTGCGATGGACCTGATGAACCTCGCCGCCGATGCGCTGTACGGCGAGCGTTACGCGCAGGCTGAAACGCTCGCACAACGTGCACACGACATGCTCGAACGCACACTCGGTCCGCACCATGCGCGAAGCATCTACGTCGACAATGTGCTCGGCCTTGCGCAAGGCAATGTCGGGCATGTCGATGCCGGCATCGCGACATTGCGCGGCGCCAGTGATTTGGCGCGCTCGACACTGCAGCCGGGCGCAATGATGATCGGCAACATCATCGGCGCGCTTGGCAGCGTACAACTCCTCGCTGGCGACACCGAAGGCGCGATCGCCAGCCTGAAAGAAGCGCGAACACTCAACGATGCCGCGAAGAACCCGCGCCGCGCGCTCACCGCAACGATGCTTGGCATCGCACAATTGCGCGGCGGGCACACCGAAGCACTGGCGACCCTGCACGACGCGCGCGCGGAGATGGCGGCGCAAAAGTTCAGCGACATGGCATTTGTCACCTGGGGACAAGCCGCCTACGGCGCCGCGCTTGCTGCGCACGGCGAATTGGCCGAAGGCGAACGCCTCGCCCGCGAGGCGCGCGCCAACCTGTTGGCGAGTGCGAGTGCGCAGTCGGTGCGGCTCGGCGACGTCGATCTGCTGCTGGCGGAAGTGCTAGAGCGCAAGCCCGCACTCGATGAAGCGCACACGTTGCGCGAGGAAGCGCTGACCACATTCCGGCGCGTCTATGGTGCGGAGCATCCGCGCACGCGCGTGGCAGCGGCGCTGGTTGTCGCAGATGAAGGCGCGCCCTAGCGCTACTCGAAATCGTCCTCGAAGATCACGTCATAGGCGGCGGTGAATTCGCTCGTGTAGCCATTCGCATCGGTCGCGGTCGTCACGAACGGAATACCCGGCACGCCGGACGGCACGGGGGTCAACTGGATCGACTTGTTGCCCGCCACCTTGTCTGCGGCAGTGTAGGTGTCCTGGCCGATATAGGCGCCGCTGCCGCCGTGCACGTCGGCGTAGAAATCGATGCGCAACGGGTAGGCCGAGTTCGCCGTCGCCGAGTCGACGCGGTAAGTCACGTTCAACGTGTGCACGAAGCTGCCCGTGATGCTGGCGGAAACGATTTCCGGCGCGTTCTGACCGTTGTTCGCGCCGGCGTCGGCATCGCCGCTATCGTTCGGCGTGGGCCCCAGTGCGCCGAGGTCGATGTCGGCGCCGCCGCGATTGTGGTGGATCTCGTTGGCGCGGCTGTCGAAGCTCTCGCCGACGTAGTTCATCGGCGTGCGAATGCCGGGGCCGTTGTTGAACGCGATCAGGTTCGCTTCGCCGAACCCTAAGCCGCCGATGATCGAGGCGGACGTTGCGGTGCTTGGACTGCCCTGCAGCTGGATGCCGCCGCTGTAGGCCGGATAGGCGGAATTGCCGTCGCCATTCGCCACCGGTTTCGTTCCGGTCCAGTCGGTGCCGATGAAATTACCCTTGATCTCCAAGCCGCCCGAGCCGTGACCGTAGGTGTCCCAGATGCCGATGCCATAGGTGTGATTGCCGGAAATGATGTTGCGCGACGCCGCGCTGTTGCAAGCGCTGCCGCTGCAGCCGACGCGGATGTTCGGGAAATTGCCCGGCAGCACGATCCCCGGCCAGTTGCTGGCCGACCCATTGCCGACTGCAACCGTGCCGCTGGCATCGATGCCGATCAGGTTGCCTTCGATGACCACCGTTGTCGGCGCCGGCTCGGACATATAAATCCCACCGCCGCGATTGCCCGAGATCAGGTTGCGCTCACCTGGCAACGTGCCGCCGATCTGCGTCTGGCTGACGCCCGGGCGGATCGCCAC
>Ga0068863_100000327_pt1 | contig 48169 bp, 48 predicted proteins | sample KBSSwiS62_FD_66596 | JGI IMG/M metagenome (GOLD analysis project Ga0068863, IMG submission 66596) | Switchgrass rhizosphere microbial communities from Kellogg Biological Station, Michigan, USA - KBS Switchgrass S6-2 | ecosystem: Host-associated > Plants > Roots > Rhizosphere > Soil ... | reverse complement strand
AACTGTCCGGCGGCCAGCAACAGCGCGTCGCGGTGGCGCGCGCGCTGGTCGCCAGCCCGCGCCTGATCCTCGCCGACGAACCGACCGGCAATCTCGACACCAGCCATGGCGACGAGGTGATGAGCATGTTGCAGGCGCTGAACGCCGAAGGCTCGACGATCGTCATGGTCACCCACTCGCCCGCGCACGCCGATTATGCGAGCCGCGTGGTCAACATGCTCGACGGCCGCGTGCTGCAGGAACGCCGCCGCGCCGCGTGAAATTCTCCCCTCCACGCCTTTGTGGAGGGGGTAGGGGGGTGGTTCTTCTTCTTCCCCTTCGATCGCCGCGGCTGAACCGAGCGATGAGAGAAAAAGAAGGACCACCCCCGCCCCCTCCAGCAAGGGCTGGAGGGGAGAAGAACGGAAGGACCTTCACCATGTGGCGCAACTATCTGACGGTCGGGCTCCGCGCGCTGGCGAAGAACCGCACCTATGCCTTCATCAACATCTTCGGCCTGTCGCTGGGCATCGCGGCCTGCCTGCTGATCCTCACCTTCGTCCGCTACGAGTTCAGCTATGACAGCTGGCTCCAAGACGCCGATCGCGCCTATCAGGTCCAGGATTTCTACAAGCCGACCGACAATGGCGGCGAGGAATATAAGCTCCAGATGACCAGCTTCGCCTCGGGCAAGGCGTTCGCCAAGGATTTTCCGCAGATCGAGACATTGGTCTACGCCACCACGCCGCCGGTCGTGATCGTCCAGAACGGCCAGCCGGGCACCACCGATCGCGCGGTCTATGTCGACGGCAATCTGTTCGACATCCTGCGCGTGCCGTTCGTCCGCGGCGACCGCGCGACCGCGCTGAACGATCCCAACGCGCTGGTGCTCAGCGAGACCGAGGCAAGCAAGCGCTTCGGCGACGCCGATCCGATCGGCAAGATTCTGACGCTGGTGTCCGGCAAGATCGCGAAGGATTATCACGTCGCCGGCGTGTTTCGCGATCTGCCGAAGAACACCCACATGCGCATGACCCTGGTCGCGCGCTTCGATCCGCAGACCTTCTTCGCCGACAATCAGCGTTTCCTGACATCGTGGAACAGCCAGGGCGGCAGCGTCTATATCCGGCTCAAGCCCGGCGCCGACGTCGACGCGATGCAAGCCGCGCTGCCGGCCTGGGAAAAACGCAACATCCCCGACGACGTCTCCGAAAACCGGCGTACCAATCCCGGTGACAGCCAGGACTGGCGGCTGACCAACATCCGCGACATCCATCTCGGCGAAGCGCAATATGGCGCCGCCACGCTCGGCAACGACAAGCGCACGGTGCTGACCTTCGCGGTGATCGCGCTGCTGATCCTCGGCATGGCCTGCGTCAACTTCACCAATCTCGCGACCGCGCGCGCTTCGCAGCGCGCCCGCGAAGTGGCGCTGCGCAAGGTGCTGGGCGCGACGCGGCGGCAATTGATCGTCCAGTTCATCGGCGAATCGATGCTGCTCGCGGCGATCGCGACTCTGCTTGGCCTCGCCTTGGTCGAACTCGCGCTGCCGGCGCTCAACGCCTTTCTCGAAGCCGATATGAGCGTCCATTATGTCGGCGGCGACGGCCTGCTGCTGCCGGTGATCGGGCTGGCGATCCTCGTCGGACTCGCCGGCGGTCTCTATCCGGCCTTCTATCTGTCGCGCTTCCAGCCGGCGCATGTGCTCAAGGCCAACAAGTCGGCGGCCGATACGCAGGGCTCCGGCCGGCTGCGCAACATGCTGGTGGTCGCGCAATTCGCGATCTCGATCGGGCTGATCATCTGCACCACCGTGGTCTACGCGCAGACCATCTTCGCGCGCACCGCCGATGCCGGCTACAAGCGTGACGGCCTGCTGCAGATCTCCGCGATCGGCACGCCCCAGGCCGAGGCGGTCGCGACGACGCTGGTGCAGGAGATGCGCAAGATCGACGGCGTCACCGCGGTCGGGCGCTCGACGATCGCGGTCGCCAGCGGCAACAACAACATGACCACCGCCCGTCAACCCGGCGCGACCGCGGTCGTCCAGCTCGGCGTCTACGGCATGGACCCCGGCCTGATCGACGCGCTCGGCACGCGCCTGATCGCCGGCCGCAATTTCTCCGAGAGCCAGAAGATGGACGACGCGACGACGCCGACGCCGATCGACATGGACGCCGAACGCGCGCTGGTCGCGCGCGGGATCAACGTGATCGTCTCCGAAGAGGCCGCGCACCGGCTGGGCTTTGCCGATGCCCGGAGCGCGGTCGGCAAGCCGGTCCAGGTCGGCCTGTCACCCGACGAACTGGGCATGATGCCCGCGACGATCGTCGGCGTCGTCGCCGACGTCCGCTATCGCACCGTCCGCGATCCGCTCCAGCCGATCGTCTATTATTACCAGACCAGTCATTATCAGGACATGCTGGTGCGTTTCGCCGGCAAATCGCCCGCGACGGTGATGGCGCAGGCCGAATCGGTCTGGAAGCGGCTCGTGCCCGACATTCCGTTCGATGCGCAGCTGACCGACGACGTCGTGCACAAGATGTACAAGGCGGACGAACGGCGCGCGCAATTGTTCGGCATGTTCGCGATCCTGGCGGTGGTGATCGGCTGCCTCGGCCTGTTCGGCCTCGCCGCCTTCACCGCCGAGCGGCGGACCAAGGAGATCGGCATCCGCAAGGTGCTCGGCGCCCGCACGCGCGACATCGTCCGGCTGCTCGTGTGGCAGTTCACCCGCCCCGTGCTGCTCGCCAATCTGATCGCCTGGCCCGTCGCCTGGTGGGTGATGCGCGACTGGCTCAACGGCTTCGACATGCGCATCGGCCTGGGGCCGACGCCGTTCCTGGCTGCCGGTCTGCTGGCGCTGCTGATCGCGGTGCTGACGATCGCTACCCATGCCTGGCGTGTCGCGCGGACCAACCCGGTGCATGCACTGCGGTATGAATAGTTTGTAAGTCAGTGCACTGGCACTGAATTACGTGGGAAGGACATCAGACTCTGCGTCGTATAACGCCACCTCCAGCCGCAGTTCGTTGCAGTCCCGGACGCGCCGGTAGGACAGGATCGTCGACCAGGCGAGCACCAGCCTTATCCCCGCGCCGCCGCCGCGCTCTGGCGGCAATTCGGCATCATCCTCCACCGCACGGGGATCATGGAACAGCCCCGGATCGGTGATCGCCACGCTCACGTCCCGCTCACCCAGCGCCAGCGATAGCCCGATCGTCCCGCCATCGGGCACCTGCCCATGCTCGACGATATTGCTCACCAGTTCCTCGACGATCACCGCCAGTTTCGCCGCGTCATCCTCGTCGATCGCCGCCGCCGACACGAACGCCGTAACCAGCGCCAGCGCCGCGGACACGGCGTCGCGGGCAGGGTCGAGGGTCGCTTCGAACGGCCGTCCGGGCTGATTGCATCGCATGGCAACCCAGCCTATCGTGCCAAAGCCGAAACGGAGAGGGTTTTATGCGTACACGCTTCATTCTCGCCGCCCTCGCGGCGAGCAGTCTCGCTTTTGCCGCGCACGCCGAATCCGCCAGCAACGAGATCGGCCGCATCAAGCTCGCCAGCGGCATCGCCAGCGTGCTGCGCGCCGGCAAGCCACAGCTGATCAAGCCGGGCTTCGTGCTGCTCAAAGGCGACACGCTGGTGACCGGTGCCAATGGCCGCATCGGCATCACTTTCAGCGACAATACCCGCTTTGCGGCCGGTCCCAACAGCAACATCAAGCTCAACGAATATTCGTTCAATCCAACGACCCACGAGGGCCAGTTCGTCACCAGGGTCGATCGCGGATCGCTCGCGATCATTTCGGGGCAGATCGCCAAGAAGAACAAGGACGCGATGCGGGTCCGCACGCCGACCTCGCTGCTTGGCGTCCGCGGCACGCGCTTCGTGGTCGACGTCGGTTGATCCGCGCCGCCGGCCTGGCCATCGTTCTTGCGCTGGCGACGGCGGGCTGCGCGCATCGCGATCAGGTCGTGCTGTTCCCGGGTGAGGCCGGCATGGCGACCGGCGCGGTCGCGGTGCTCGATCCGGAAACCGGCCGCGACATCCGCCTGATCGACCAGCCCAACAGCGACGCAAGGGTCGCGGGGCGCGGCGTCACCGTCAGTACGGGGTCTCCCGAGTCGCTCGATGGGCGCTATGGCACGCTGCTCGCCACGCTGCCCGAGGCACCGCGCCCGTTCACGCTCAACTTCATCGCCGACAGTACCGAACTCGACGCCGAATCGCTCGCCGTACTGCCGGACCTGTTCGCCGAGATCGCGCGACGGCCCGGTGCCGACGTCTCGATCGTCGGCCATACCGATACCACCGGCGACATCGACTATAATGATGAATTGTCGCTGCGCCGCGCCAACGACATGGCGGCCCTGCTCCGGCGCAAAGGACTCGACATCGGCATCGTGCGCACTGCGGGTCGCGGCGAACGCGAACCCGCGATGCGGACGCGCGACGGCGTCAGCATGCGCGCCAACCGGCGCGTCGAGGTGCTGGTCCGGTAAGCCGGTCGATCAGCCCGCTTGCGCTGGCGCCCGGTAGCGGAACGCCAGCACGGTCAGATCGTCGGTCGCCTCACCACCCCCTTCGAACGTGCGCACCGCGTCCAGCAGCGAACGGCCCGCACCGCCGACATCGCCCGCATTGCCCCACGCCGCCAGCACGCCCGCCAGCCGCTCGCCACCGAAAAAGCCGCCGTCCGGATCCTGCGCCTCGGCGATCCCGTCGGACACGATCACGATCGTATCGCCATCGGCCAGTTGCATGCGCCTGGTCTGATAGGGAAAGTCCGGCACCACCGCGAGCGGCGGCCCGCCTTCGCTCGCCAGCACCTCCACCTTGCCGTCCGCCGCCACCCGCAACGGATTCTCATGGCCCGCACTGCACAATTCGAGCATGCCGGTGCGCGTGTCGATCAGGCCGACCAACATCGTCACGAACATGTCCTCGACATTGTCGCGCGCGATCTCGTCGTTGAGCTGGCCGATCGCGGCGCCGAGATCGTCGAGCCCGCGCAGCAACACGCTCTTGGTCAGCGCCTTCGACAGCGCCATGAACAGGGCCGCCGGCACGCCCTTGCCGGTGACGTCGCCGATCAGCACGCAAATCCGGTGCGCGTCGATCCGGACGACGTCGTAGAAGTCGCCGCCGATCGACCGCGCCGGCTCGATCAGCCCGGCCACCTCGATCCGCGCATCGAAGTCGCGCAGCGATTCGGCGGTCGGCAGCATGCCGAGCTGGATCCCGCGCGCCGCCGCCAGTTCGCCCGCCGACCGCGCGGCGGCGAGCCTTTGGTCGAGCAACGCACTCTGCAGCCGCTGCTGCGTGCGCCGGCCCTCGGCGAACAGCATGGCGAGCGTGACGCCGCCGGCGACGACGCTGATCAGCAGCGGTCGCGCGGGATCGAGCAGCAGGCCGTGACCGAAGGCCAGCCAGCTCGCGACCCCCATGGCGAGGCAGATCGCGAGCGTCAGCGCGGCGGCGAGCAGCGGCCGCACGCGCGACAGGCCGAACACCAGGGCAAGGCTCAGCACCAGCGCCAGCGCCAGCTCCGCCGCGTCGCCCCAGGCCGGCCTCGACAGGCTGTCGCCGGCGAGGATCGCATCGACCGCGGCCGCCTGCACGGCCGTGCCATAGGCCTTTTCCGCCAGCGGCGTCGGCACGACGTCGGCGGTGCCGGCCGCCGACAGGCCGACCAGCACGATCCTGCCCGCGAGCGTCTTCGCCTTCAGGCTCTTGTCGAGCAGGTCGAGCGCCGAGATCTCGGCGTGGGCTGGCAGCGTCCCGAAATGCAGCCGCATGCGGCCGTCGCGATCGACCGCGATCCGCCGGCCGCCGAGTCCGATCGCCGCGAGCCGTCCGTCGCGCACCTCCGGCACGATCGTCTCGACCTTCGCGGCGATCCGCGCGAGTTCGAGCGCGAAGCCCGGCGTCGCCTGCCCGGCAACGCGGGCGACCAGCGGAATCCGGCGTATGGTGCCGTCGGCATCGGGATCGGCGTTCAACAGGCCGTGTCCGGCCGCGACGATGTCGATCTCGGGGATGTTCGCCAGCGCGCGCGGCCAGGACTGTACATCCTGCGGCAGGTCCGGTGCGAACGTCGCTTCGACCGCCAGCGCCGGCGGTTCGGCCGCCGGCGTGGCGTCGAGCCCGCCGCGCCCGAGCACGACCGGCGCGCGGCCGACGACCTCCGCGAACGCCGCGTCCATCGACGGCAAGGCCCGCAGTTCGGCCGCCGCCGCCGCCGAGATCTCGGGATAGAAGGCGACGAAATCCTCGGGGCTGTGGCGGTCGTGCTCGGGCATCAGCACGTCGATACCGATCACCGTCGCGCCCTGCGCGGCGATGTCTTCGGTCAGGCGGGCCAGCGTGTAGCGCGACCAGGGCCAGGGGCCGACCGACTTGATGCTGGCATCGTCGATCGAGACGACCGCGACCCGAGTCGCCGCCAGCGAACGCGGCGACAGCGTCTGCCAGCGGTCGAACACCGGGCGGGCGATCGCCTCGGCCCCGATCCACTGGATCAGCGCCAGCACGACCAACCCGGCAGCGAGGCCGGCGATGCGCGCGCGCCACGGCCCGCGCAGGCTGGCGTCAGACGTCGAGTTCGAGGCCGTCATAGGCACAGACCACATCCAGCGCGGTGGCGTCCGCCCGGGTCAGTTCCTCGTAGCGGATCGTCTCGCGATACATCGTCTGGATGTCGTCGTCGCTCGCTGCCGGTTCGTGGTGGAACAGCACCAATGTCTTCGCCGCCGCGGCATGGCAGAGATCGACCGCGACCAGATTGCTCGAATGGCCCCAGTCCGCCTTCAGGGTCACCGTGTCGGCCAGCGAATACATCGTGTCGCAGATGACGACGTCGGCGCCGCCGAAGAAGCGCTCGAACTGGGTCTCGGCATCCATCGTGTCCATGTGATGCTCGGAATCGGTGCTGTAGACCACCGATCGCGTGCCGTCCGAAAAGCGGAAGCCGTAGCTGTCGTGCGAGTGGAATTGGCGGATCGCGACCGCGTCCAGCCCGGCGGCCTGGATCGGCTTGCCCGGCTTCAGGGTCACGAAGCGGATGTCGGCGCCCAGTCGGTCGAACGGCACCGGGAAGGAAATCTCCTCCTGCTGGCGCCGCAATGCGGTCTCGGCATCCTCATGTCCGGCATAGATGGTGATCGTGACGCGCGGATCATAGGCCGGCCCGAAGAAGGGGAAGCCCATGATATGATCCCAGTGCAGATGCGACAGGAAGATGTGGAACTCGCGCTTCTGGCCTTTGGCGCAGCGGCCGATCGCGTCGATCCCGAATTCGCGCAGGCCCGATCCCATGTCGCAGAGGATGAACGGGCCGCCTTCGGTTTCGATCTCGACGCAGCTGGTCGCGCCGCCAAAGCCGTTGCCGGTCGCGAAATCGAGACCGTCGTCGATGAAGGCGAGCGCGGCCTGCTCGTCGGCGAAGCTGCGGCCGCCGGCCGCGACCAGCGCGCGCGCCACCTTCGATCGGATCGCGTTCGCCCGTGTCGCCACCGGCAGCGATCCCCGTGTTCCCCAGAAGCGCAGGCGCACGCCGGTTGTCCCCTTTTGATGTATCCGCTTGTGTTTACAGCGTCTCGCGGATTTCGAAGATCTTGTCGTAGCGGCTGATCGCGAGGATTTCACGCATTCGTTCGTTGGGCCGCGCGAGCGCGATCGCCACCGACCGCGCCTTGCCCTCGCGCAGCGCCAGGGTCAGCACGCGCAGCCCGCGCGACGACATATAAGGGATGCCGGCAAGGTCGACGACCAGCGGCAATTGCGCCGCCGCCGCCTCGGCGATGCCGGCGTTGAGCGCGGCGAGGAACAGCTCCCAGCTGCTCTCGTCGACGCGCCCCAGCGGATGGCCGATCAGCGCATCGGGCGTCCGGCTGGTCGACCAGTCCATCTATCCCCTCCATGTCCCTTGGCGTCGACGACTAGCACGATATCGGACCGTCGCACCAGATCATGCGCGTCGTGTGCCGGGCTTGAGGTTCAGTTATCCCTCTACCACTTGCGGGAGATGGAAAGCCGCCGCAGGCGGCGAAGGTGAGGGCCTGAAGGGCGGGCCACGCTCAATCGACGACGACGGATTCGGCATTGAACTCGTCGAACGTGTCGCGCACCTCCACGGCAAGATCATCGTCCTCGACGTCGACCGACACAGTGATGCTGCCGTTCGGCGCATCCTCGTCGCGATCGTCGTCGCCATCCGATCCCGACCCGCCGCCGCTGTCGTCGTCGCCGGCCGCGGCGATGACGATATCGCCGCGCTCGATGCCATATTCCTGCACGAGATGCTCGACGGCCATGTCGGCGTCGCGGCGATCCTCGAACGTAGCGGTCAATGATGTGCTCATCGATGGTCCCCAGGCTGCGCGAAGGCGCAGTTCAGGGGTCCCAACGCACGAGCGCCGGATCGGACCCAGTCGGCAATTTTATACCAAATTCTTACCCTAACAGCCGCACCGGATCCTTGCCGTCCCAATCCCGTGCGGCGTCGCGCATCATCGCACACACCGCGGCGAAGCCCTCCGAGCGCTCGAGCACTTCCACCATCGTGCCTGGTCCGCCGCCGGTATCGACGTAGAAGGCCTCATAGCCGTCGAGGAATATCTCCTGCGCGACGGTCGCGCCGGCCGTGGCGCAGACCGCGCGGGCGTTGCCGATGTCGTCGACGACGAGACAGACATGGTGCAGGCCTTCCTGGCCGGCGTCGGTCCACGCCGAATAGATCGAGGGCGCGTCGTTGTGCTGCTCGATCAGCTCGATCTGCATGTCGCCCCAATAGCCGATCAGCACCGAGAAATCGACGTCGCTCGGCTGCCCGCGATAGGTCGCCGCCTTGTAGTCGATGTGCGCCAGGCGGAAGAACGGCCCCGCGCCCATCGTCCTCGTCCAGAAGGCAATCGCCGCGTCGAGATCGCGCGGGACGTAAGCAAGCTGCATGATCGGCCCCAGGCCCGCGATCGTCGGATTGATCATTTGGTCCTCGCCCGTTGGGACCGCAGTGTAGCGCTGTGTGCGTCGCACCACACAGCTCACATTTTTGGCAGGACTCACGCGCGGTTTTCACCTGTCCGCTCACCATTTGTATAGCTGCGCGGCGCACCGGCCCGCTTTAGATTCCCGCCAAACAGCGCCCGATTGTTTGCACTCAGATTGCTGTATTTTTTTGGGGGGAGATTTTTTGAATGATCCGTTTTCATGCCCGTCCGGTGCTGCTCGCACTCGGGGCCACCGCACTGGTCTCGCTCAGCCAGCCGGTGATGGCGCAGGACGCGCCTGCTGCGGCAGAGGCTGAGCCAGCCGACACCGGCGGCGTTCCCGAAATCATCGTCACCGCCCGCCGCCGCAATGAATCGCTGCAGTCGACGCCCGTCGCGATCACCGCGATCTCGCCCGCCCAGCTCGAGGGCGCCGCCGCGGTCAACATCGGCGACCTGCAGGGCGCCGCGCCCAACGTGCTGATCACCGTCCAGTCGACCGGCGCCGCAGCCGCCAACATCTCGATCCGCGGCATCGCTTTCGCCGACATCGAGAAGAGCTTCGATCCCGCGGTCGGCGTCAACGTCGACGGCGTCTATATCGGTACTTCGACGGGCCAGCTGCTCGACTTCTTCGACATCGATTCGATCGAGATCCTGCGCGGCCCGCAGGGCACCTTGTTCGGCCGCAACACGATTGCGGGCGTGATAACATCCGTCGCAGCCGGCCGACCGGCGAATGGGGCGGCAAGTTCGAGGCCGGCATCGCCAGCTACGACCAGATCAGCACCCGCGCGGTGGTCAACGTGCCGGTGTTGCCCGATGTGCTCGCCGCCAAATTCTTCGCCTTCCATGCCGACGGCAGCGGCTATTATCGCCAGATCGGCACCGGCAAGCATCGCGGCGGATCGAACAACGAGAATTATGGCGCGGCCTTCCTGTTGACGCCGAGCGCGAATTTCGACGCGCTGCTGACGCTCGAGCAGCAGGAGCAGGATTTCGATCCGGTCAACGGATCGCTGACCCGTACCGGCGACGTCTTCTGCGGCTTCCTGCCGATCTGCGACGGCGATACGACCGAGGATATCTATACCGTGTTCCCGGCGCCGGGCGCGCTCGGCCGTTATAAGGCCCCGGCCGCGACGCTCGAGATGAACCTCGATCTCGGCGGCGTGAAACTGGCGTCGGTCACCTCCTATCGCGAGAGCAAGGAGCGCCAGCGGCAGGATTTCGCGACCGCGGGCCTCTACCAGGCAGAGCGCCTCCAGGACTATCACCAGATCAGCCAGGAACTGCGTGCATCCGGACAGATCGGTGACAGCTTCGACTATGTGACCGGCGTCTATTACTTCAAGAGCAAATATCGCCTCGTCCAGAACACGACGGTGTTCGGCGCCTTCGCCGGCACGCAGGACACCACCGGCAAGTCCGAATCCTATGCCGCCTTCTTCGACCTCAATTGGGAGATTTTCGACCGCGTCCGCCTGTCGGGCGGTGGCCGCTATACCCATGACAAGAAGGAGAATCTCAATCCGTTGCTGGCGGGCGGCGTTTCCGCATCGAAATCGTGGAGCAAGTTCACGCCCAAGATCGGCCTCGATTTTCGTCCGACCGACGAACTGATGGTCTATGGCTCCTGGTCGCGCGGCTATCGTTCGGGCGGCTTCAACGGCCGCGGCCAGACCCTGTTCTCGGCGACGACGCCCTATGATCCCGAGACGGTCGATTCCTACGAGGTCGGCTTCAAGAGCGAATTCCTTGATCGCGCCGTCGCGCTCAACGTCGCCGCCTTCTACACGGACTACTCGAACATCCAGCAGTCGACCACGATCTCGCTGGTGGGCGGTGTCGGCAACGAGACGATCGTCACAAATGCTGCGTCTGCCAAGATCAAGGGCGTCGAGGCCGATCTCACGATCCGTCCGACGCGCGATTTCACGATCCGCAGTTCGCTGGGATACACGAACTCGAAGTTCGGCGGCTTCATCGTGTCGCAGCCGGTCGGCGGGATCGCCTTCCCGGTGCAGTTCGACCTGTCGGACGTCAATCTGATCTATGCGCCCAAGATCACATTCTCGCTCAATGGCGAATATACGATCCCGATGGACGTCGGTCCGCTGACGGGTAACATCAAGCTGCAGGCGGGCTATCGCTTCCTGTCGCGTTACGACCAGCAGATCGCCGTCGATCCGGCAACGCCGTTCCCCGCGGTCGTCATGCCCGGCACGGTGATCGTGGCGAGCCGCAACGATCCGCGGCTGCGCTCCGACCGCCAGAACCTCGTCGATGCCAGCATCTCGTTCATCTGGGACATGGACGACAAGGGCGCCAAGGCGCGCGCGACGCTCTATGCCCGCAACCTGCTCGACGATCGCGGGCCGAACACCGCCTTCACGGTCGCGGCCTATCCAACGCTTTGGGCCTTCGCCGCGGCGCGCGAGCCGCGCGTGATTGGCGCGCAGTTCGGTTTCGAGTTCTGAACTGCTCAGGGTGATGGCGGTGGTGCGCGCATTCGATCGAGAGGGATACCGATGGAACCGCACGCCGCCATTCCCGACCATGTACCGCCCGACCGGGTCATAGACTTCGACGTCTATTTCCCGCCGCGGATCGAGCAGGGCTATTTCGCCGCCTGGACGCCGCTGATCGACGGACCCGGCATGGTCTGGACGCCGCGCAATGGCGGCCACTGGATCGCCACGAACGGCGCCGATATCTGGGCATTGTGGAGCGACGCCGCGCGGCTCTCCAGCGCAGTGCTGACCGTACCCGCCGGCATGGGCGCGGCGATGCGGCTGATCCCGCTGCAGCAGGATCCGCCCGAACATGTGCCTTTCCGCAGCGCGGTGATGAAGGGCTTCGCCTCGAAGTTCATCGTCGCGCTCGAACCCGAAGTGGTCGCGGTCGCGCGCCAGCTGATCGACGGCATCGTGCCGAACGGTTCCTGCGAATTCGCGTCCGAATTCGCCGAAATCCTGCCGATCTCGTCGCCGACCTCGCAATTGCAGCAGACGCAGCAGGATCTGCTCGACAAGATGCTGGTCGGCGATCCCTCGACCGCCGGCGTCAAGACGGTGGTGCCCGCGGGCCAGACCGCCCGTGCGGTGATGGCCGATCAACTGCGCCGCCAGATGGTCGCTGACTATGGCCTCGATTATTCGGCGCGCTCGGTGCCCGAGATGATCGACAGCCTCAAATACAACATCTTCCCCAATCTGTTCGTCTATTCGTCGGTCGGCCTGCCTTTGCTCCAGCTGTTCCGGCCGGACGGCGACGATCATGACCGGGCCTTGTTCGACCAGATGGTGTTCCGGCCCAAGCCGACCGACGGGTCGCACTGGGAGGTCGCCGAGCCGGTGATCATCGAGGAGGACCAGTCCTTCACCGAAGTCGCGGGCATGGACCCGTTCCTTGCCCATGTGCTCGATCAGGATACCGACATCATGCGGTGGCAGCGCGAGGGCATGTATGCGAGCGAGAAGGGCGCCGAGACGCTGTCGATCTACCAGGAGTCGCGGATCCGCCATTTCCACGAGACGATCGACTCCTATCTCGCCGATGGCGACGGGCGATGAACGGGATCGTCGGCGTCCATCACATCGCGGTTTCGGTGCCCGACATCGACAAGGCCCGCGCGTTCTACGTCGATCTGCTGGGAGCCCGGGAGCTGACCACGGCCGAATGGCCGCTCGGCACGACCGCGATCAACGCGGTGCTCGGCCTGTCCGACAGCGCAGGCAGGCAGTTCATCGCGCGGCTGGGCAATACCCATATCGAGGCGTTCGAATATCTGGTGCCGCGGTCGCCGGCGCAGGACCCCGATCGACCGGTCAATCTGTGCGGCTATACCCACTTCGCATTGCAGGTGGACGATATCGATGCGGTCTATGGACGGATGTGCGCCGCCGGCATCCGCTTCCACACGCCGCCGGCCGAAGGCGGGCCGATCGATGCTCAGGGCCGCAAGACCGGCATGCGCGCCACCTATGGCCGCGATTTCTTCGGCAATGTGTTCGAACTGATCGAATGCGATCACGACAGCGACATCCTGCCGCTGTGATCACGCCCGCCTTCGATATCATCGCCGAGGGCTTCGAGTTCTGCGAGGCACCGCGCGCGGCTGCGGACGGCACGATCTGGTTCAGCGACCTGACCGGCGGCGGCTATTATCGCGTGCTGCCCGGTGGTGAGGTCGAGACGATGCTCGCCGACCGGATCTGGATCGGCGGTGCCGTCCGCGATGCTGGCGGCGGCATCGTCTGCGGCGGCAGGGGCGGCCTGGTGCTGGTCGAGGACGGCGTCGCGCGGCCGCTGCTGACCGAGATCGCCGGTGCCCCCATCGTCGCGGTCAACGATATCGAAGGCGACGGTCGCGGCGGACTGTTCGGCGGGACGATCGATTTCGCCGCCTTGTTCGAGCGTGGCGAGACACCGAAGGGCGGCATCTTCTTTCATCTCGCGCCCGGCGGCGCGGTCACGATCCTGCGCGACGATGTGGTCGCATCGAACGGCATCGGCTTCAGCCCCGACGGCGGCACGCTCTACCATAACGAATCGACCGTCGGCATCTGGGCCTGGACGTTCGGCGAGGACGGGATTGCCCACAGCCCGACACTACTCGCCGTTGCGGACGATTGCGACGGTCTCGCCGTCGATGTCGAGGGCGGCATCTGGGTCGCCTTCTGGAGCGAGGCGGTCATCCGCCGCTATCGGCCCGACGGCAGCGTCGAACGCGTGCTGTCGCTGCCCTTCCCGCATCTCGTGAGCCTCGCCTTCGGCGGCGCCGACATGCGCGATCTCTACGTCTCGACCGGCGGCAATGCCGATCATCCCGGCAAGGGCGGTGTGGTGCGGATCCGGACCGACGTCGCCGGCCTGCCGGCGCACATGTGCAATCTCGGATAGATGAGGACGATCATGGATCTCGAACTTGCAGGCAAGAAAGTCGTCGTCAGCGCCGCGACCCGCGGCGTCGTCCGCGCGATCGCCGAGCGTTTCCTCATGGAAGGCGCGACCGTCGCGATCTGCGGCCGCCGCGCCACCGCCAGCGAGCCGAGCGCCGCCGATCCGACCATCCACGCCAATCCGCTGGGCGGCGATGGCGTCGAGGAGGTGGCGGCGGCCATGTCTCAGCTCGGCACCGTCCATGGCGCGGTCGTCGATTGCGGGGACTATGATCAGGTCTCGCGCTGGGTCGGCGAGGCGGCCGAGACGATGGGCGGGATCGACATCGTCGTCTCGTGCGCCAGCGCGCTGGGCGGCATCCCGCGCTCGCGCCACGGCTGGGACATCTATTACAATATCGACCTGATGTCGTCGGTGGCGATGTGAGATGCGGCCTATCCGCACCTCAAGGCGGCCGCGCCTTCGGCGTTCGTCCAACTCAGCACGATCACCGCGTTTGAAAATCACGCCTTCCTCGGATCGGGCTTCAGCTATGGCGCGATCAAGGCGGCCTTGATCAATTACGTCCACCAGCTCGCAATCGAGTTCATGGGCGAGGGGATACGCTGCAATTGCGTCTGCCCGGGGCCGATCTACCTCAAGGGCGGGTCCTGGGATTATGTCGAGCAGGCGTTGCCCGAATCGCCCGCCAGCCGGCCGGCCGTTTCGGCAAGCCCGAGGAGATCGCCAACACCGTCGCCTTCATCGCCTCCGAGCGCGCCTCGTGGATCACCGGCGTCAATCTGACCGTCGATGGCGGCTTCACCCGCAACGTCAAATATTGAGGGCCGGAGCGTGGGCCTGAATCATCCGATCGCCATGGCGTCTGGCATCATGCCCGAGGCCACGCCGGTCCAGCTCGTCGAAGCCGCCGCACAGGCCGGTTTCGATTTCGGCGGCATGTGGATCGAACCCGGCCAGTGGACCGACGCGACGACGCGCGCGGTGGCTGGCCCGCTCTCGACGAACGCGCCCGCGAGGTGGCGCGGACGACGCGGGCCTTCTTCGCCCGCTGATGCGGCCGCATGAAAAAGGGGCGCCCGTTCGGACGCCCCCTCATCATTCCGCAATCCGCGTGCGATCAGAAGCGCACGCCGATGCCCGCCGCGACATGGCGGCGCTGCAAATTGACACCCTCGAACTTGCCATAGTCGCCATAGTTGAACTCGATCAGGCCGTAAAAATTGCGGCCGAAGTTCATGTCGACACCCAGCGCGCCCTGGACGCCGCCCTTGCTTTCCGACGCGCTGTCGAACCCGTCGGTGGCACGGATCGTGATACGGGTGTAGCCGACCTTGCCATAGACCAGCAGCGTCGGCGTCGCGACGAAGCCGATCCGGCCGCCGGCGCCAAGATTGCCGCGCTCCTTCAGGCAGAAGCCCGAATCGCACAATTTGACGCTGGAGAATTCATAGACGGCATAGGGACCGACGACGACCTTGTTGCCGGCCTGAACGTCGAAGCCGACTTCGCCGCCATAGGAGACCGCGCTATCGATCTTGTAGACGTCACCGTCGTCGCTGATGGTCGGCGTCTCATAGCCGACGCGCAGTTCGGCGCGCGGTCCCGCAAAATCCTGCACCTGATCCTGAGCGGACGCGACGCCGGGTACGCACGCCAGAGCGGCGGCGCACAGTAGATAGATTTTCATGAATCCCCCGATTTTTAACAAGCAGTTACAATGATATGACAGTGTCCGGCAGAGCCGCACCGGGGGCGCTTAGGGCGTGTGGCCGATCTCGTCCATCATGTTTTGCACCGAATCGGTTATAAATAAGGCGCTTGCGATATCGCCTGTAACTTGTGGCTGCGCGCCGACAAGTCGGCGACGCCCCGATGGATGCGTTCGGAGACGTGATCATTCGGGCAAGCGATTACCAATTTCAACAGCCGATGGCAGGGACTGATCGACGTTCTACCGGATCAATTCGACCTCCACGCCGATGGCGCTGGCGATTCTCGGCCAAGCGCGATCGGCGGTCAGCACCTTGCGACCAGTGCGTCGCGCGAGCGCCAGGCACATGCGATCGCCGAGCGACAGTCCGGCGGCTTCGCCTGAAGGCCGCATCATGCCCGCGGCGATCGCCAAATCTTCATCGACCGGAACGGCGACGAACGGTACGCCTTGCAACATCGCCGAAATGCCGGCCTGATCCAGGCCGATCTTCGCGAAATAGTCGAAAACTTCGCTCAGGTTGACCGTTGTCAACAAGGCCCCATTGATCAGATCTTCGACCCGATCCTTGCCGGGTTCGTCGAGCAGCGCCGCCAGCAACGCCGAGGTGTCGAGCACTATGCTCATCGCTCCCGTTCGGCCTCGCGCCGCCGATCCGCCAGGAAATCATCGACGCTGGCGCCCGGCTTTCCAGCCAGAAGTTCGCGCGCAATGGCACGGGCGCGGTTCATCGCCTGCGCCACGGTGCGAACATGGAGTTCGCCATCGACCACTTCAATGATGACATCACCGCCTCGTTCGAGGCCGACAGCCGCCCGAACGGCGATCGGGAAAGTGATCCGCCCATTTTCCGACATTTTGGTCATGATGGCATTCATGTCAAAAACTTATGAAGTGGCAAGTCATCTCCACTTAGTCATTTTGATGTCGAGAGACAATCCTCGCTGACCGACTCTGCGAGGTTGATATGCAGAGCCGCGCTCTCTCCGCTTGACCCTGCGAAGGCGCATCGTCACAAGCCGGGCGATGGCTGAGGACCCTGATTTCTCGGAGCTGAGCTTCGAGGAGGCGCTGAAGCGTCTGGAACATATCGTCGCGCGCCTCGAATCGGGCGATGCGGCGCTGGACGAGGCGATCGGGCTCTATGCCCAGGGTGATCGTCTGCGTGCGCAGTGCGAGGCGCGGCTTGCCGCCGCCCAGGCGCGAATCGAGAAGATCAGCGTCGGTGCCGATGGCCGGCCGGCCGGCGCGACGCCCTTCGATGCCGGCTGACGCAGCGATGGCCGCGTCGTCGCTCGGGCTTCGCACAGCGATGGAGCGGATCGCCGAGGATATGGACCGGCAGTTCGACCTGTTGCTGGAAGTGCCCGACGATCCCCGCGCGCCCTTGTTCGGCGCGATGCGCCATGCCGCGATCGGCGGCGGCAAGCGGCTGCGTCCGCTGCTGGTCACCGCCGCCTGCGAACTGTTCCATGTCGATCGCGACGCGGCGCTGCGGGTGGCGACCGCGATCGAGTGCATCCATGTCTATTCGCTAATCCATGACGACCTGCCCTGCATGGACGACGACGATCTGCGGCGCGGCAAGCCGACGGTCCACAAGGCCTATGACGAGGCGACGGCGGTGCTGGCGGGCGATTCGCTCCATGCGCTGGCCTTCGACATCCTCGCCGACGAGGTGACCCACGCCGATCCGTTCGTCCGCATCGAACTGGTCCGCGAGCTCGCGCGCGCGGCCGGCCCCGCCGGCATGGCAGGCGGGCAGATGATGGATATCGCCGCCGCGGACGCCACCTTCGATCTCCAGACCGTCACCCGGCTCCAGCAGATGAAGACCGGTGCGCTGATCGCCTTCTGCCTCGAGGCGGGGGCGATCATGGGGCGCGTGCCGCCCGAGGGCCGGACCGGGCTGCGCGGCTATGCGCGCGACCTCGGCCTCGCCTTCCAGATCGCCGACGACATCCTCGACGTCGAGGGCAGCGAGGAGTCGGCGGGCAAGAAGCTGGGCAAGGATGCGGCGGCGGGCAAGGAGACCTTCCTGTCGCTGCTGGGGCTCGAGCGCGCGCGGGCGCAGGCGGTGATGCTGGTCGACCAGGCGGTCGCGCATCTCCACGGCTATGGCGCCGAGGCGGCGCTGCTGCGTGACATCGCGCGCTTCGTCGTCGCACGGGATCGATAGGGGGAATCATCATGGGTACGCGCACCGGAGTCTATCCCGGCACCTTCGATCCGATCACGCGGGGCCATATGGACATCATCCGCCGCGGCGCGAAATTGTGCGACCGGCTGGTGATCGGCGTGACCACCAACGCGTCCAAATCGCCGATGTTCAGCGTCGACGAGCGGATGGCGATGGTCGAGCGCGAGGTCGCGGCGATCGGCGGCGACATCCGCGTGGTCTGCTTCGATTCGCTGCTGATGGATTTCGCCGAGCGGGAGGGCGCGAGCATGATCGTGCGCGGCCTGCGCGCCGTTGCCGATTTCGAGTATGAATATCAGATGGCGGGCATGAACCAGCAGATCAACGACCGCATCGAGACGGTGTTCCTGATGGCGGACGTCTGCCTGCAGCCGATCGCGTCAAAGCTCGTCAAGGAAATCGCGCTGTTCGGCGGCCCGATCGCGAAGTTCGTGACGCCCGCGGTCGAGGCCGAGGTGATCGCACGTGTCGAGATTCTCGGGCGGCGGGGCAGCTGAGTCGTCATGACCGGCCGTTCACGCGAGGCTCATGCGATCAATGCTTTAGGACGCGCGCCGTCCGATCTGGGGAGTAAGAAGTGATCAAGCGTATTCTGGTCGGTCTCGTCGCGCTGTTCGGCCTGATCGCCGTGCCTGCCGCGGCACAGACCCCCGCGGCTCCGACATCCTATGCGCCGCCGCCGGTGACGCCGGACAATGTGCTGGTGCTCGATCTCACCACCGGCGGCCGCGTGCGCATCCAGCTGCGGCCGGATCTCGCGCCCAACCATGTCGAGCGCATCAAATTGCTCGCCAAGCGCGGCTTCTATGACGGCGTGATCTTCCACCGCGTCATCGAGGGGTTCATGGCCCAGACCGGCGACCCGACGGGGACCGGCCAGGGCGGATCCGAACTGCCCGACCTCAAGGCCGAGTTCAACTATATGCCGCATGTGCGCGGCACGATGGCGATGGCGCGCGCCGACAGCAACGATAGCGCGAACAGCCAGTTCTTCATCATGTTCATGCCGCTGACCAAGCTCGACGGAAAGTATACCGTCGTCGGTCGCGTGCTCGACGGCATGCAATTCGTCGATGCGATCCCGCGCGGCGAACCGCCGGCGGCGCCCGCGTCGATCGTCCGCGCGTTCATCGAGGCCGACGGCGAACATGCGCCGGTGCCGCGCTCGATGCAGCCGCCGGTGCCGGTTGCCAGCCCGACCCCGCCGGCTGCCGAGACGCCGCCGCCTGCGGTCGAGACGCCACCCGCGGCAGCGGTTGCGCCTGCGCCCGAGGCAGCGCCTGCGCCCGCACCGGAGGCAACGCCCGCACCGGAGGTAGCACCCGCACCCGAGGCAGCGCCGCCTGCGGCCGAGGCGCCGGTTCCTGCCGAACCCGCGCCGGCACCCGCGGAAGAGGCACCGGCCCCCGTCGAGGCCACGCCGCCGTCGCGCTGAGACGCGGCATGCGCGTCGATCTCTTCGATTTCGAATTGCCGCCGGAACGGATCGCGCTCCGCCCGGCGAGTCCGCGCGACAGCGCGCGGCTGCTGCTGCTCGACGGTCCGCGCACCGAGGACCGCATCGTCCGCGAACTGCCCGACATGCTGCGGCCGGGCGACTGCCTGATCTTCAACGACACCCGCGTCATCCCGGCGCAGCTCGAGGGCCGGCGCGGCGACGCCGCGGTCGGCGCGACCTTGCACAAGCGCGAGGGGCCGCGGCGCTGGCGCGCTTTCCTGCGCAACGCCCGCCGCGTCCGCGACGGTGAGACGATCGAGTTCGCGGCGGGCGTCTCCGCCGTCGCCGAGGCGAAGCGCGACGATGGCAGCATGGCGCTGATTTTCGCCGGGGACGAACCGGTCGAACTGCTGCTCGAACGGGCCGGGCGCATGCCGCTGCCGCCCTATATCGCCGGCCGCCGCGCTGCCGACGAAGCCGATGCCGACGATTATCAGACGATGTTCGCGCGCGAGGCGGGTGCGGTCGCGGCCCCCACCGCCGCGCTCCACTTCACCCCGGCGCTGATGCAGGCACTCGATGCGCGCGGCATCACTTATGCCACGCTGACGCTCCACGTCGGCGCCGGCACCTTCCAGCCGGTCAAGGCCGAAGATACGCGCGACCATGTGATGCATTCGGAATGGGGCCGCATCGAAGCCGCCACCGCCGCCCGCCTCAACGCGCTGCGCACCGCCGGCGGCCGGCTGATCGCGGTCGGAACGACCAGCCTGCGGCTGATCGAAAGCGCATCCGACGAGGACGGCACGATCGGCGCGTTCGAAGGCGATACCGCGATCTTCATGACCCCGGGCTATCGTTTCCGCGGCATCGACGGGCTGATGACCAATTTCCATCTGCCGCGCTCGACCTTGTTCATGCTGGTCAGCGCGCTGATGGGCCGCCACCGGATGCGCGAGGCCTATGCGCATGCGATCGCGCGCGGCTATCGCTTCTATTCCTATGGCGACGCCAGCCTGCTCCTGCCCTGAAGGATATTGCCGATGCGCCGCTTCGTGCCGACCATCATGCTGGCGTCGGCTTTGGTCCTGTATCCAGGCGGGCCCGCTCAGGCGCGCCGCGATCCACTGCCCTACCGCCCGACCACGCCGACCATCTTCGTGCTGCCGGTCGCAATGGCGATCGCCGGCTTCGACGGCGATGGCGACACGCGCGTTACCCGCGCGGAGTTCGATGCCGGCGTCACGCGCGAATGGCGGCGCGCCGATGTGAATGGCGACGGCAATGTCGGCGCGATCGAACATGGCAGCTGGGCGGAGCGGACATTGGGCAGCCAGGGTGCGCTGCCGGGATTGCTCGACCTCGATGCCGATGGCGACGACCGCATCAGCCGCGACGAGTTCGTCCATTTCTTCGCGCAGCGCTTCCTCGCGCTCGACAAGGACAAGGATGGCGTCCTGTCGCGGTCCGAACTGATCAGCCTGCGCGTCGATCCGGGTGGATCGCTCCCGCCGGCCGCGCCCGGCACAGCGGGTGAACCGGGCGCGGCCGGCGGGAAACCCGGTAAGCCACGACCGAATTGATTGACATCGTCAACTAATTGCGGCAATCGGTCTTTCATGATCGACACCGAAATGGATGAGGCGGTGCGCGAGGTCCGCGCCTTCAACCGATTCCACACCCGTTTCGCGGGCGCGCTCGCCCCCCACTATATGGGCAGTTCGCTGTCGCTGATCGAGGCGCGGCTGCTCTATGAGATCGCCAAACGCGATGGCGCGCTTGCGAGCGATCTGCGGAAAACGCTCGACCTCGACGCCGGCTATGCCAGCCGCCTGCTGCGTCGCTTCCAGACGGAAGGTTGGATCGAGCGCGGGCGCGGCGATGATGCCCGTCAGCGACCGATCCACATGACCGCGGACGGGCGCAGCGTCTTCGCCGCGCTCGACGACCGGACGCGCAGCGATGTGGTCGCACAGTTGGCGCCGCTGGGCGCCGCTGGACGGCGCGCTCTGGTTTCCGCGCTCGGCACCGTGCGCGTGCTGCTTGGCGACGAGGATGCGCCGGACTGGTCGCTACGCGACTTCCGCGTCGGCGACATGGGGCTGATCACCGCACGCCAGTCGATCCTCTATGGCGAGGCCAATGGCTGGGGCCGGCCGATGGAAGCGCTGATCGGCGACGTCACGGCGCGCTTCCTCCGCGACTACAAGCCCGGCCGGGAGCGCTGTTGGGTCGCCGAACGCGGCGGCCGGATGGCCGGATCGATCTTTCTCTGCGACTCGGGCGACAACGCCGCGCAGCTCCGCCTGCTTTACGTCGAACCTGATGCGCGCGGACTCGGGATCGGCGAGACTTTGGTCAGGAACTGCATCGATTTCGCGCGCGAGGCCGGCTACGACCGCATCTGGCTGTGGACGCACACGGTGCTGGCGAGCGCGCGGCGGATCTACGCGGCGTCCGGTTTCGATTGTATCGCAGTCGAGACGCATGACGAGTTCGGTGAACCCGAACAGGGCGAGACCTGGGAACTGCGCTTCCGGGCCTGACTTCGGGGGCCTGACTCTACGCTCTGGCACCGCTATAGGCGCGCGCTTCATGACCGAACGCTTCGCCTTCACCATCGCCGCGACCGACGGCGCCGCCCGCACCGGCGCGATCGCCATGCGGCGCGGCGCGATCCGCACGCCCGCGTTCATGCCGGTCGGCACCGCCGCCACCGTCAAGGCGATGAAGCCCGCCGATGTCCGTGCGCTGGGCGCCGACATCATCCTCGGCAACACCTATCATCTGATGCTGCGACCCGGCGCCGAGCGGATGGACCGGCTGGGCGGGCTTCACGCGTTCATGGGCTGGGACCGGCCGATCCTCACCGACAGCGGCGGTTATCAGGTGATGAGCCTGTCCGACCTGACCAAGACCACCGAGGAGGGTGTCGCTTTCCGCAGCCATCTCGACGGGTCGCGCCACATGCTGTCACCCGAGCGCTCGATGGAAATCCAGCGGCTGCTGGGCTCGGACATCGTCATGGCGTTCGACGAATGCACCGGCTTCCCGGCGACGCACGAGCAGGCGGCCAGTTCGATGGCGCGCTCGATGCGCTGGGCGAAGCGTTCGCGCGACGGCTTCGATGCGGGAGAGGCGCATGCGGCGCGATCAGCGCTGTTCGGCATCCAGCAGGGTTCGATGTTCGCCGACCTGCGGCGGATCTCGTCCGACGCGCTGATCGACATCGGCTTCGACGGCTATGCGGTCGGCGGCCTCGCGGTGGGCGAGGGGCAGGAGACGATGTTCGGCGTGCTCGATTCCGCCGTCGCGATGCTGCCCGCCGACCGGCCGCGCTATTTGATGGGGGTGGGCAAGCCCGACGACATCGTCGGCGCGGTCGAACGCGGCATCGACATGTTCGATTGCGTGCTGCCGACGCGCAGCGGCCGCAACGGCCAGGCCTTCACCTGGGACGGCCCGGTCAACATCCGCAACGCGAAACATGCCGAGGACCTGTCGCCGATCGATCCCGAGTCGCCGATCGCGGCCTGGTCGAAGGCCTATCTCCACCATCTCGTGAAGTCGGGCGAGATGCTCGGCGCGATGCTGATGACCGAGCATAATCTGTGGTTCTACCAGCAATTGATGGCGGCCCTGCGCGCGGCGATCGCGGATGGGCGGCTGAGGGCGTGGGCGGACGATTTCCGGATGCGGTACCGCGCCGGGCGGTAATGCGATATTTGGCAGATTGTGCTGTCCGGCACTCCACCATTCTACCGAACACGCTATGATCCCGCCATGACCAAGACCAGCAGCTGTTACAACCTCACTTGCGGCCATGTCGAACCCGGCACTGTCGCGCTCTGCCCGCGCTGCGGATCGCGGACGCGCACCTCTAGGTCGATCCGCATCCTCGGCGGCATCCTGCTCGCGATCGGCCTCTTCCTCGTCGGACTGATGGGCGCGGTCACGATCAACATGGCGCCGACGATGCTCTCGCCCGGCGAGACGATCGATGGCAGCACCTTCACCGGCACGGTCGAAGAGGCGAAGCTGTTCCTGGGCCTGTTCGGGCTGGTGATCGTGTTCGGCATCGCGGCGATCGTCAACGGGCTGTGGCAGTTGATCACCGGCAGGCGCAACCGGATCGTCCTGTTCATCACGCTGGCGCTGGCGGCTCTGCTCTACGCGATCGGCTATTTCCTGTATTACACGCTCCCTGCGTAGCGGAAATTCCGCCTCGCCTTGGGAGGATTTGCGCTTCCGTCGTTGCAGTGCGAGACTCATCGTCATGTCGTCGACCGATCCCTCGCATTCGGGCCGTGCCGGCAGCGTGATCCTGCTGCACGGCATCTGGGCGCTGCCGGTGATGATGGAGGGTATGGCCCGGGCGCTGCGGGGGCACGGCTATGCCACGCTCAATCCGCTGTACCGATCGCGTGCGCATGCGATCGAGCGGATCGTCGACGGGCTCCATCCGCGGTTCGAGCGCTTTGCGCGCGAGGCGGAGGGACCGGTGCATTTCGTCACTCATTCGATGGGATCGCTGGTGCTGCGCGCCTATGTCGCCCGTCACCGGCCTTCATGGCTGGGCCGTGCGGTGATGCTGGCGCCGCCCAATGACGGCAGCGCGTGGGTCGATCTGATGCGCGGCCTGCGCCTGTCGGGCCTGGTGCTGGGGCCCTCGGCCGATCTGCTCGCGCCGCGCCGGACGCCCGCCATGCGCGCGGCGCTGGGGGAGGTCGACTTTCCGCTGGGCGTGATCGCGGGCACGCGGCCGTTGATGGCGTTCGCCTCCGACCCGATCTTTCGCGAGCCGAATGACGGCAAGGTCGCGGTCCGTGCCACCCACGTCGGCGGCCAGACCGATCATATCACCGTGTCCGCAAGTCACGTCTGGATCAGCCGCCATCGCGAGACGATCCGGCAAACCATCGCCTTCCTCGCCGACGGGCGCTTTGCGAAACGGCCGCCGGCCGTCCCCTGAAGGCTGGTGTCAACCGCGCCGGTCGTTTGCGCGCGGCGCGATCAGGTCGTCGAGTCGCACCAGAATCTGCCGTCGGCGGTGCTCGGACGCCAGTGGCCATTCCGCGATCTCGCCGAGCGTGCGGCCGCAACCGAGGCAGAGGCGCTGCGCCGAATCGAGCGTGCAGACGCCCGTGCAAGGCGAGCGCGCCGGGACCAGCGGCCCGGCCGGCGTCACAGGTCGAACTTGAAGCCGAGGAAGCTCGGGACCGGGCCGTTCCAGCCCTCGTCGGGGCCATCGTCGCGGGCATTGACCCGCTCCGGCACGCGTTCGGCCGGTGCGCGTTCGGCCGGTGTGCGTTCGGCCGGTGTGCGTTCGGGGCGTGGCGGATCGCGCCGCGGCGGTTGCCGGTCGGCGCGCGGTGCGACCGCCGGAGCTGGTGCCGGTGCAGGCGCCTCCGCCTTCGGCGCTGCCGCCTTCGCCGCGGCCTCACGTTTCGGTTCGCTTTTGGCCGGCCGGCGTTCGCGCGCCGGACGGGCGGGCTTCTCCGCCTCGGCCGCCGCCGGTGCCACGATCGCCGTCGCGGCGAGCCGCGGGATCGGCATGCCGGTCAGCTTCTCGATATTGGCGATCGCCTCGGCATCGTCGGGCGTCGCCAGCGTATAGGCGGTGCCGCTCGCTCCGGCGCGGCCGGTGCGGCCGATGCGATGGATGTAATCGTCCGGATGCCAGGGCACGTCATAGTTGAAGACGTGGCTGACGCCCTTGACGTCGAGCCCGCGCGCCGCGACGTCCGAGGCGACCAGGATCGTGATGTCGCCGGTCTTGAATCGATCGAGTTCGCGGATCCGCTCGGCCTGTTCCATGTCGCCATGGATTTCACCGGCGTTGAAGCCGTCGCGCTTCAGGCTCTGGGCGAGCTCGCGGACGGTGGTCTTGCGGTTCGAGAACACGATCGCGTTGGTCACCGCCTCGGCGCGCAGCATGTCCTCGAGCATCTTCTTCTTGCCGCGCGACGACACCTCGACCAGCTTCTGGACGATGTTGATGTTCGCGCTGGCGGGGCGGGCGACCTCGATCTGCTTGGGATTGGAGAGGAATTTGTCCGCCAGCTTCTTGATCGGCGGCGGCATCGTCGCGCTGAACAGCAGGGTCTGCCGGTTCTTCGGCAGCTTGGTGCAGATCGTCTCGATGTCGGGGATGAAGCCCATGTCGAGCATCCGGTCGGCCTCGTCGATCACCAGCAGGTTGCAGCCGGTGAGCAGGATCTTGCCGCGTTCGAACAGGTCCATCAGCCGGCCCGGCGTGGCGATCAGCACGTCGACGCCCTTTTCCAGCGCCTTGACCTGATCGCCCATCTGCACGCCGCCGATCAGCAGCGCCATCGAGAGCTTGTGATATTTGCCGTATTTCTCGAAATTCTCGGCAACCTGCGCGGCGAGTTCGCGCGTCGGTTCGAGGATCAGCGAGCGCGGCATGCGGGCGCGGGCGCGGCCCTGCGCGAGGATGTCGATCATCGGCAGCACGAAGCTGGCGGTCTTGCCGGTGCCGGTCTGGGCGATGCCGATCAGATCGCGCATCATCAGCACGGGCGGGATCGCGCTGGCCTGGATCGGGGTGGGCACCGTGTAGCCCGAATCTTCGATCGCACGGAGCAATTCGTCTGAGAGGCCGAGGTCGGCGAATGTCATTGGCAATCCGAAAATAGGGGTTGGCCGGCAAAAGTGGGTGACCGGCCAGGACCGACCGGCTGCTGACAGCAGGCGGGCCAACCCACCCATGCCACGCCATATGTCCGCCCGCGCTTGGTCAAAGGCGGCGCGAATGTCAAGCAAATGCCGGTTTTCAGCGCTCGAGCGCGCGTTTCATCGCTTGAGGGAAAGCGCCCGGAAGCGTTCGATCTCGCATTCGCCGCCCGCGCGCGTATGGATCGAGTCGCGATCTTCGCAGATCAGGCCATCGGGGCCGGGGTGCAGATAGATGCCCGAGCGGAAATCGAGCGACGAGCAGTCCGAATCCAGCCGCGCCCGAATCCGCGATCCGTCGCGCAGCACGATGTCGAGGCTGTCCTCATGGCTGATCGCGAACCCGCGCAATATGCGCGGCGACACGCAGCGCGGACCTTTGCTCTCGCGCCATTCCAGCGGCCGCGGCAGCGCGCGCGGCGCCCTGGGCGGCGGCGCGATCGATGGAATCCGGATGATCACGCGCGAACGGAATTGCAGCACCGGCGGCGCACCGGTCCCCGGCTGCGGGCGGCCTTCGCCACCCTGCATGAAGAACAGCAGGAATGTCGTGAAGATCACGCGATTACATCCATATCGGGCGTAGCGATGGCGGTTGCCGGTTGAACGAGAGATTAATCCGGTTCACTCGCCCGGATATGGCCGATACGCAACCTGCCGCGCTGATCGCGGCGCTCGCCCGCCGACTGGGACCCAAAGCCGTGGTGACCGACCGCGATGCGATCGCGCCGTGGCTGACCGACTGGCGCGGTCGTTTTCATGGGGACGCTGCGGCGATCATCGCGCCGGCCGACATCGACCAGGTCGCGCTGGTGGTGCGGATGGCGGCCGGCGCCGGCGTGCCGCTGGTGCCGCAGGGCGGAAACACCTCGATGGTGGGCGGTGCGACGCCGCCCGCCGACGGCGCGGCGCTGATCCTCTCGATGCGGCGGATGAACCGGCTGCGCAGCCTCGACGCCGGGGCCGGGCTCGCGGTCGCCGAGGCCGGCATGATCCTGTCCGACCTGCACGATGCTGCGACCCGCGCGGGCTGGCGCTTTCCGCTGTCGCTCGGCGCGAAGGGGTCGGCGACGATCGGCGGGCTGGTCTCGACCAATGCCGGCGGCACACAGGTGTTGCGCTTCGGCACGATGCGGTCGCTGGTCGCCGGCATCGAGGCGGTGCTGCCCGACGGAACGATCTATCGCGGGCTGGCGGCGCTGAAGAAAGACAATCGCGGCTATGATCTCAGGCATTTGCTGATCGGTGCCGAGGGGACGCTCGGCATCGTCACGGCGGCGGCGTTGATCCTCAAGCCGCAACCGGGCGACCGCGCGGTGGCATGGGCGGGACTCGCCAGTCCCGCCCAGGCGCTCGCGCTGCTGCGGCGGCTCGAAGCGGCGACCGGCGATGCGATCGAGAGCTTCGAGATCCTGCCGGCCGAATCGCTGGCGGCGGTGTTGCGCCACATCCCGGCCACGCGTGCGCCGCTGGCGGGCGATCACGCCTGGCATGTCCTGATCGAAGCGGTGACCAAGACCACCGGCGCCGCGGCGCTGATCGAACCGCTGCTGGCCGATGCGCTCGAATCGGGGCTGCTGCAGGACGCGACGATCGCCGCCAGCGAGGCGCAGGCAGCCGCCTTCTGGAAGCTACGCGAATCGATCTCCGAAGCCGAGCGCGCCGACGGGCCGGCGGTGCAGCACGATATCTCGGTGCCGGTGGCGGACATGCCGCGCTTCATGATCGAGGCCGCCGCCGCCGCCGAACGGGCCTTTCCGGGCACGCGCGCCAGCGCCTTCGGCCATCTCGGCGACGGCAACGTCCATTTTCACGTCCGCGCCGGGGCGGATGCCGGGCCGGACTGGGTGGCGGGACAGGGTCCCGCGATCAGCGCGTTCGTCTATGATCTCGTCGACGCCGCCGGCGGCTCGCTGTCGGCCGAACATGGCATCGGCCAGATGAAGCTGGGCAGTTTCGCCAGGCTCACCGACCCCGGGCGGCTGGCAGCGCTCCGGGCGATCAAGCAGGCGCTCGACCCGCGCGGCATCATGAATCCCGGCAAGTTGATCCCCTGACGAATCGCCCTAAGACTTGCTTCCGGCGCTTTGCGGCCATAGACGCGGCCAAAGCGCGCGGTCTGTGCCGCGCGCGACGTTTTCCACGGAGAGTATCGAGATGGCGACCGCGCCGGCCAACAATCTTCCGCTGTTCTACAAGGGCCTACAGCCGCTTTCGAGTTCCGAACATGGCGACTGGAAGGCCCGTAACGTCGACAGCGCGCCCTTCCTCGTCTCGCAGCACGCGGTGCCGCTGACGATCGACGAGTTCGCGCCGGCGCAGCGTTTCTATCCGATCGTGTTCACGCAGGGCGACGACGCCGTGCCGATCGCGCTGATGGGCATGAACGAGGGGATCAACACCTTCGTCGATCCCGACGGCAAGCTGGTCCAGGAAGTCTATGTGCCGGCCTGGGTGCGGCGTTATCCGTTCATGCTCGCCAAGCTGCGCCCGAACACCGACGAATTGTCGCTCTGCTTCGATCCGACCGCCGAGGCGATCGGCCCGTTCGAAGAGGGCCAGCCCTTGTTCGAAGACGGCAAGCCGGCGCAGGCGACGCAGAACATCCTCGGCTTCTGCGAGCAGTTCGAGCAGGCCGGCCTGCGTACCGCCGAATTCATGAAGGAGTTGCGCGCGCTCAACATCCTGATCGACGGCGAAGTCTCGATCCAGCCCGACAACAGCGACAAGCCGTTCGTCTATCGCGGCTTCCAGATGGTCTCGGAAGAGAAGCTCCGCGACCTGCGCGGCGATCAACTCCGCAAGATGACCAAGTCGGGCATGCTGCCCTTGCTCTACGCCCATCTGTTCTCGCTGCAGATCATGCGTGAGATCTTCAGCCGGCAGGTCAATCAGGGCAAGGGTCCGTTGATGCAGCAGGCGATCCTTCAGCCCGAAGAGGTCTGATCGCGATCTGGCTGCGCTGAACGATCGGCCTCGCGATCATCGTCCATATCGTGCTGGCGCTGGCGCTTGTCCGCTCGACGGCGGCATGACGGGCTGTGGGCATCACCGTAGCGCTGCTTGGCCTCGCCCGCTGGGCTTGGCGGCTGGACGATCGCCCGCCACCGCTGCCGGCGAGGGTAAAGCCGTGGGCGAAGGGGCTGGCGCACGCGCTGCACTGGTCCTTCCATCTGCTGATCGCGTCGATGCCGCTGACGGGCTGGGCGATGAATTCGGGCGCCACGCTGCGCCGCCCGCTGACTTGGTTCGGCCTGTTCGATATCCCCTATCTGCCGGTTGCGCAGGGCGGATCGCTGGCCGGCGTGTCGCACGCGTTCCACGAAATCACCGGCTATGCGATGATCGCGCCGATCGCTCTGCACATCGCGGCGGCGATCAAGCATCAGCTGATCGATCGCGACAACGTGGTGCACCGGATGCTGCCGCTTGTTTCACCGTCGCAACGTTGATCGGCACCAAAACGGACACGAAAACTTTTTTGAGCACTTGAAAGCATTCGCCTTTCAACATATCTGGTGTGGGACGCCGGATGTGTTTCCCCCTTTCGCATCCAGTGTCGACACGCCTTCGGGCGTGTTTTCCTCCCTGAACCTTGGCCACCTCGTGCTCGCACGGGGTGGTTTTTTCTTGTGGGACATGAGCACGCTGACGCCGATTCGGCTCGGCGCCATCTGCCTGACCTAACGCAAGCAGATGGCGCCGCTCATTCAGCGGCAGATGTCCGCGACGCTTCGAACAACGTGTTGATGTATGCGCGGCGGCGCTCATGCGACCAGGCCTCGCGTTCGAACATCTCGAACATCTCGATCTGATCGGGAGATAGCGGATTGCCCTCGATCGCCTGCATCGCCATCGCGTCGAGCCGCCGCTCGCGGGCCGCCGCGACGTCTTCGGGAGACAGATTCGGGGAAGCGCTCATGCTGCCGTCATACCACGAATCGGTGCTCCAATCACCACCGGCTCACTCTGCCGCGATCGCCATCGGCCAGCCCGATATCTCGTCGGCCAGTGCCGCCGCCAGTCGGGCGACGAAGGCGCTCATGGCGGCCATTCCGGGGCCAGGCTCGCGCAGGCCGGGCGCCAGATAGAGGCTGCGGTCGATCTCGACCTGGATCGCGTGCACTCCCTGCGCTGGATCGCCATGCCGTTCGAGGATGTGCCCGCCGGCATAGGGCGTGTTGACCGTGCTGACGAAGCCGGCCTCGCGCGCCTCGGCGACGGCGCGCGCGGTGATGCGGGCGGTCGCGGACCGGCCGAAGCGATCGCCGATCACGATCCGCGCGGCGCGCCCGCCATTGACCCGGATCGGCGGCATCGAATGGAGATCGAGCAGCACCGCCGCGCCGAAGCGCGCGCGCGCCAGGGTCAGCAACGCCGACAGCGCCTCATGATAGGGGCGGTGAATGTCGCGAATGCGCGCCGTGAGCGAATCGACCGGCAGCCGGCCCTTCCAGATGTCACCATGCGGGTGCAGCCGGCGCGGCACGAGCCCCAGCCCGCCGCGCACCTTGGCCGACTGGATCAGCGCGGCCCCGCGCAGCGGCGGCTCGATCATGTCGGGGTCGATCTCGCGGTCGGCGCGGTTGAGGTCGATCCAGGCGCGCGGGACGGTCGCGACCAGACCTGAAATGCCGGATGCGGCCGCCGCATCGGCCAGGCGATCGACATGCCGGTCTTCCAGCGCCTCCAGCGCCTCGCGCGGCACCCGCAGCATGTCGGCGATCGCTGCCGGATAATCGCGACCGGCGTGCGGGACCGACAGGATGACCGGCGACGCCGGGGCGGCGGGGCCGATGCGGCGATAGGGCAAAGCGGCGAGCGACACCCGACCTTGCTAGGGCGGGGGCACCGAACGGGCAATGCATGCGATCGATTCGTGCCGAATCGCGACAATCTGCCGCATCGGCTGGAAAATTTTAAGAGCTTCGGACATAATGGCGACTGTATCGGTCGCGCGTCGTGGCCGATGCGCCGAGTGGGGGTGGGATGATCCGGATTTTGCTGGCCGAGGATGACGAGGCGATGCGTCAATATCTGACGCGGGCGCTCGAGAAGTCCGGCTATGCGGTCACATCGGTCGGCTCGGGCGCGACGGCGCTGCCGTTGCTCGAATCCGAATCGTTCGATCTGCTGCTGACCGATATCGTGATGCCCGAGATGGACGGCATCGAACTCGCCCAGCGCGCCGCCACGCTCGCGCCGGCGATGCGGGTGATGTTCATCACCGGTTTCGCGGCGGTGACGCTGAAGGCCGGCAAGGCGCTGCCGCAGGCCAAGGTGCTGTCCAAGCCGTTCCATCTGCGCGACCTCGTGATGGAGGTCGACCGCATGTTCGAGATGGGCAGCGCGACCGGCCTCAACTGACCCTGATTTGCCGCTTGCGCCCCGGCAACCCCGGGGCTAATAGCGCGCCTCCGTGGGCGTGTAGCTCAGTGGTAGAGCACTGTGTTGACATCGCAGGGGTCGCAAGTTCAATCCTTGCCACGCCCACCACGAAAAGCCCCGGAGATCGGCCGATCTCCGGGGCTTTTTTGGATGGTTGCGCCGCCGCGCGCGAATCCGGCAGCGATGCGCCAGTGCCGGAAAATGCCTGCGGAAGGATGCCCGCTCAGCCCGCGACGGGCATCGGCAGCTTGCGCTGAATCAGCATCAGCGTGGCATCGCCCGGATAGCTGTGCACGGTGAACCCCATTTCGCGTTCGAGTTCGATCGCGGCGTGATTGGCGCTGCTCTCGATCGACTGCAGTGTCTGGACGCCGATCGACTCGGCAAAACGGGCGACATGTGCCAGCAGCGCCCAGCTGATCCCGCGCCGCTTATAGTCGGCCCGGATGCTGATCGCGACCTCGCCCGTTTCCAGCGCGGCGTCGCATGCGAGCATGGCGGTCGCGATCACGGTGACGCCGTCTTCCGCGAAGGCCAGGAAATTCTCCTTCCGGCGATGATCGACCTGCGTCATCGCGGCGAGCCGGTCATGCCCGACATTGTTGATCGCGGTCAGGAACCGGAAACGCAGATCATCCGGCGTGACGTGCGTGAAGAAGGCCGCGAGTGCCGGTTCGTCGCTGGCCGTGACCGGGCGCACGTGGAACTTATGGCCCGTGCGGGTCGTGAGTTCGCCGCTCCAGTTCTGCGTCATGTCATGTCTCCGCGGCCGCACGACACCATCGCCGATCGCGGCCGGCGGACTCCTGCACCGTCTCCGGGCGGCACTCTATCCGTAGAAGCCCCTATCGCCTGGCGAGTCCGCCAGGATCGGCGATATCGCGTCACCCGCAAACCTCGTATGCGCGCGTCGGCACTGTCCGGCCGGCGAAATTTCGAATCCCGTCATTCGGCAGCCCGCCGCAATCCGGCGCGATCGATCAGGGCGATCGTGTGGACCGCGATCGCATGCTCCTCGTCGGTGGCGACGATCCGCACCTTTACCCGGCTGCCGGCTGTGCTGATCACCGGCGCGGCGCGGGTATTGGCGCCGGCATCGATCTCGAGTCCCAGCCAGGCCAGACCGTCGCCGATCCGACTGCGGATCTCCGCGGCATTCTCGCCGATGCCACCGGTGAAGACGAAGCCATCGAGACCGCCCAGCACGCTGACGAGCGCGCCGGTATCGCGCACCACGCGATAGACGAACAGGTCGATCGCCTCGCGGGCGCGGAAATCTTTACTCGCCAGCAATTCGCGCATGTCGCTCGACACGCCCGAGACCCCGAGCAGGCCGGAGCGCTCGTAGAGCAGATGTTCGACGTCGTCGGCGCTCATGCCCTTTGCCTGTTGCAGATAGAGCAGCACCCCGGGGTCGATGCTGCCGCAGCGCGTGCCCATCATCAGTCCGTCGAGAGCGGTGAACCCCATCGTGCCGTCGATGCTGCGGCCGTCGTGGATCGCGCACAGGCTCGCGCCGTTGCCGAGATGGGCGAAGACGAGCCGGCCGCGCGCCATGTCCAGATCGATGCTGGCGAGATGGCGCGATCCATAATCATAGGACAGGCCGTGGAAACCATAGCGGCGGACGCCCTCGGTCGCGAGCGCGTGCGGGATCGCGAAGCGCGTCGCGACGGCCGGCTGGCGGGCATGGAAGGCGGTATCGAAGCAGGCGATTTGAGGAAGGCCTGGGCGGGCGGCGCCGGCGGCACGGAGCGCGGCGAGATTGTGCGGCTGGTGAAGCGGCACCAGCGGACACAGCGCATCGAGCCGCGCGAGAATCGCCGAATCGACGATCACCGGTTCCGAGAATTCGCGCCCGCCATGGACGATGCGGTGGCCGACTCCGATCAGGCCGTTCGATCCCTGATGATCGTCGACCCAGCCGAACAACGTGTCGAAAAGCGCCGCGTGACCCGGCACCCCGTCATCGCCCCAGCTGTGCTCGTGGACGATCCGCCCCTCCGCGTCCCGGGCGATCATGCGTGGCGCGGTCGCGATGCCCGTGCCGAGGCCGGTCATGGCGCCGCGTGCGATCGTCACCGGATCGCCTTCGGGCCGGACCTCGGACAGCGCGAATTTCAGGCTTGACGATCCCGCATTGAGACTGAGGACGAGGTCCGCCACGTCAGGCTGCCGCTTTCTTGGGTGTTGCGCGCGTGCGGGCCATCAGCACGGCGAGCGCGCAGGAGGCGATCCGCGTGCGCTCGCTGTCGGCGCGGCTGGTGAGGATGATCGGCACGCGCGCGCCTAGCACGATCCCGGCGGCGTCGGCGCCGGCGAGGAACGTCAACTGCTTCGCGAGCATGTTGCCGGCTTCGAGATCGGGCACGACGAGAATATCGGCGACGCCGGCAACCGGCGAGACGATGCCCTTGTCACGGGCCGCATCGGGACTGACGGCATTGTCGAAGGCGAGCGGCCCGTCGATCACGCCACCAACGATCTGACCGCGATCGGCCATCTTGCACAGTGCCGCCGCATCCAGCGTCGAGCGCATCTGCGGGTTGATGGTTTCCACCGCCGCGAGGATCGCGATCCGCGGGCAGGCGATGCCGATCGCGTGGGCGAGGTCGATCGCGTTGCGCACGATATCGGCCTTGTCCTCCAGCTTCGGCACGATGTTGATCGCGGCATCGGTGATCAGCAGCGGTCGCGGATAGGATGGCACGTCCATCAGATAGACGTGGCTCAGCCGGCGATCGGTCCGCAGGCCGTCGCTCGCCAGCACTGCCGACATCAGCTCATCGGTGTGCAGCGCGCCTTTCATCAGCAATTGCGCCTCGCCGGCGCGGACCAGCGCCACCGCCTGCGTGGCGGCGGCATGGCTGTGCGCGCTGTCGATCAACCGGAAGCCGGCAATGTCGACGCCGGCACCGGCAGCGGCGGCGATGATCCTGGCGCGCGGACCGATCAGGATCGGCGCGATCAGGCCGCGTTGTGCCGCGTCGGCGGCGGCGGAAATGGAAGCCGCGTCGCAGGGGTGGACGATCGCCGTCGCCACCGGTTCGCCGCCGGCGACGGAGTCGAGCAAGGCGCGATAACGGTCATGGCGCGCAATCTGGACGTCAGGCAGCGTCATGCGCGCATGCCGGATCTTTGCGGTCGGCGCCTGCACCTCGGCCTCGCCGTCGATCACGCTCTCGCCATGTTGATTGACGCAGCGGCAGTCGAGCCGGACGACATGATGTTCGGGCCGCTTTTCCGTCACGGTGACGCTCGCGGTGATCGTGTCGCCGATCCGCACCGGATGGGTGAAGCGCAGGCTCTGGCTGAGATAGAGCGCGCCGGGCCCGGGAAGCTCCATCCCGAGCACGCGCGCGATCAGACCGCCGCCCCACATCCCGTGGGCGATGATCGACTGATAGGCATCGGTCTTCGCGAAAGCCGGGTCCATGGCCTCCGGATCGACGTCGCCGGAGACCAGCGCGAACAGCTGTATATCCTGCTCGGTCAGCGTGCGGGCGACGCTCGCCGTGTCGCCGATCGCGATTTCGTCGAACGTGCGATTCTCGATCATGGCCGGGATCATCGCGATAGCGGCTCTGGCACATGGCGGTCGGGCGCTTCGTCAAACGGGGCGATGAACGCCGGTCGTTGCGCGTGCTGGATGGCGATGGTCATGCGGCAGGGCCTAACAGCCCCGGCATCGCGCCGAACTCCGGGCAATTGCGTAGGCGCGGGCGCACGTGCAGCGCCTTCGCCGTAACGGCGGCATCATCCGTAATGGCCCTGATTACGCCGCGGCGCGATCCCGGCTAGCGCCGCCGCGACTGGTGGAGACAAGCATGACCGAAGGCGCACTGGCTTGGCACGCATCCTCGCGTGACGACATATTGCAGCGCCTGGGCAGCACCGTCGCGGGATTGTCGGGGGCGGAGGCGGCCGACCGTCTGGCCGCCTTCGGTGCCAATACGCTCCCGCGCGCGAAGGCGATCGGCGTGGGGCGGATGTTTCTCCGTCAGTTCCTCAGCCCGCTGATCTATCTGCTGCTCGCCGCCGCCGCCGTGGCGACGATGATGGCGGACTGGGTCGATGCCGGCTTCATCCTCGGCGTCCTGCTGCTCAATGCCGTCATCGGCACGATCCAGGAGGCGCGCGCCGATTCGAGCGCGGAGGCGCTGCGGCGCCTGATCCGCCAGGTCGCGCATGTGCGCCGCGACGGCGTGGTGACCGAGATCGATGCCGAACACCTCGTGGCAGGCGACATCGTCGAAATCGACAGCGGTATGCAGGTGCCCGCGGACCTGCGCCTGATCGATACCAACGATCTCGCCGCCGACGAGAGCCTGCTCACCGGCGAATCGGCGGCGGCCGCGAAGGATGCTGCCGCGGTCGTTCCGGGCGCCGCCTCGATCGGCGATCGCGCCAATCTGGCGCATGCCGGCACAACGGTGAATCATGGACGTGGCGTGGGCGTCGTCGTCGCGACCGCCGGCGGGACGGCGCTCGGCGCGATCGCGGGATCGCTCGCGGCGGCGCCGGCGACGCCGTCGCCTTTGGTCTTGCAGATGCGCCGTCTCAGCCGGCAGATCGCGCTGGGCACGATGCTGGTGATCATCGTCTTCGCGTTTGCGCTCGCCTGGCGCGGCGCGCCCTTGCAGGACATCTTCCTGCTCGCGGTCGCGCTGGCGGTGTCGGCGATACCCGAAGGGCTGCCGATCGCGGTCACCGTCGCGCTGGCCGCCGCCAGCCGGCGCATGGCCGGGCGCAACGTCATCGTCCGGTCGTTGCCCGCGGTCGAGGGCCTCGGCGCCTGTACGATCATCGCCACCGACAAAACCGGGACCTTGACGCTCAATCGCTTGTCAGTCGAGCGGCTGGTGCTGGCGGACGGCCGCGCGCTGGCGCCGTCGCAATGGCGAACGGACGCACCTGATGATGCGGTCCTTGCCATCGCCGTTTCGGCCGCGCTCGACAATGAGGCCACCGAGGGACCGGATGGCGCAACCGGCGACGCGGTCGATGTCGCGCTGCTGATGTTCGCGCACGAAGCGGGGGTCGACGTCGCGACATTGCGGGCGGAAGCGGTGCGCCTGGCGCTCATGCCGTACGAACCGGCGCTGAAATTCGCTTCGGCCATCGTCCGGATCGACGGGGCGACCATGATCCACGTCAAGGGCGCCGCCGAAACCGTGCTGCCGATGTGCACCGGCGTGCCGGCTGCGGCGGTCGCGGAAGCGGCGAAGCTGGCGTCGGCCGGTTATCGCGTGCTTGCGGTCGCGCGCGGCGACTGCGGCGAAGCCGTGGCCGATCCGGCAAGACCCGGCGATCTGACGCTGCTCGGATTCGTCGGTCTCTCCGATCCGGTGCGTCCCGAGGTGCCCGCGGCGATCGCGGCCTGCCGGGGCGCCGGTGTCGGCGTCCGCATGGTCACCGGCGATCATCCCGCCACCGCGCTGGCGATCGCCCGGGCCTTGGGCATCGCCAATGACGACAGCGAGGTCGCGACCGGCGCCGAGATCGCGGCGCTGTCGGGCGATGCCCTGCAAGCGCGGCTGCGCGAGGCGACCGTCCTCGCGCGCTTCGAGCCTGCCCAGAAACTGGCGCTGGTCCACGCGCTGCAGGCGAACGGCGAACTCGTCGCCGTGACCGGCGATGGCGTCAACGACGCGCCGGCGCTCAAGGCGGCGCATATCGGCGTCGCCATGGGCAAGGGCGGTACGGATGTGGCGCGCGGCGTTGCCGACCTCGTCCTCACCGACGATAATTTCGCATCGATCGTCAACGGCATCGAAGAGGGCCGGACGACTTATGACAATGTCCGCCGGATCGTGATCGTCCTCGTCGGCACGGGCATCAGCGAAGTCGCGATGTTCGCCGCCGCGTTGCTGCTCGGCCTGCCGATGCCGCTGACCGCGGTCCAGCTACTGTGGCTGAACGTGGTCACCAACGGCATGCAGGACGTGACCCTCGGATTCGAGCGCGGGACCGGCGACGTGCTCGATCGCAAGCCGCATCGGCCGGATCGGCCGCTGATCGGCCGCACCGCGTTGATGCTGATGATCCCGCCGGCGCTGTATATGGCCGCGGTTGCGATCGGCCTGTTTGCCTGGCGGCTCGAGGCCGGCGATTCGGTCGAAGCGGCGCGCAATCTGGTGCTGTTCACGACCGTGCTGTTCCAGAACGCCTATGTGCTGTGCATGCGATCGGACCGCACCGCGGTGTGGCGCATCCCGTTGTTCGGCAATCCTTGGCTGCTGATCGGTGTCACGGGGGCATTGCTCTCGCAATTGCTGGTCCAGCATGTGCCGGTGGCCGGCGCGATCCTCGGCACCGCGCCGTTGGCGCCGACCGCTTACCTGGTCGCGCTCGCGGCGGCATGCGGACTCGTGATCGTGACCGAGGGGACGAAGCTCGTGCTGTCGCGTCGCGGCTGAGCGCGGATCGGTGCCCGCCCAATTGCGCTCCGTGTTCGGGAAATTGGCGTGGGCACAACAAGCGATCAGAGCTGGCTCGCCCACAGGACGGAGATCGGCATGCCGTGCAGTTGCTCGCTTACGGGCGTAACGCGATCATGATCATGCAGGACGAGTCCACGCACGAATTTATCGCCGGCGGCCGCCTGCAATTTTCGGAGTCCGTTGAAATCGCCGCGCCGCAGCGTCGCGCCGGCCTTGACCTCGATGCCGACGACGCGCCCCCTTTGGTCTTCGAGGACGAAATCGACTTCGTCCTGCTCCTTCGTCCGAAAATGCGAGAGGGTGGCGCGCGTTTCGCTCCATCCGAGCATCTTCCACAGTTCGCCGGCCACGAAGGTTTCGAGCAGCGCACCGAACATCGGCGGTCGCGCGCCATTGGGTGCGTCGCTCACATCGAGCCTGCTCGCCAGCAGACCGCTGTCGAGAAAAGTGAGTTTGGGAGACTTGATCAGCCGCGACGTGCGATTGCTGAACCAGGGCGGGATGGTGCGAATGAGAAACAGTCGCTCGAGCACTTCGAGATAGCGTGTGATCGTCACCCGCGCGAGTTGCAGCGCGCTGGCCAGATTCGACTGGTTGGCGAGTTGTCCCGACTGCTCGGCCAGCAATCGCACCAGCGTCGGGAGTTTGGCCAATTGCTCGATCGTGGCGATATCGCGCACATCGCGATCGAGTATGAGCGCGAGATAATCGTCGAACCAGACCGAACGCCGGCGCGCGACGTGGCGCGCGATCGCCTCGGGATAGCCGCCTTGCAAAACGAGTGCGTCGAGGTCGCGACCAACGACTGCATCTTCCGCGATGCCGGGCAGGTCGCCCGAAAAAACCTTGTCGATGAAGGAGCCCGCAGTCCCGCGCATTTCGCTTTGGGATAGCGGCAACAACGGGATGATCTGCACGCGTCCGGCAAGATTATCGCCGACCGTGGGGAGCGCCATGACGTTTGCGGAACCGGTCAGGAGAAACCGCCCGGGAGCCGGATTTTCGTCCACGCTGCGTTTGATCGCGAGCATGAGTTCGGGGGCGCGTTGAATCTCGTCGATCACGGCGCCGTCCAGCCCGCGGACAAATCCGATCGGATCGCGTCGGGCGGCATCGAGCGTGCCCTGGTCGTCGAGCGTGAGATAGGGTCGCGCCGCGGTGGCGAAGGTGCGTACCAGCGTGGTCTTGCCGGCCTGCCTCGGCCCGACGACGAGCACGACGCGCGTGTCTGCGAGCGCCTCGACGACGACGCCGGCCGCGCTTCGCCCGATGAGTGCCGTCGCCATGGCCAATCGTTAGCATAGGCTTGTCCGATTGCAAACTGTGATGCTGGCCAATTGTAACATGCAATGGTGGCGAAATGCTAGCAGTGCTGTTTCCAAAGAGTGCGGCAACCATCGCGGCCGGCCCTCTTATCCATTCCCTCGACGCAGGCGTGGAGGGAGGCCATTCGGCGCGATGTCGAGCAGTTTGCCCGGACCTGGTGCCGTCCCCGCTCGGGAGACAGATTGACATCATGCACGCTGCCGAACAATTTGCCCGAGAATGGCGCGTATGACGAGGCATGGAAAACTGTCCGCAGGATTTATCGCATCGGTGGTCGCGGCAGGCGATGGCATTTCGCCCGACCGGCTATCGACCCGCCTTCACATAACCAAGGCCGAGCTTGCATCGGCATTGGGCCTGTCGCGTGATGCCGTGTCCAGGGTTGCGCGCCATCGATCCGTCGCGACGCAGAAGCGGTTGCGCGAGATGACCGAAATCATCGACTGCGCCATTCCCTGGTCCGGCAGCGAACTCGCCGCTTATGCGTGGTACAGGTCGCAGACTGTGCCGTCATTCGGCGACGCAACCGCGGAGCAGTTGGTTCGCGAAGGGTACGGCGAAGCCGTGAAGACCTATCTCGGGCGCATAGCCGCTGGCGGGTTCGCCTGAGCGCTCAGGACTGACGTCCCGTTCGACCATGCGCGGTCTATCGCGCGCACCCTCCAGGTTGGGCATTCGATCCAGAATCGGGAGGAGGGTGCGGCGGGACTAAGCGTTTTCGCATCGCAGGACTGATTTCTAATCGAATCCGCACCGCGCTAAGCGATTTCACACGGACCGCGCCATCCGCGATGCACGAACGCCAATGGCGGGATATGCCCGCAGCCACAATTCGATCTGTCGGTCCCGCCACCCTACACCGAATAGCTGGCCGGCCGAGACTGATCGCCAGTCCGCCGCAACCTTCACCCGAACATCGCCCTCAGCTCCGCCTTCAATATCTTGCCATTCGCGTTGCGCGGCAGCGTCTCGCGGCGGAACAGCACGCGCACCGGTACCTTGAATGGCGCCAGCCGCTCGCGGACGAACTGCTGCAGTTCGGCCTCGGTCGCGGTGGTGCCGGGCGCGAGGTGGACGACGGCGGCGGGTTCCTCGCCCAGCGTGCGATGGGGGATGCCGACCAGCGCGGCGTCGGTGACGGCGGGATGGGCATAGAGCACGTTCTCGACCTCGCTCGAATAGATATTCTCGCCGCCGCGGATCACCATGTCGCGGGCGCGATCGACGACATGGAGGAAGCCCTCGGCGTCGAGCCGGCCGAGATCGCCGGTGCGGACCCAGCCGTCGACGAAGGTTTCGGCGGTCGCGTCGGGCCGATGCCAATAGCCCTTGACGATCTGCGGCCCCTTCGCCCAGATCTCGCCGACATCGCCCGTCGCGCAGTCGGTCACGCCGTCGGCGGCGACGATCCTGAGCTGCGCAACCGGCACCGGCGGGCCGCAGCTTTCGGGGCGCGCGAGATAATCCTCGCCGATATGGTTGGTGACCGTCGCCATCGTCTCGGTCATGCCCCAGCCATTGCCCGGCATGCAGCCGAACTCGGCCTGGATCCGCCGCGCCAGTTCGGGCGCCGCCGGCGCGCCGCCATAGGCGATGCTCTCGAGGCTGGAGAGGTCGTAGCGATGGCGATCGGGATGCTCGATCAGCTGCCAGGCGATGGTCGGCACGCCGCCGGCGAGGTTGACGCGCTCGCGCTCGATGAGCGCCAGCGCCTCCAACGGATCCCATTTGTGCATGAAGATCGTCGTGTTGCCCGCCGCCACTGCCCCCATCAGGCTCGCGCTGCAGGCGGTGACGTGGAATAGCGGGATGGCGAGCAGGCCGCGCCGCTGCTTCGGCGCCGGCAGCGGATCGCCGCGGCGCAGGCAGGCGCGGGCGGCGACATAAGCGCTCGACAGGATGTTGGTCATCAGGTTGCGGTGGGTGCCGAGCGCGCCCTTGGGCGCGCCGGTGGTGCCGCTGGTGTAGAAGATCGTCGCATCGTCGTCGGGCGCGATGTCGACGGTGGGCAGGGCGATGTCGGGGAGCGTCGCCCAGCTCGTTGGTGGACCGATGATCGTCTCCAGCCTTTCGGCGGCGATCGAGCTGCTTTCGGCGCGAGCGACGATGACATGGCCGAGCTGCGGCAGCCGCGGCAGATGCGCCGACAGTTTTGAATGGCGCGCGACGTCGCAGATCAGCGCGGCGGCTCCCGAATCATAGAGGCCATATTCCAGCTCGGCGCCGCTCCACCACGCGTTGAGCGGCACCGCGATCGCGCCGAGTGCGGCGGTCGCGAAGAAGGCGACCGGCCATTCCGGCAGGTTGGACATCGCGATCGCCACGCGGTCGCCCTTGGTGACTCCCCGCATCGCCAGTCCCTGCGCCAGCGTGGCGATCGCGCGATATTGGGCGTCATAACTGACCCGGTCCATGTCCAGCACGGTGGTGACGACGTCGCCATGGCCGCGCGACAGTTCGACGAGCGCGGCGATCGTCGGCGGCGCGTTCTTCCAGGCGCGCGTCGGCACGCCGCGGATCACGAGATCCTCGATTTCGAACTTCTGGCCGGGTGCGCAGAGCAAGGATTCGATTTCGGGTAGGGTCATCGCCGGCCACGATCGGATTTCGGACGTCACGTCAGTCTCGTCTCGCGGTGGCATGGCTTCGCTCTCCTGATTGCGCGCGGGCCTTTGCCTCTCGCCTTGGCGCGACGATATGGTTGATTCCCGCCGCGCTCAAGGCGATAGCGAAACCCCGGCCTGGCTGGGAAAACCGCTGATAATCAGGAGCCGACATGGATTTCGACACGCCCGAGGCGCTGGGATTCGATCCCGACCGGCTCGCGCGGATCGATGCCTTTCTCGACGAACGCTACGTCAGGGCCGGTCGCCTGCCGCACAGCCAGATCCTGATCGGTCGCGACGGCAAGGTCGCGCACCTGACCAGCAACGGCCGCGCCCGCGCCGCCGGCGAGTCGCCGGTCGACGAATCGTCGCTGTTCCGGATCGCATCGATGACCAAGCCGGTCACGTCGGTGGCCTTCATGATGCTGGTGGAGGAGGGCAAGGTCGCGCTCGACGAACCGGTCGATCGCGTGCTGCCCGAGTTCAGGGATATCGGCGTCTATGACGGCGGCGGTGCCGGTGTGCCGTTCATCAGCCGCCGGCCGTCGGCGCCGATGCGGATGATCGATCTGCTCCGCCACACGGCGGGGCTCACATACGGCTTCCAGCATCGCAGCAATGTCGACGCCCATATCCGCAAGGCGAAGCTCGAGACCTGGCGTCCCGACTATGACGATGACGGTTTCATCGCCGCGCTGGCGCAGGCGCCGCTCGAATTCTCGCCGGGCGACAGCTGGAATTATTCGCTGGCGACCGACGTGCTCGGCGTGGCGGTCGCGCGTGTCTCGGGCATGCGTTTCGCCGATTTCCTGCGGACGCGCATCTTCGCCCCGCTCGGCATGGACGACACAGTCTTCGTCGTGCCCGCGGACAAGACCCACCGGCTGGTCGATTGCTGGTCGATGCAGCCCGAACAGGGCGTGACATTGTTCGATCGCGGCGAGGACAGCCTGTGGTCGAAGCCGGCCAGTTTCTGTTCGGGCGGCGGCGGACTCGTATCGAGCACGCGCGATTATCATCGCTTCTGCCGCATGCTGCTGGAGGGCGGCGCGCTCGACGGCACGCGCATCCTCGGCCGCAAGACGATCGAACTGATGACGACCAACCACCTGCCGGGCAAGGCGGACCTCGCCAGCATGTCGACCTCGATGTTCAGCGAGACGACCAATGCCGGCGTCGGCTTCGGACTCGGCTTCGCGGTCATGCAGGACCCGGCGCGCTCGATGGTGCATGGGTCGGTCGGCGAATTTTACTGGGGCGGGATCTTCTCGACCGCTTTCTTCATCGATCCGGTCGAACGGCTGATCATGATCTTCATGACCCAGCTCAGCCCGTCGAGCACCTGGCCGATCCGCCGCGAACTCAAGACCATGATCTATTCCGCGCTGACGTGATTCGCCCGCCCCGAACAGACACGCCCCGAACAGAAACGTGAAGCAGGAGAACAAGATGTCCGTGATCACCACCGAACGCCATGGCGACGTGCTCGTCATCGTCTCGGACAATCCGCCGGTCAACGCACTGGGCGCCGCTGTTCGCATCGGCCTCGTCGCCGGCATCCGCGAGGCCGAGGGCGATGACGCGATCAAGGCGGTCGTGATCCGCTGCGCCGGCCGGACTTTCTTCGCCGGTGCCGACATCACCGAGTTCAGCAAGCCGCCGGTCGATCCGTGGCTGCCCGAGGTGGTCGACATCATCGAGGCATGCGCCAAGCCGGTGATCGCGGCGATCCACGGCACTGCGTTGGGCGGCGGTCTCGAGACGGCGCTCGGCTCGCACTACCGGATCGCGGTGCCGTCGGCGAAGCTCGGCGTGCCCGAGGTCAAGCTCGGCCTGCTGCCCGGTGCGGGCGGCACCCAGCGCCTGCCGCGCGTCGCCGGCATCGAGGCGGCGGTGGAAATGTGCGCCACCGGCACGCCGATCGGCGCGAAGAAGGCGGCCGAGATCGGCCTGGTCGACCGGATCGCCGAAGAGGGCACGCTCGCCGAGGCCGCGATCGCGTTCGCGCGCGGGATGATCGCGCAGGGGCCGCGGCCGTCGCGCGCGCTGCCGGTCAAGGGCGATCCGGCCGCCATTGCCGCTTTCGCCGAGGCCAATGCCCGCAAGTTCAAGGGTTTCGACGCGCCTGCCGCCAACATCGCCTGCGTCGAGGCGGCGACGCGGTTGACGTTCGACGAGGGCATGGCGTTCGAGCGCCAGCAATTCGCGAAGCTGATGATGGGCACGCAGTCCGCCGCGCAACGGCACATCTTCTTCTCCGAGCGCAAGGCCGCCCGGATCGACGGCATTCCCGACGATATCAAGCTGCGCGACATCAAGCGGATTGGCGTGATCGGCGCCGGCACGATGGGCGGCGGCATCTCGATGAACTTCCTCTCGGCGGGCGTGCCGGTGACGATCGTCGAGATGCAGCAGGAGGCGCTCGATCGCGGCACCGGCGTCGTCCGCAAGAATTACGAGGCGACCGCGTCGAAGGGGCGCATCACCGGCGCGCAGGTCGAACAGGCGATGGGACTGCTCAACCCGACGCTCGATTTCTCGGCGCTGGCCGAGTGCGACCTGATCATCGAGGCGGTCTATGAGACGATGGAGGTCAAGAAGGAGATCTTCACCAAGCTCGACGCGATCGCCAAGCCGGGCGCGATCCTCGCCTCGAATACCAGCTATTTGAGCATCGACGAGATCGCGGCGGTCACCTCGCGGCCGCAGGACGTCGTCGGCATGCACTTCTTCTCGCCGGCCAACGTCATGAAATTGCTCGAGGTCGTCCGCGGCGCGAAGACCGCGCCCGACGTGCTGGCAACCGCGATGGCGATCGCCAAGAAGATCGGCAAGGTCGCGGTGGTGGCCGGCGTCTGCTATGGCTTCATCGGCAACCGCATGCTGATGCCGCGCCAGGTCGAGGCCAACAAGCTGCTGATGGAAGGCGCCACGCCGCAGCAGATCGACAAGGTCCACACCGATTTCGGCATGCCGATGGGGCCGTTCCAGATGGGCGATCTCGCCGGCGTCGACATCGGCTGGCATCGCGATCCGACCCGCATCGAGAATGTCCGCGACGCGCTCGCCGCCAAGGGGCGCTGGGGCCAGAAGACCGGCAAGGGCTATTACGACTATGACGAGAAGCGCCGCCCGTCGCCGTCGCCCGAGGTCGAGGCCATCATCGAGGACTTCCGCGCGAAGTCCGGGGCTGTCCGGCGCGAGATCGGCGACGAGGAGATCATCGAGCGGACGCTCTATTCGATGGTCAACGAAGGCGCGCTGATCCTCGAGGAGGGCATCGCCCAGCGCGCGTCGGATATCGATGTGGTCTGGATCTACGGCTATGGCTGGCCGGTCTATCGCGGCGGCCCGATGTTCTGGGCGGACCTTGAGGGCATCGACAAGATCAGGGCCGGGCTGGAGAAGCATCTCGACAAGTTCGGGCCGGAGTTCCGGCTGTCGAAGCTGCTGGTCGAGAAGGCGGAGACCAAGGGGCGGTTCAATTGAGGCGAAATGTTTCGGTGACCCTGGCAGGGCGGGCCTGCCAAGGCTTTCGCCGATGAGGCGCGAGGCGGTGGAGCCCCGATCACGATGACCGGCCACGCCCGCCGCCCGACCATTATCACATCGCCCGATCAAGTCCCGGCCGGCGATGGTCGGCCCTGCGTCTTTCTCGGCGGCAGCATCGACATGGGAAATGCGCCCGATTGGCAGGCCGAATTGATTGCGGCGCTGGCCCGGGAAGACGTTCTTGTCCTGAATCCGCGCAGGGCAAACTGGAATGCGGCGTGGCAGCCCGATGCCGCCGATCCGAATTTCAGAATGCAGGTCGAGTGGGAATTGAGCGCGCTGGAGCGCGCCGACATCATCGTGCTGTATTTCGCGCCGGGTTCGCTGAGTCCGGTGAGCTTGCTGGAGATGGGCTTGCATGCGCGTTCTGGCAAACTCATCCTGCTTTGCCCCGATGGCTTCTGGCGCAAGGGCAATGTCGACATCACGGCGGAGCGGTTCGGGCTATGTCAGGTCGCGTCGATGACGGCGTTGGTCGAAGCCGTTGGCGCGAAAGTCGCGGCCTTGCGAAAAGGGAACGGACGGTAGAAACGCATGGCCGAACGGGCAACCAGATCAGCCTTCGCCGCCTTTCGGACGATCACGACGCGGTGGATGGACAATGACGTGTATCGTCACGTCAACAATGTGGTCTATTATGCCTTCTTCGACACCGCCGTGAACCAGCTGCTGATCGAGGCGGGCGTGCTCGACGTCGAAACCAGCCCGGCGATCGGCCTCGTCGTCGAGACCCAGTGCCGCTATTTCGCGCCGATCGCCTTTCCCGATGTGGTCCATGCCGGCGTCCGCGTGGCGAAGCTCGGCGGGTCCAGCGTGCGCTACGAGATCGGATTGTTCCGCAACGACGAGGACGAAGCGTCGGCGGAAGGCCATTTCGTCCATGTCTATGTCGATCGCCGGACCAATCGCCCGGTGCCGATCCCCGATGACGTCCGCACGGTGTTGCGGTCGCTGACGTGATCGCCGTCAGCGGCCGATCTCGGCCAGGTCGAACGGCGTGGTCTGGTAGAGCTGGTTGATCCAGTTGCCGAACAGCAGATAGGCATGGCTGCGCCAGCGGTTCAGCGGCTGGCGATCGGGATCGTCACCCGGGAAATAGTCGTGCGGCGGTGCGATCGGCCGGCCGGCCGCGCGGTCGCGGAAATATTCGTCGCTCAGCGAATGGGAATCATATTCGATATGATTGAACATGTGCAGCGACCGGTGGGCCGGATCGTCGAGCAGGCACAGCCCGGCCTCGTCCGATTCCATCAGCACCTCGAGCCCGCTGTCCGCCGGCAGATCTTCGCGCCGCATTTCCGACCAGCGCGATACCGGAATCGAGAAATCGTCGGAAAAGCCGCGCAGATAGGGTGAGGCCGGCGCGAGATTGCGGTGGCGGTAGACGCCGAACATCTTTGCCTCGAGCGCGTGCTTGGGCATGCCGTGGAAGTGATGGAGCGCCGCCTGCGCGCCCCAGCAGACGTTGAAGCTGCTGTGGACATGCGTTTGTGTCCAGTCGAAGATCCGCCGCAGCTCGTCCCAATAGGTCACCTGCTCGAACGGCAGCGTCTCGACCGGCGCACCGGTGACGACGAACCCGTCGAATTTCTCCGCGCTGATGTCCGCCCAGTCGCGATAGAAGGAGAACATATGGTCGCTCGGCGTGTTGCGCGCGACGTGATTGGTGATCTTGACCAAAGTCAGTTCGACCTGGAGCGGCGAAGCGCCCAGCAGCCGGGCGAACTGCGTCTCGGTGCTGACCTTGTCGGGCATCAGGTTGAGCAGCGCGATCCGCATCGGCCTGATATCCTGCCGCATCGCATCGGCTTCGCGCATCACCATCACGCCCTCGGTCTCCAGCGTGGCGCGGGCGGGCAGGTTGTCCGGAATCTTGATCGGCATCGCGTCTGACGGTGTCCCATGGCGCGGACAGGACCGATCGTGGCGTGACCCGTATGATTGCCGGTCCGGCCACATCCTCCCTTGCGGGAGCGCCACCTTGCCCGGGGAGGCAGGTTGGCGTCGGGCCGTGCCCAACTCTTGATGTCCGGCCGTCTTTACGGCGTCGCGCGGCGGATGACAACCGGGTGGTGGCGCGCGGTTAGTGCGCCGGCACCATCTGCGGCCGGAACAATCTGCCGCGCTCGGTGGCCAGCACGATCGCCAGGCCGATCGATCCGGTGATCGCGAAGCCCAGCGTCAGCGGCACGGTCGTGCCGTCGAAACTCTGGCTGATCAGGAAGCCGATCAGCGCGCCGCCGACGGTCGAGACGCAGCCCTGGACCGACGAGGCGGTGCCGGCGACATGGCCCAGCGGATCCATCGCCATCGCGCCGAAATTGCCCATCGTCAGGCCGAAACAGCCCATCATCAGCGCCTGGAGGATCGCGAAGCTCCAGATCGTCTCATGACCGGCCAGAGCGAACGCCAGATGGACGACGGCGAAGACCAGGAAACCCAGCAGCGCGCTGTGCGATACGCGGCGCGTGCCGAAGCGCTCGACGATCCGCGAATTGGTGTAGGAGGCGATCGCCATCGTGCCGGCGATCGCCGCGAACATCGTCGGAAACAGCTTCGGCTCGTGGAAGATGTCGAAGAAGATCTGCTGGACCGATCCGATGAAGCCGAACAGGCCGCCGGCGAGCACGGTCTGCGCCAGCGTGTAGCCGATCGAGCAGCGATCGGTCAGCACCAGGCGAAACGCCTCCGCGGTGTCCTTGACGGTGATCGGCCGGCGATCCTCGGCGTGCATCGTCTCGGGCAGCCGGGTCAGCGTCCAGATCGTGACGGCCAGGCCGGCGATGCCGAGGATGCCGAAGATCCAGCGCCACGAGGCGAACAGCAGGATGAACTGGCCGAGGGCGGGCGCGAACATCGGCACCGCGAGGAAGACGATGAACGCCAGCGACATCACCCGCGCCATCGCGCGGCCCGAATAGCAATC
>Ga0068863_100000326_pt1 | contig 48264 bp, 42 predicted proteins | sample KBSSwiS62_FD_66596 | JGI IMG/M metagenome (GOLD analysis project Ga0068863, IMG submission 66596) | Switchgrass rhizosphere microbial communities from Kellogg Biological Station, Michigan, USA - KBS Switchgrass S6-2 | ecosystem: Host-associated > Plants > Roots > Rhizosphere > Soil ... | reverse complement strand
ACCCGTGAGCCGAGGGAATCCGAGCGCCGACGCGACGCAGCAGAGCTGGCAGCCGAAGCGCTTGCTGTGCATTTACTGCCAGCGGGGACGTCACGACCAGTGCGTCAGCCATCGGACCGGCTTCGAGTTCTGCATCTGCGTCTGGGCCGGGAGGCTGGTGAAACCGGCCCTCGACACGCCGCACTCCATCGGCGTGCTCGAAAAGCCATCCCCTCCCATGTCTCAGCTTGAGTCTCTTCTTGCCTGCGACCTCGATCTCGCCACCCTCAGCGGCGATGAGCTGCATGCGGCGTTGGCTGCCCGCGCGGCTGAACTCGACACCGACGCTCTCGCGTCGGACGAGGACGCCCTCGCCGGGCAAGGCAACATCAGGACCACATGGTGGCCGCCGCGGAGGGGATCGCGCGACGGCGGCCGATCGGCGCGTCCGGCGGGTATGAGCACCGAGGCTATCCGTGGAGCGTTCTGCGCTGCCGCTGTTCGGATGTCGGCGCGGACGCCGCCGGCTGGGTCGCCTCCCAGACGTCACGGGCGATGGTGGCCCACAGATGCTGGGGGAACTCGTGACCCATGTTCGGATAGGTGATCAGTTGGGCGTCGGGGATCGTCCTGGTAAGGGTGCGGGCGGCGTGGAGCCGAATCCAGGGATCATCCTCGCCATGGATCACCAGGGTTGGGACCCGCAGCCGGCGTAGCTGGGCGCGGATGTCACCGCCGGTGCGGCTGGCGGCGAGCTGACGCTGGGTCGCGCCGGGATCATGGTCGCGGTCCCAGGACTCCTCCGCGGTCTTGCGCACCCATTCCTCGTCGATCGGGTGCGCCGTAGAGCACATGATCAGATAGGTGTCGACCAGTCGCTGCACGCCGCCTTCGCGGGTGTCGTCGTACCGTTTGCGGGCCAGCCGCAGCAGGGTGCCGATCTTCAGGTTACGCAGGTTGCTGATCGCACCACCGGTCCCGCCGGCCATCGCGGACACGAGGCTGCGGACCCGGTCTGGATGCCGAATCGCCACGAGCTGCGCCAGCGTGGCACCCAACGACTCGCCCAGCAGGTGGGCGGATTCCCAGCCGAGCGCGTCCATGACGGCGACCGCGTCGTCGACCATGTCGTCGGCCCGGTAGACGGGGCCGCCTCCCTGCCCGAGCAGGGTCCTGATGGTCGTCCGGGGTGGGGAGGTGAAGTGGGTCGACAGGCCGGCGTCGCGGTTATCGAAACGAGCGACGGCGAAGCCCCGCTCGGCGAGCTGCCGGCAGAACTCGTCCGGCCACCAGACCATCTGGAAGGTCAACCCCATGACCAGCAGCAGCGGTTCTCCGTCGGGCGGTCCGAACGTCTCGTATGCGATCTTCACGTCGCCGTTGTGGGCGAAGGAGATGGTCACAGGGTCTCCGCTCCTCATGAGGGCCTGGCGCTGCCGTGGCCGTCCTCGCACTCTTGGCAATGCATCTGACATGCTAAGAGTGGCGGACCGCTGATGCAATGCAGCCGCATTGCCAAAGGAGGTGTCGGTGCCGAAGCGGGTGGACCCGCTCGAGCGGCGTCGCAGCATCGCGGAGGCGGTGTTCCGGGTGACCGCCACCCGCGGAGTCGAGGCCGTCAGCCTGCGCGACGTCGCCGCCGAGGCCGGGGTGTCGATGGGGATGATCCAGCACTACTTCCGCAGCAAGGACGAGATGCTGCTGTTCGCGCTCGACCACCTGCGCGATCGCGTCGCCAGTCGGCTACAGGCTCGTCTCGCATGCCTGCAGGACCCCACCCCCCGCGACGTCGCCCGCGCTGTCCTGACCGAGCTGCTACCCACCAGCGAGGACAGCCGGGCGGAAGCCGGTGTCTCCGTCGCGTTCTACTCCCGAGCGGCCGTTACTCCCGCCTACGCGCTCGCCCTCCGCCAAGGCTTGCGCGGCCTGCTCGACGTCTTCACAGAACGTCTGCGTGCCGCCCAGCGCAGCGGTCACACGCGCCCGGACGTCGACGCCGAGCAGGAGGCCGCGTCCTTGTTCTGGCTCGCGCACGGCCTGGTTGGACCGCTCCTCGTCGGCCTCTACACGCCTGAAGCGGCCCTGTCGCTGCTCGACGACCACCTCGACCGGATCTTCAACTGACCGCAGCCGAGGTCGATCTCAAGCGTCAACCAGGCCTCGGTTTCGGGCTTGACCTCAACCTTCCCTGAGGTTGGACGCTGGGGTGCGTGACCTTTAACGCGGCGCTTGTTCTTGGCCCTGGTGGGCTCGTCGGAACGGCCTGGCTGCTCGGGCTGGCAGCCGGGCTGAGCCGTACCGGTGTGGACCTCGGCGACGCCGACCTGATCGTGGGAACGTCGGCAGGGGCGATCGCCGGGGCGATCCTGGCCAGTGGCGGCGACATCCACCGCCTTGCCACCCTGCGAGGCGCGTCCGGCCTGCAGCATCGGCCGGACCGCCGACTGATGGCCGACGTGTTCAGCATTCTCGCCGATGCCAGGCTGGACCCGGCCGAGGCCCGCCGCCGGGTGGGTCGGATCGCGGTCACCGCTCCGACCGGCCCCGAGGACGTGCACGTCGCCACCATGAAGTCCCTGATCGGCGCGCGGGACTGGCCGGACCAGCGGCTACTGATCACTGCTGTGGAGCTCGGGACTGGTCAGCCTGTCGTCTGGGACCGCACCAGCGGCGTCCCGTTGTCCCTGGCGGTCGCGGCGAGTTGCGCCATGCCCGCCGCCTACCCGCCAGTCACGGTCGATGGCCGCCGCTACATGGACGGGGCTCTGGGCGGAGGTTCCCATGTCCACCTCGCCGCTGGCGCCGACCTGGTCGTGATCATAGAACCGCTGGCGCACATGTTCGGGTCCCACGCCAAGCTGGCCGATACCGCCACCGTCATCCGGATCGCCCCCGACGAGCGGGCGCGGAACACCTTCGGCCCCGACCTTGGTGACCGGACGCGCTGGCAATCCGCCTACCAGGCCGGCATGGACCAGGCATCGGAAGCTGCTGGACGCATCCGGCCGACCACTTAGACCATCATGAGTGCTGTCGTCCGTCAGCAGAGCTGAAGCACTGCCAGCGTGACGCTTCCGGAGGCCGATGACACCGCTTTCCCCTACCCGGTAAGGAGAACCACGCGATGCCGCCCTTGCGCTCCTTCCCGCTGGAGCCCGCCCCGATCCATGTGCCCGATGAGGTCCTCGATGACCTGCGCGCCCGTCTCGCGCTGACCCGTCCGCCGCTGGACGAGGGGAACGAGGACTGGTCGTACGGCGTCCCGGACAGCTATCTGCGTGAGCTGGTCGCCTACTGGCGGGACGGCTATGACTGGCGCAAGGCCGAGGCCGCGATCAACGCCTACGAGCACTACCAGGTGGCCGTCGCCGGTGTCCCCGTGCACTTCCTGCGTAAGCCTGGCCGCGGACCCCACCCGATTCCGTTGATCCTCACCCACGGCTGGCCGTGGACGTTCTGGCACTGGTCGAAGGTGATCGACCCGCTCGCCGACCCGGCCGCGTCGGGCGCTGACCCCGCCGACGCGTTCGACGTCCTCGTGCCGTCCCTGCCCGGCTTTGGTTTCCCCGGCCCGCTCACCGGCTTTCCGGACGTCAACTTCTGGAAGGTCGCCGACCTCTGGCACACCCTGATGACCGAAACCCTGGGATACGAGAAGTACGCCGCCGGGGGCTGCGACATCGGTGGGATCGTGACCAGCCAGCTCGGCCACAAGTACGCCGACGAGCTGTACGGCATCCACATCGGCTCCGGGCTGCCGCTGGACTTCTTCACCGGACCCCGCGCCTGGGACTTCGCCCGCAACCGGCCCCTCACCGACGACCAGCCCGCCGAGGTCCGCGCCAGGATCCTCCAGCTGGACCGCCGCTCGGCCTCCCACCTCGCCGTGCACCTGCTCGACGGCGCCACTCTGGCCCACGCCCTCGCCGACTCACCCGCCGGACTGCTCGCCTGGCTGCTGGAGCGCTGGAACGCCTGGAGCGACAACGGCGGCGACGTCGAATCCGTCTTCACCAGAGACGACCTGCTCACCCACGCCACGATCTACTGGGTGAACAACTCCATCGCCACGTCGATGCGTTACTACGCGAACGCCAACCGCTACCCGTGGTCCCCCACCCACGACCGCACGCCGGTCGTGCAGGCCCCGGTCGGCCTGACTTTTGTCACTTACGAGAACCCACCCGGCATCCACACCGCGGCCGAGCGGATCCGGGCGTTCACGACCGGCCCGCAGGCCGCCTGGTTCAACCACGTCAACGTCAACGCCCACGACCACGGAGGCCACTTCATCCCCTGGGAGAATCCCGACGCCTGGGTAAGCGACCTCCGCCGCACCTTCCGCGGCCGCAGGCCCTGAGCAATCCCGCGGGCCTGACCAACCCACGACGGCCTCCTCCTACGATTAATGGCATCGCGGATGAGGCCGGCGGTCACGTACCGGTCAACCGGCGGCAGTGGGATGAGCACCTGTCGGCCTGGTTCGAGCGTTACGCGCATCGTCGCTGACCGCCCACCAAGAGCCCAGAGGCTTCGATCACCGTTTTCGAGCCTCGTGGGAGCGTGCCGAGTGTGACTGATTTGTCGGCGACAGACCGGTTTTCGGCGGATGCGGTGGTGCGGCTGCGGCGCGGTCGCGCGCAAGAGCGCAACCGGCGGCATCCCGGCCGGGCTGGTCACAGCCGGGCGAGGAGTTCGGCCTTCTTCGCGGTGAACTCGCCGTCGGTGAGCACCCCGCGCTGGTGCAGGTCGCTGAGCCGCTCGATCGTCGCCAGGATCGTGCCCGGGTCTGTGGGACCACCGCCCCCCGCCGGGCCGGCTCCTGACGCAGGCGCTTCCGCGGCCGGAGAAGCGGGCGAGGGTGGCGTGGCCGGCGGGGACTGGGAGGCCGGCGTTTCGGCGACGGGGCGCGTGGCCATGGGTGACGGTGTCGCCGCGGCGGCCGGCGGGGCGGTGGCGGCCGGCCAGGATGCCGGCCGCAGAGTCTCGACGGTGAAGGTGCCGTGCTGGCTCGTGAAGGCCAGCGTCCCGGGGGTCGCGCCCTGCGCCTGCTGCACACCGGTGATGACGTGGTCGACCGTGTCGTAGATCAGGACCGGGCCGGCGGCCGACTGGACGGCCAGGCGCCGCGCGGCTGGGAACACCGCGTAGCGACTGTCGTTCTGGCCGCCGCTGGAGCTGGGCTGTCCCAGCTCGGCCGGCCACCAGGCCCAGGCGTCCCGGTTCGCCGGGTGGACGTCGCCGGGCGCCCCACCAGCGGGCGTGGGCGGCGACGCCGGGGGCGCGTAGACGGGAGTCGAGGCGAGCAGGGCGGCGAGCTCGCTCGCCAGGCCACTGACCGTGGCCCGCAGCCGGTCGTTGAACATGTCACCGACCATCGTCATACCGCCGGCCAGCCACTGGCCGGCCCCGCCGAGCTCCGGGTGGGAGAACTGCGCGGCGCGGCCGTTGCCGCGCGCCACCGCGTCGAGCAGCGTCTGTACCGCGTCGACGCTGACGCCGTACCTGGCCGCGAGATCGGTGACGGCCTGCTGGCCCTGGCCAGTCAACGTCCGCATGGTCTCCCCCAGGTACGAGTGTGGGCGGCGGGCGCGACGTTCGCCGTTGACCTGTCCGCCGCCTGTCCGCCGGACCGAACCGGGTCTGCGCCGTCCTGGCCAGGCTAGCCGGGAAAGCCTGCCCGAGGGGAAGAACGGGCTTCTCCACGGCGGGGCCGGCCCGGTGACAGGCGGCGGCGACAGCCACGCTGCCGCGTCTCCCCGAGGGCACGGCCTTCACTCGTCTCCGGCGCCCGCGGACGGGCCGCGGTGGCACCGTGGGGGCATGACACACGACGCGCCGGGCGCTGACCAGCCCAGGACCAGGCCCTGCCCGCCGGACACCGCGCCGGCCTGGCGGGCTGACACCCGATGAGCGGGGCCGCCGAACCGGACGTCGGCGCGTCGTCCGGCCTGCGCCGGCGGGTGCGGCGGGTGGCGGTCGACACCCGGCCGCTGGCGATCCCGGCGTTCCGCCGGACGTTCCTCGGGCAGGGGACCGCCTTCGTCGGGACGATGGTGACCAGCGTCGCCGCGCCCGTGCAGATCTACGCGATCTCCTCGTCCTCGCTGCTGGTCGGCCTCTCCGGGCTGGTCGGCCTCGTCCCGATGGTCATCTTCGGCCTGTACGGCGGGGCGGTCGCCGACGCGGTCGACCGCCGGGTGCTCTACCTGGCGTCGTCACTGCTCGCCTGGGCGGTGACGCTGGCGCTGCTCGCCCAGAGCCTGCTCGGGCTGCGGTCGGTGGCGCTGATCCTGGTGCTCATCGCCGTGCAGACCGCGGCGTTCGCCGTGTCGTCGTCGACCCGGGGCGCGGTCGTCCCCGCGCTGGTCCCCGCCGACCAGGTGTCGGCCGCGAACGCGTTGACCTTCACGGCGGGCAACGTCGGATCGGTCCTCGGGCCGCTGCTCGCCGGGCTGCTCGTCGGGATGCACGACGGCTTCAGCTACGCCTACGGCGTGGACGCCGTGCTGTTCACCGCCGCGCTGTACTCGGCGCTGCGGCTGCCGCCGCTGCGGCCGGTCGGGGTCACGGCCCGACCGGGCCTGCGGTCCGTCCTCGACGGGCTGCGGTTCATCGGCGCGAACCCGGTGCTGCTCATGTCGTTCCTCGTCGACATCGCCGCGATGGTGCTCGCGATGCCGCGTGCCCTGTTCCCCGAGGCGGCCGCGACCCGCTTCCACGGCGGCGTCGGCCCGCTCTACTCGTCGATCGCCCTCGGGGCGGTGCTGGCCGGGCTGAGCAGTGGCTGGATCGGCCGGGTGCGCCGCCAGGCGGTCGTCCTGACGGCGGCGGTCGTCGGCTGGGCGGTGGCGATCGCGCTGGCAGGGCTCGCGCACACCTACTGGCTGGCGCTGCTGCTGCTCGTCCTCGGCGGCGCGGCGGACCTGGTCAGCGCCGTGTGCCGGCAGACGATCCTGCAGACCTATGTGCCCGACGGGATGCGGGGCCGGCTGCAAGGCGTGTTCACCGTCGTCGTCGCGGGCGGGCCGCGGCTCGGGGACCTGCGGGCGGGTGCGATGGCCTCGGCGACGACGCTGACGATCGCGTGGTCGGGCTCGGCGGTGCTGTGCGTCGTCGTCGTGCTCGCCGCCGCCGTCGCCGTGCGGCCCTTCTGGCGGTACGACACCAGCCGGGCCGGTCGCGCGGTCGTCAACCCTGACCGGCCGGCGGTCACCGTGCCGGCGGTCCGCGACGGCGAGGCCGTGGAAGGCATCGACCTGGCGACGTGACGGTGCGACGGCCGGGTAGGCCGCGGCGCCCGTCCAGCCCGCGTGCACCGACACGACCGCCTCAGGGCAGGATGCCGCGTTCGTAGGCGACGGCGACGGCGGCGGCGCGGTCGCGGACGCCGAGCTTGTTGTACAGGTGGATCAGATGCGTCTTGATCGTGGCCTCGCTGACGAGCAGCTCCCGGGCGGCGGCCTGGTTGGTCGCGCCGGCGGCGACGAGGCGCAGCACGTCGAGTTCGCGGGGGCTGAGGCTGTCGGCCTCCCGGGCGCCGACCCGGCCCATCAGCGTCCCGGCGACCGACGGCGCGAGCACCGGCTGGCCGGCGTGCGCCGCGCGCACAGCGCGGATCAGTTCGTCGCGGCGGGCGTCCTTGAGCAGGTAGCCGGTGGCGCCCGCCTCGATCGCCGCGACGACATCCCGGTCGCTGTCGAAGGTCGTCAGGACGAGCACCCGGGCGGGATGACGGCGTTCCCGCAGCCGGGTGATCGCCTCGACGCCGCTGGTTCCGGGCATCCGCAGGTCCATCAGGATGACGTCGACGTCGACGGTCTGCGCCTGCCGGACGGCTTCGGCGCCGTCGGCAGCCTCGGCGACGACCTCGAAGTCCGGGTCGCCGGCGAACACGCCCCGCAGGCCGTCGCGCACAATGGGATGGTCGTCGACAATCAGCAGCCGGATCGGCTGGAGGTCGCTCACCGCGCGGACCCCGCCGGCGCAGCCCACGGCGTATCCCCGGGCGTCGGCGTCCTGTCCGCGCCGCGGGGCGCTCCCCCGCCCGCCTCGTCGCCCAGCGCCGCCCGGCCGCCGCTCGCGGGCGGCAGCGGGAACGTGGCGTTGACCGTGGTACCGGCACCGGGCGTCGACTCGATGCTCAACGACCCCCCGGCGGCCTCGGCGCGCCGGCGCATGCCCGTCACGCCGTAGCGACCCGGCGGCGGGCCGGCCTCCGGGCGGAAACCGGCGCCGTCGTCGGCGACGTCGAGCAGCAGCACCTCCAAGAGGTAGCTCAGCGTGATCCGGGCCCGGCTGGCGCCGGCGTGCCGGGCGACATTGGCCAGCGCCTCCTGGGCGATCCGGAACACTGCCGTCTCGGTCTCGGCCGGCGCGTGGACCAGCTCGCCGGTGGTGACGACGTCCGCAGGTATCTGGGCGCGCCGCGACCAGTCCCGGGCCAGCTCCGCCAACGCCTCGGCGAGGCTCGCCCGTTCCAGCTGCTCGGGGCGCAGCGCCCGCACCGAGCGGCGCGCCTCGGTGAGGTTCGACCGGGCCAACGCGTCGGCGAGCTCCACGTGCCGGGACCACACGGCCGGGTCGGCGTGCGCGCGCCGCGCCGCCTCCAGCTGCGTGAGGATCCCGGCGAACCCCTGAGCGAGAGTGTCGTGGATCTCGCCGGCGAGCCGGCCCCGCTCCTCAGCGACGCCGGCCTCACGGGCCTGGGTCAGCAGCTGCGCGTGCAGCGCGGCGTTCTCCGCCATCGACGCCCGCAGCAGCTCGTTCGCCTCAGCCAGATCGGTAATCATCCGTCCACGTTCGGTGTTCTGCTCGATCACCCGGTTGGTCATGGTGGTCAGGGTCAGCGCCGCGGCCACGTCGAACACGCCCATGATCAGATAGGTGACGGTGTGGGAGACCGAGCGGTTCGGATAGCCGCCCGCCTGGGAGCCGGCCAGGACCAGCGCGGTCGCCACGAACCCGCCGACACGGGCTCGGCGGCCCAGCTCGTCCGCGAGCCAGTAGCCGGTGAACGCGAACACGCCGAACCAGGGGCTGACCCAGACCAGCACCGCCCCCAGCGTCACGTGCACGCCGAACACCAGGGCCCGGACCCGGCCCGGCACGCCAGTCACCGGGTAGCGGGCCAGGGCGGCCGACCAGACAGCGGCGGCGACGACGAGCGTCAGCCAGGAGAAGAACCGGTCGTGCTGGGCTCCGGCGGCTGGCAGCGTGATCGCTGCCAGCAGGGTCGCGATGCCGAACATCGGAAGCACCAGCCACCGGCCGAACCGGTCGAGCCGCTGCTGCCAGGGCGTCGCCTCCGCCGCCCGCGCCTGGGCCGTCGGTGACTGTCCCGACCGCGTGGCGGCGGCCGGGGCTGGACCCGGCGGCAGCGCGGCCTCACCGGTCGCGCACAGGAGCTTTCCGCCCGGCACGAGGCGGGCAGCGAGACCGCCGCGGGTCCGGGGCGGCGGCTTGGACGGCTCGGGCATGACCGTCATGCTGTCACTGCCAGCGGAAGCGGCGGGCGGCGATCGCGCCACAGACCGTGGCGTAGCCGACGAGAACGAGCAGCGGCGACGCGGCCGGCCAGCGGCCGGCCAGGCAGGTCTGCACCGCGCGGACACCGGCGCCGAGCGGGCTGTAGTCGCTGATCGTGCGCAGCACGTGGTTCATCCGCTGGCGCGGAATCCACAGCCCGGCGAAGAAGACCAGCGGAAAGAACGTGATCATCCCAAGCGCGTTCGCGGCCCGCTCGTTGGGGGCCAGCGCGGTCAGCAGCAGGCCGATGCCCAGCGTCGCGGCCGCCACCAGCAGCAGCGAGACGACGAACCCTGCCAGCTGGTGGGGCAACGGCACGCCGAAGCCCACGGCGACGGCGAGCATCACGACGTCGACGACGACACCGACCGCCAGATAGATCAGCCCCTGCGCGCCGAGCAGGCGGGACGGCGGCACGGGAGTCGTCGCCAGCCGGCGCAGGATGCCCCTCTCCCGGTAGCCGGCGAGCACCGGCGGCAGCAGGTTCACCGCCGCCATGACGAACACGTACATCATCAGGATCGGCAGGTACACCTGCAGCGCGGACTGGCCGTCGTAGTAGCCGCTGACACGGCGGGTCGCGGGTACCAGGCCCAGGACGACGACCGCGGCCAGCGGCAGCAGCACGCTCCAGATCACCGAGGGCGCGCAGCGGGCGAACAGCAGCGCCTCGACGCGGGCCAGCCGCCAGAACGGGTGCCGCCGCGCGGGGCGGGCCTGGACAAGCAGCGAGGTCGTCATGGTCATCGTGTCCTCCTGGTGGGGGTCGCCTGGCCGGCGCCGGCGGGAGGCGGCGGCCGACGGTCGAGGCGCGGACGGGAGCTGACGGGCGGCGGCGCCGGGCCGGTTCATCGCGGCGTCCCGGGTTGCTCGGGCGCGGTGAGCGCCAGGTAGGCGTCGTCGAGACTGGGTTGCTCGACGCGCAGCCGGTGCGCCAGCACACCGGCACGCGCCAGGTAGGCGGTGACGGCCCACAGCGCGTCGCCGTCGCCGACGACGAGCAGCTCCTCGCCGTGCCGGCTGACCGACGTCACGCCTGCAAGCGCGGCGAGCGCGCCCAGGTCCAGCGGAGCCGACGGCGAGAACCGGATGCGCTGGCCGGTGTCGAGGCGGGCAGTCAGCGCCGACGGGGTGTCGCAGGCGACGAGCCGGCCGTCGTCGATGACCGCGACCCGGTCGCACAGGCGCTCCGCCTCGGCCATGAAATGGGTGACCAGCAGGATCGTCACGCCCCGTTCGCGGACCGCGGCGATCAGCTCCCAGGTGTCGCGGCGGGCCGCCGGGTCCAACCCGGTCGTCAGCTCGTCGAGGATCGCGACCCGCGGCCGCCCGACCAGCGCCAGCGCGATCGACAGCCGCTGGCGCTGCCCACCGGACAGCTTCCCGAACCGGGCGTCGGCGTGCGCGGCCAGCCCGAGGGCGTCGAGCAGCTCGCCGGTGTCCGCCGGCCGCCGGTAGAACGAGGCGAACAGGTCGAGGGCCTCCCGGACCCGCAGGCCCGGCTGCAGCTCGCCCGCCTGCAGCTGAACCCCGAGCCGCTCGGCCACCGCGGCCCGGTCCCGGCCGGGGTCGTGCCCGAGTACCCGGACCGTGCCGCCGTCAGGCCGGCGCAGCCCGCTGACGCACTCGACCGTCGTCGTCTTCCCCGCGCCGTTCGGCCCGAGCAGGCCGAAGATCTCCCCTTCCGCGACGGTGAACGACAGGTCGCGGACCGCGACCCGATCTCCGTAGACCTTGCGTAGCCGCGCCACCTCGACAGCTGTCACCGGTCTGTAGTCCTTCCCGCGAGCAGGTGCTCTGACGGCTCTGACGATCTCGCGGGAGCCCGGTGCGCCACATCGCCTCGGCGGCTACACCCGGCGCGCCACCTGGTGGACCCCGGGTATCCACCGATCGGTGGACATCGGGGGGAGGCCCCCGCGGCCGGTAGTCGCCAGGCCGGGGACGGCTGTTTCCCGCGGGCCGCGCGATGGTCACCGGGTGCGGCGCCGCGCGGGCCGGAGCCCCTCGCCGTCCGCGCGTCAACCCCGGCGACCACGCCAGACGGGGTCACGCCACGGTGGCGCGACCCCGCCATGTTGCGGCGAACAGAGGCGGTGCGGGCGCCGGCTCCGATACGGTCCGCCCCGACCGGCGCCGGCAGGTGGCTCCTCTTCCACCCACGGTGACCCCTGGCGCTCCCGCGCGCCCGAACACCGGCCTGCTGGCACGTAAGGCGACCGGGCGCCGACCGCAACACTTCGATCCGCTCTCGCAGAGGAGTATCTGTGCGCGACGAGAACGAGAACGCCACCGACGAAGGCGGGCCGCTCGACCTTCTCGACCCCTCACCGGCACCGACGGCCCTGAAAACCAGCCGCCGGTCGGTGCTCTGGGGCGCCGCGGCGCTCGGCGCGACCACGCTGGCCGCTACGGCCAGCGCGTCGCCCGCATTGGCCGCTGACCCCGCCGCCGCCGCCGACGACGCCACCGCCGGCGGCGGAGGCGGGGCTGCCGGCTCGGGCCGCATCGACGTGCACCATCACGCGATTCCGCCGCAGGCGCGCCAGTGGATGGTCGACCACGGGCTGCTGCCGCCGGCCGGCGGCCCGCCGTGGGCGAACTGGACCGTCGACAGCTCACTGGCGATCATGGACGAGCTGGGGATCGGCGCCGCGGTGCTGTCCGGCCCGGCGCCGTCGGAGTTCCTGGCGAACCTCAGCCCGGCGGACCTGCAGCAGAGCACCCGGATCGGCAACGACGCGCTGGCCCAGGTGATCCACGACCATCCCAGCCGGTTCGGGCTGTTCGCCGCCGCGCCGATGGGCAACGTCGACGTCGCCCTCGGTGAGATCGCCTACTCGCTGGACACGCTGCACGCCGACGGCGTCAGCCTGAACATGCACGCCGCGGGCCAGTACCTCGGGGACCCGATGTTCGAGCCGATCCTCGCCGAGCTGGACCGCCGCCACGCGGTGGTGTTCACCCACCCGTACAACCTGCCGGGCTGCGGCGCGGCCCCCGTCGCGGACTTCCTCGTCGACTACCTGGCGGACACCACCCGGGCGGCGGTCAAGATGCTGCTCGGCGGCGCCCTCGACCGCTACCCGAACATCTCCTTCATCCTCCCGCACGGCGGCGGGTACTTCCCGCTGCTCGCCGGCCGGCTACAGGAGGGCGCCTACCTGGGCGCCGGCGTGACCCAGGCGACCGCGGCCCAGGCGATCAAGCGGTTCTGGTACGACTCGGCGATGCCGATCTCGCCGGGCGCGACGCCGTCGCTGCTGGCGGCCGTCGGCTCCGACCGGCTGCTGCTCGGCACCGACTTCCCCGCGTCGACCGCGGACGGCGCCCGGCTCAACGTCCACGCGATCGACGCCGACCCGGCGCTGAACGCGAACACCCGCCGCCAGCTCAACCGCGACAACGCCCGCCGGCTGCTGCCCGCGCTGGCCGCCCGGATGGGCGGCTGACGCCGCGGGCGCCACGCCGACAGCCGTGACGGCCCGGGCGGGGACCCCCACCGCCCCGCCCGGGCCACCACGGCTCGCGAACCACCGCGCCGCATAACACGCCGACGCCCGATCAGCCAGTGGCGGTGAACGCCCCGTCGAGCAGCCGGGACGCGACGCTGTCGGCGTCAAGCTCGGCGGCGGCGACCACGTCGTCGTCCCAGCCGCGGGCCAGCAGCTCCCGGCCGGACGCGCAGGTCCGCAGCTCGGAGGGCAGGCGGGGCTGCTTCGAAGACGGCGATCGCAGACCGCGCCTCGGAGGAGACCGTGTCCCCCGCCATCCCGGCCGCCGCGCCGGTGCGTGCCAGCAACGAGGCGCGTTCAGAGCCGGGCGAGGGCGGAGCGGGCGAGGGCGATGAGCGGGTCCTTAGCGGTGTCCGGGGTCTTCGCGGCGGAGGTGATCGACAGGTCGAGCACCTGGGTGCCGCGGACCTGCACGACCCAGATCGTCGCGTAGGTGATCCCGGCGAGGCTCGGGGTGGTGCCGTACCGGGCGGCGTCCCCGACATCGGGGACGTCCTGGGCGGCGCTGGTGCCGTACTTACTGGCGCTGACGCTGTCGTCGAGCTCCTGGCCGGCCGACACACCGGGCCCGCCGTCGCGCAGGCCGACGGTCAACGCACCGACCGGCACAAACCCGGCGGTGAACGCGCAGCTCAGGAACGTCTGCTCCCGCTTCGGCGCAGACAGTGTGACCACGCGGGGCGCGACCGGGGACCGCCCCGACAGCCGTTCTACGGCCGCCGGGTCAGCCAGGTCGCACGCCGACTTCGGCAAGGAGAACGATCCCGGTTTCGTCCCCGTCACGGTCGGGGTGCCACTGAGAGCCGCCGACGGGAACCGGCTCGCGGCCGGCGAGGGGCTCGCGGGCGGCGTGCCGCCGGTGACCGAGGACGCACAGCCCGCTATCGCCAGGGCACCGGCCAGCCCGGCCGCGGCCGCGCCCGTCAGCACCCGCACAGCCGCACCATAACCGGCCCGATCGGACCACCCGACGGCGAGTCGCCCGCCCGACACGCCCGCCGCGCGCCACCGGCCACCGCAACCTGGCGACACGCCTGCCCGCACGGCACGGGCAGACCCGGCCGGGTCAGAGCGGGCCCGCGGCGGCCGCCGCGGCGCCCAGCAGGGCTGCTACCTACCGGCTCGGTGGGGAAGAACGCGTTCCTGCCCAGGGCAGACCCGGGCCGCCCACCAGCGGGCGCCGCGGTCAGCCCCCGGGACAGGCGTAGGCGGGCCCCAGCGGACTGACCACCGTGCAGTAGGTACCCCTGGTGACCTGCCAGATCCCGGCCGTCCGCACCGCCTCGCCCCGCAGCGTCAAGGTGTACGGAGCACTGCTGATCTTCGGCTCGGTGAACGACAGGTTCCCCGAGACCGACACGGTGTCAAGTCCCGCCTGGTTCAGCGTGGTGAGGGTGACAGTGATCGTCGCGGCGAGCCGCGGGTACTGAGCGTCGATCTTGTCGCTGACAGATCTCAGCGCCTGACCGTCCTGCAGCGCCCCGGTGAACGCGGCGGCCGGCGAGTCATGCGTGAAGACGTCATGGAACGCGGCCCGCACAGCCGCCGCGGTCGCCTCGTCCGGCGGATGTGCCGGCGCCGAGGAAGCCGGGTAGGACAGGTCTGCACGCGGGTAGCCGAGCGGCCCGCCACCGCCGGCGGCCACGGCCGACGGCGTACGCGCGCCCCCCGCGGGTCGGCCGGCCGCGAGGCTCGCCGGCACCAGCACCCCGGCCACGACCGCCGCGACCAGAGCCACCGCGCCGGCGGCGCGCAGCCGCGCGCGGCGGCGCCGGGCCCGGGCGCGCACGACCGCCGGGAACACCGTGCCGACCTGACGGCGCGGCATCTCGGCGCGCAGCGCCCGCAGCCGCGCGCCCAGCTCCTCGTCGCCACTGCCGAGCACATCCCGCGAGGAGCCCCAGGCCCCGGGCACCCGATCACGGCGGCCGCCCGCGAGAGTGCCCGGGCGGCGCGGGGCCACCGGAGGACTGCCGCCGCCGGCCCGCTCCGCCCGTCCCCACCACGGCCGCACTCTGCCTGCCCTCACAGCGTGTTCTCCCATACCGGGCCGGCCGCGTCGGTGGCCGGCGCCCAGGCGGCCGACAGGAACGGGCCGCGGTCGCTGTCCGCCTTCTCGTTGGTCAGGATGTCGGGCGCGCCGGGCCGCAGGGCGCCGCGCGGCCGGCCACCGGCCCGGGCGGCGCCCAGCGCCACGACATGCTCGTTGGCCCGCAGCCGAGCCAGGCCGCGGGAGGCCTGGGAGCGGACGGAGCCGACCGAGCAGCCCATCGCCGCGGCGATGTCGGCTTCCGGCAGGTCGTCGAAGTACCGCAGCACCAGCACCGCGCGCTGCCGCGGCGGCAGGGTCCGCAACGCCCTGATCAGGCCGTCGCGCTGCGCCAACCGGTCGACGTGGTCGAAATCCGCCGTGGCGACGTCGACGGTCCACTCACCGTCCACGACAAGCGGCACCTCGACGACCCGGGACCGCAGCCGCCGCCAGCGGCTCGTGGCGCCGTTCACCAGCGCGCGGCGCACATAGGCCTCCGGCCGGCCGTCGGCTATCCGCCCCCAGTGCCGGTAGGTCCGTTCGAACGCCCCCTGCAGCAGGTCCTCCCCGGCCGCCCAGTCGCCGCCGACGAGCAGGACCGCGCTCAGCAGCAGCCGGTCGGCGGCGCCGGCCACGAACGTCTCGAAGGCCAGCTCCTCATCGGCCCGCACCCCTCGCCCCCTCCACGTCGGACATCCTCGGATCCTTTCGGACATCCTCCGTCGAAACGAGCCGGGACGGCGCCACGATGAGCGCCCGGTGCGAGACATCCGGCCCGGCTGGCGACACGGCGCCTACCAGGGACCGCTCACCGTCGACGGCGAGACCGTCGACCTCATCGACCCCGCCACCGCCGGCCGCTTGATCGGCATCACCGACAACCTCGCCCGCTTCACCCGCGACGGCCAGCTCGGCTACGGCCTCTTCGAGCTGGAGACGCTGACAGTCGCATCGAGGCCTACGCGAGGACGACGCTGGAGCTGGCCGGTGTCGGCGTGCACCGCGTCGCCGTGCTCGGGGGCGGCCAGCCGCGCGACGACCAGGCGCGGGAGCGGCTCACACGAGCGCACCATACCGAGATAACAGCCACAGCGGCCGGCTGACCTCCCGTCCAGCTGGCGTCAAGCTGATCTCCGCTCCTCCTGTCCGCGGAGTCTCTTGAAGACCTCGTTTCACCATGCCGACCGCCGGCCGCCCACCTGTTGCCCAGCCCCCGGGTGGGCGGACATCGGCTGAGTCAAGGAGCCACGAGAAATGTCGGTGTGACCTGCGGCCATCCGCAGGACTCTCAAGACGCCCACCCGGTCGGTCATCGTAATGTTTCTGGCAGGCGACGATGGCCGATCATCGGCGTCGTCAGCGCACGCTCGACCGGCGACCGCGAGATCGCGGACGTCGAGGAACGCGCCGTACTCCAGACAGCGAAGCACAGGGGGTCACCGCGTGCGGGTTCAAGGATGCGCCGTTGGAGGTGTCGCACGGTCATGGCGTAGCGGCCTTTTCCTTGGCACCGCACTGTTCGTGCTGACCACGGTAGCGCTTGCGGGTTGCTCCGGGACCGGTCTTCCGTCCCATCCCGGGCGGCAATTACCGGATGACGGTTCTGGAAGCTCATACCGGCAGAGTGGTCCAGGTCACCGACATGGACGGAACCGGTGGTTGTCCCAGCTTCGCCTACGTGGACACCTTCAATCCCGTCGTGTTCACAGAATTCGACGGAGGCCAAACCTACGACGTGCTGCGACCGTTGGTGCTGTGGGACGGCCGGACGGCACGGCCCGCGGTACCCGGCGCGACGTGGACTGGTCAAGGCTGAGAGGGTCTGGCGTCGAGAACTGACCGCTGCACGAAAATTCGCCGCTGCTCGGGTGCCAGGTCATGACGGTGGTTTTCACCGACGAAGAACCGCACCGCCTGCACGTCCCCACACCGGTCCTCCTCGGCGCACGCAGCGCCCTGCACGACTCGCGCGACGTCGCCGACCGCCTCGGCAAGCCCGTCCCCGCCGCCCCGCGTGGAGATCGTGTCCGACACCGGCCACGCGCTACCGACCGACAACCCCAGCCTGGTCGCCGAGCATCCTGCCTACCGCCGGGCAGTAGTGCCAAGTCGCGGCGTCACGACTTCTAGACAAGGTCCCTGGACGGAGTCAGGCCTGGCGGGCACCCACAGCCGCGCTCCACCCGCTCGGCGTCAACGGCGTCGCGACGGCCGCCCGAGCCGCGTCTGACGGGCCGCGAACCGCGCCCGCGAATCCCGCTGGCGTGCCTCCCGGCACCCACGGCACTGCGTGTCCTCCGGCGGCGCCACCCCGCACGTCACGCACGCCACCACACCGTCGGCCCCCGCCGGTACCTCCACCCGGAACTCCTCGACCGCGCGCCGGCAGTAGCAGACCGCCGACGGCCCGGCGAGCCCCGCCACGACCGGCAACCCCTCCAACGCCGGCGCAACAGCCTCCCCGGCGCCGTCACCCGGATCCGCCGTCGCGCAGCAGGTCACCCACACCGACGTCGGCCCACCGCCGAAGTGCGCCGACCATGGATGCCCACACTGCGAACAGCGCACCGGGGCCGGCGTGCTGGCAGGGGAGGATGCGGCCACCCCTGCAGTCGACCACGCCGCCCCACCCAGGCGCACCTGCCCGCGCCGACCGGCGACGCCCCCAGGCCGGCCCGCGCCGTCACCTCGCCACGACCAGCCCGGTCAGCTCGCCTTCTGGACGGTGAACGTACCGCAACCGGTTCCCCTGACCTGGCCCTTGATCTGCTGCACCCCGACACTCGAATAGGTGCCCGCCAGACCGACCAGCGAATATCCCAGTGGCCGCTCGATCCACACGTCACCGGCCAGCGTCAGCTGGTCACCCTCGAACATGCCCGACATCGTGAACGCCCCCGACGGCGGATTCGGATTATCCGGCGACGGGCCGAACGTGAACACCGCGGTCACCAGCCCCGGCGCCGCCGGCACCGACATGATGTCCAGCTGCAACGCCGTCACCCCCTGGCGGCAGACATAGCTGCCCGTCCACCGGCCGTCCAGCAGACCGGTCACCCCAGGGCTCGCCGGCAGCGACGCCCCCGCCACCGGCCTACTCGTGGCTACGACCACCGTGGGCCGCGGCACCGGCTGGCCACCGCCGCGAGTCGCCGCCGCCGAGATCCCGGCACCGGCCAGACCCGCCAACACCACCGCCACCACCCACGTCCACCGCCGATACCGGCCGCCCGCCGCCGCGACGACACCTCGCCCCGGCGGCAACGTCCCAAGGCCGTCACCAGCCGGCCCGCCGGGCGGCGGCGTCGCGAACCTCGCCGGGGCGGACCAGTCCGCCGGCCCCGCGCCCTGACCAGGCGGCCAACTCGCCGCGGCGGCCGAAACGGCAGGCACCCCCACCGGCGCCACGCCTGGCACCGCACCAGCCCACGCCGCCACATCCGGACCCCACAGCCGGTCCAACACCCGCGCCGTCGCCGACACCGGGTCCGCCGCGTCCCCGACCAGTCCTGCCAACAGCGCGGCCGCCGACGGGCGCCGCGCCGGATCCCGCGCCAACGCCGCCCGCACCGCCGGCAGCAGCCGATCAGGCACCCCGGCCAGATCCGGCTCCAGATGCATCGACCGGTACAGCAACGCCTCCGCCGACCCGACGCCGAACACCGGCCGGCCCGTCGCCGCGAACGCCACCGTCAACGCCCATGCCCACACGTCCGCCGCCGGTCCCACCCGGCTGCCGACATCCGCCTGTTCCGGCGCCAGATACCCCGGCGACCCGACGATCGCCCCCGCCCGCGTCACCTCCGACGCGGTCACGTCACCCGCCTCCGGCAGCGGCCGCGCCATCCCGAAATCGATCAGCTTCGGGCCGGTCGCCGTCACCAGCACGTTCGCCGGTTTCAGATCCCGGTGCACGACCCCGGCCCGGTGGATCGCGACCAGCGCCTCCGCGAGACCCACCGCCAGCGCCTCCGTCGGCGCCGCGGACAACCGGCCGCCGAGCCCCACCACCTCCGCGAGGCTCGGCCCGGCGACATACTCCGTCGCCAGCCACGGCCGCGGCGCCTCCGCGTCCGCGGCCAGTACCCGGGCCGTGCACGTCCCGGCGACGACCCGCGCCGCGGCGACCTCCCGGCGAAACCGGGCCCGGTAGTCCGGCAGCGCCGCGATCCGCGCGTGCACCAGCTTCACCGCGACCAGCCCCGCGCCCGCCGGCCCCGACACCTCAGCGCCGGACGAGGCACTGCCAGATGCGGCGGATACCGGCCCGTCGGGCACCCCGAGGAACACCACTCCCATCCCGCCCGCGCCCACCCGCGCGGCCAGCCGGAAGGCACCGACCCGGGTCGGATCCCCCGCCCGTAACGGTCCCAGCGGCACAGCAAGCTCCCTCCGGCCCTGAACACCAGCGCGGTCACACCCGCGCCGCCGACCCCGGACGGCTCGGGTCCCACGCAGCCACCGTGACGATACGACCGGGCCCCGAAACCGCCGACAGCCCAACAAATCACCGCGCTACACCAACCGCGGGCAGCCGCTCGGGCGTCGGTCACGGGCACTGGCAGGATGAGGCACTCTGGCCGGCCCAACGGACGGCCACAGCGGTGATCCGCCTCTGATCGACAGGCGGTGTCCCACCGCAGTGATCCACACCAGCGTGACCAGACAGGCGGAGGGCGGCGCCATGGGCAACGGAGCGCTCCAGATCGACGGGCTGTCCAAGCGGTACGGCGACGTCGTCGCGCTGCGGGACATGACCTTCGACGTCCGCGCCGGGGAACTGTTCGGCTTCGTCGGCTCGAACGGCGCCGGCAAGACCACCACCATGCGTATCGTGCTCGGCGTCCTGGCCGCTGACGCCGGCGAGGTCCGCTATGACGGCGCGCCGCTGACCATCGACACCCGCCGCCGCATCGGCTACATGCCAGAAGAACGCGGCCTCTACCCGAAGATGCGGGTCGGCGAACAGCTCGAATACCTCGCCCAGCTCCATGGCGTGGACGCCCACACTGCTCGCATCGCCACCCGCGTCTGGGCCGAACGCCTCGACATCGCCCACCGCCTCGGCGACGACGTCCAGGCACTGTCCCAGGGCAACCAACAACGCGCCCAGCTCGCCGCCGCCCTCGTGCACGACCCCGTCGTCCTCGTCCTCGACGAGCCGTTCTCCGGCCTCGACCCGATCGCCGTAGACATCATGAGCGACGTCCTGCGTGAACGCGCCGCCGCCGGCGTCCCCACCGTCTTCTCCTCGCATCAGCTCGACCTCGTCGAACGGCTCTGCGACCGGGTCGGCATCGTCGCCGCCGGCAGCATCGTCGCCGCTGGCAGCGTCGACGAACTGCGCGCCCGCGGTGAATCCGCTCTCGTCGTCGACGCCCCTGGCGCCCCGGCCGGTTGGGCGGACACCCTCCCCGGCGTACTGTCCACCAGCCGCGACGCCACCGGCCGTACCGAGATCACGCTCGCCCGCGGCGCCGACGACCAGCCGATCCTGCGCGCAGCGCTCGCGACCGGACCGGTCCGCGAGTTCGCTCGCCGCCAGCCGGCGCTGGCCCAGCTGTTCCGTGAGGTCGTCACCCAGGCGCCACCCGTCGAACCGCCCCAGCGTCGGCGCCGGCGAGGCAGACCCATCCCCGCCCAGGAAACCGCTCGCCCCGCGCGGCACGGCATCAGCGCAAGGAAGGGACGGGCATGACCCACAACCCGGCCGCCACCGGCCCGCACCCGGTCCGCCCGGCTGTCGCGGCCCGCCCGGAGGCGCCCGTCACCCCACCGGGATCCTCCCGGGTGCTGTGGCTTATCATGCGCCGCGAGGTCACCACCCGGGTCCGCTCCCGCGTCTTCAAGGTCATGACGCCGCTGTTCGTCGTCGCGCTCATCCTCGGCGTCAGCGTCGACGCCCTGTTCACCGGCGGGACCCCGCGCCTCACTGTCGGCCTCCTGACCAGCGAGGCCGCCACCGCCGACGCCCTCACCTCCGCCGGCAAGGCCAGCGACCTCGACGTCCGCGCCGTCCCGGTCACCGGCACCGCCGATGCCGAACGCCAGGTCCGCGACGGCACTCTGGACGCCGCCGTGACCGCCACCGGGCCCACCGGCCTCACCGTGATCGTCAAACACGACCTCACCGACACGTCCCGCGCCGTGCTCACCGCCGTCGCCCGCCAGCAGGCTCTCGACACCCAGATCACCAACCTCGGCGGCGACCCCGCGCTCGTCAACGCCGCCATCGCCGGTGCCGGCCTGCGCGTCAACGCCCTCGACCCCGTCGACCCGCACCGGAACTCCCGCATCGGCCTCGGCGTCATCACCGGCATCCTCATCTACATCTCGCTGATGATCTTCGGGCCGGCTGTCGCCCAGGGCGTCATCGAGGAGAAGTCCAGCCGCGTCGTCGAGCTCCTGCTCGCCACCGTGAAACCCTGGCAGCTCATGGCTGGCAAGGTCATCGGCATCGGCGTCGTCGCGCTGTTCCAGCTCGTTCTCTACGCCATCGTCGGCGTCGTCCTCGGCGTCGCCACCGGCGTCCTCAACTTGCCCGCGTCGATCGCGGCCGGCTCTGCGCTCTGGTCGATCCTGTGGTTCCTGCTCGGTTTCGCCCTCTACGCGCTGCTGTTCGCCGCTGCCGGCGCCCTCGTCTCCCGGCAGGAGGACGCCGCCGGCGTCACCACCCCGATCATCATGGTCATCGTCATTCCGTATGTCATCGGCATCGCGACCCTGCCCGGCAACCCCCACTCCGGACTGCTCGCCGTCCTGTCCGTCCTCCCGGTGACCGCGCCGCTGATCATGCCGATGCTCATAGCCGCCGGCACCGCCCCCGCCTGGCAGATCGCACTCGCCGTCATCCTCAGCCTCACCACCGTCGCCGCCCTCGTCCGAGTCACCGGCCGCGTCTACGCCGGCGCCGTCCGCCACGGCGGCAGCCGCATCCGCCTCGCCGAAGCCATACGCACCCGCTGAGAACCTGCCCGGACCGGACGGGTGGCGGAAGCTCTGGCCCCTCCACCCGTCCGACCCGGTCAGCCAGGGACCGCCCGGTTCACCAGGTCAGCTGGACCGCGGGCCCGGTCAGCGAGAACACGCCAGATCCGGGGATCCCCCAACGAACACCGTCAGGGCGTCGCGCCGGCGGCCTCGCCCAATTCTCGGCCAAGGCCGGTAAGTACGCTCGAACGCGCCCTGCAACAGGTCCTCTGCGGCCGCCCGGTCGCCGCTGACCAGCAGGACCGCACTCAGCAGCAGCCTGTTTGCCACGGCAGCCACGAACTCTTCAAACGCCACTTCCTCATCCGCGTGCAACCCTCCGCCTCCCGGCCGTTGGCTCGGTCATCCACATGCCATGAACGCCCTTACCCAGTCCGACGATGAGCACCTCTTGTTTTTTGGGGCTGCCTTTAGTCCTTTTGTTCTTCGAAGCTGGTAAATAACGTTCAAGATCAAAAAGCTCAGCTCCTGCTCGTCAACATCGTTGACTATCTTGAGGATCCGCTGGGGAGGCGCTTCGTTGGCGTGCGGAAGGTCAGCCACGACACCTGCTGCCAACACACCACGTCTGCTACCGGTGACGCGTGCTGCTTGTCCCAGTTCGACCCGGCCACGGCCTGGCGTCGGACAGGATGAGGCGGTGGATGTAGAAGACGACCTCGACGTGCTGCGGGCCGCCGCTGCGATGGCCCTCCGGTACGCGGCGAGCGTCGACGAGCGGCCGGCCACCCCGGATCCGGCCGCGGTCGCGGGGCTCGCCGCGTTCGACGAGCCGTTGCCCGAGGCGGGAGCCACGGCCGCGGAGACCCTGCGGCTGCTGGACACCGCCGGCAGCCCGGCGACAATGGGCTCCGCCGGGGCCCGCTACTTCGGGTTCGTCATCGGCGCGACGCTGCCCGCGGCTCTCGGCGCGTCCTGGCTGGTCAACGCGTGGGACCAGAACGCGGCGCTGCGGGCCATGTCCCCCGTCGCCGCCCGGCTGCACGACGTCACCCGGGGCTGGCTGCTCGACATCCTCGGCCTGCCGACCGACGCCGCCGTCACGTTCGTCACCGGCGCCACGATGGCGAACGCCTCAGGCCTCGCCGTCGCCCGCGACACGCTGCTCGCCCGCCTCGGCTGGGACGCCCAGGCCGACGGGCTGTTCGGCGCGCCCGCCTTCGACGTCGTCGTCGGCGAGGCCGCCCATTCGACGCTACGCAAGTCCCTCGGCCTCGTCGGCCTCGGCCGCACCCGGGTGCACGTCGTACCCGCTGACGACCAGGGCCGGCTGCGCGCCGACCTGCTGCCCGACCTGCCCGGCCCGGTGCTCGTCTGCGCGCAGGCCGGCGAGGTGAACACCGGCGCGTTCGACCCGTTCGACGAGATCGCGGACTGGCTCGTCGCCCGGCCGGGGCCGCCAGGCTGGCTGCACGTCGACGGCGCGTTCGGCCTGTGGGCCCTCGCCGACCCGGCGCGGCGCGCCGGCCTGTGCGCGGGCCTGGAACGTGCCGACTCGTGGGCCACCGACGCCCACAAGTGGCTCAACGTCACCCACGACAGCGGGATCGCCGTCTTCCGCGACCCGGCGGGCCCACAGGCCACCTTCACCGCCGCCGCGGGTTACACCCCGCTCGGCGACGGGTTCGACGCCATGCACAACACCCCGCAGTCCTCGCAGCGGGCACGCCAGGTCGAGGTGTGGGCCGCGCTGCGCACCCTCGGCCGGGCCGGCGTCGCCGGCCTCGTCAGCCGGGCCTGCGACGCGGCGAGCACCATCGCGGCGCGGGTCGCGGGCGAGTTGACCGTCGTCAACGACGTCGTCCTCAACCAGGTCCTGCTGCGCCTCGACGGGCCGGACGGCCGGCCCGACCCGGCGGCGACCCGCACCCTGGTGGCCGAGATCCAGGCCGACGGCCGGATCTGGTGCGGCGCCACCGAATGGCGCGGCGCCCCGGCGCTCCGGGTCAGTGTCTCGTCCTGGAAGACCGGCCTAGACGACGCCGCCTTCGCCGCCGACATCATCCTCGCCTGTGCCGCCCGGAGCCGCGCCACCACCTGACCGACGCGCCGCGCGGCGGACGACGCACTTCCCGACCGGTGTGATCGGCAGAAATCCCGCGGCCCCTGGCGACGGCCAGGACCCACCAGCGGGCGCCTGGGCGCCGTCAACGCGTTGGACAACGCCGTGCGACGGGACGGCCCGGTCTGGTTGCGGCCCGGGACGGCTGGACGGTCAGCCGCGGGCGGGAGGGATCGACCAGCCGGTGGCTACCGCCCAGGGGTGGGCCCGGGCGATGATCTCCGTGATGATGCCCGACTTCGCCGCCGAGTAGTGCTGCGTGCTCGGCCAATCGACGACGGCCAGCGCCCGCTTGGCCGCCTCGTAGGCCGCCCGGTCCGCGGCGTCGTGGCGCAGCCAGTCGCGGAACAGCAGATGGCGGTACTCCCAGTCGCCGCCAGCGCCGCACACGTGAATGTGGACGTCCTTCTCCGGAGTCCGGAACATCCAGTGCTCGCCGCGCTTGCGCACCCGCACCACATAGCCGGCGGAATGCAGGCCCGGCACGAAACTGTCATCCTCGGAGACGTCGGGAACCGCGACCTAGATGTCGACGATCGGTTTCGCGCCGAGCCCCGGCACCGACGTCGACCCGACATGCTCGACCCGTACGGCCGCCGACCCGAGCGCGCCGATGATCCGGTCACGTTCGAACATGAACCGCGTCACCCATTCGGGTCGATACCCGACGATCACGATCGGTCGTTTCTCGGGCCCGCCGATGAAGACTTCCTCCTCGATCAGGACCTCGCCGCCGCCAGCCATCAGATTCGCCTGTCCCGCCTCTCCCGTCGCCACGAGCCGCCGGACACCGTTCGGTTCCCAGCCGTTTTTGGCAATCTCGCCCGCCACCGGCCCATTCTGCGCCCGAATGACGCCCCCGGACTGTCGCGAAGATGCCTCTGTCGGCGCCGGCCGCCGGCCCGCTGACCGACACCGACGTGCGGTCAGGGCCCAGACCTCCGGTCGCGCCGGGAATCCCACCCGCGCGTGGTGGACGTAGGCCCACCCGGATCGGGGGCCAGGAGCCCGTGTCGACCTGGCGACAGGACGCGACGATCAGCGGACAGCCGCGCACCACGATCCCGAGAGGACACCGTCATGCCCACCACCTACGCCCGCCACCCGGCCGCGGGTCACTCCCCCACGACGGCGCGGGACCCTGCCGCCGGGGACACCGCGATTCAGGTGCGCGGCCTGCGCAACGCGTTCGGCTCCGTCAAGATGCTCGACGGCGTCGACCTGGATGTCGCCACCGGCGGCGTGCACGCCCTGCTCGGGCCCAACGGCGCCGGCAGGACGACGCTCGTGCGGATCCTGGCGACGCTGCTGCCCGCCGACGGCGGCCTCGCCACCGTCGCGGGCCGGGACGCGCGCCGCGAACCCCGGCCGGTCCCCGAGGTGATCTCATTGACCGGGCAGCATTCCGCCAGCGCGGGAATTCCTCGACGGCGTGCCCGGCCCGAGGTGGCGCCCGCGCTGCGGCCGCGGGTGCTGACGGAACTGCGGGCGGCAGTGGATGAGGTGATCTCGCCAGCCTTGGCGGCGGCAATGGCCGCTGCTCAGGAGGGGCCATCGCGACGGCCGCCGGCCGCATACTGACACACCTGCGGCGCATCACAGTGCGCCGTGTGTCGAGGGCGTGGTACGGGATCCGCTCCCGGCAGGTCAGGTCGCGGAAGACGCCTGCCGGGTCCTCGTGTGCTCAGCGGCAGAGACAGCCAGGAAACGCAGCACGAGCGAGAACACGGCGACGATGATCAACAGGATCACGTCGTCGGATAGTTTCTCGTCCCCGGTCGCCGGAGCGGCGATCTTGAAAACCGTGCTGACAACGACCAACGACCCGATGAACAGACAGAAATAGAAAAGGACCCGGAAAGCCGCCGCCAGCCTACCCTCCAGTGGGATGACGAGCAGGAGCCGCCGCCAGATGGCCGGAGGCGGAGGCGGAGGCGCCGGCCGCGGCGCCTGCACGCCCTCCCAGACCTCCTCCAGCTTCGCGCCGGCCCGCCTGGCGGCCTCGTCGATGACTTCCGGAGATGCCCCCGTGAGCTGCCGAGCCTTCCACCACTCGGCGACGAAAAGAACCTCCTGGGTGGCGCTGCCGAGCGCCTCCTTGCGCTCGTTCACGCGATCCCGGTGAAGTCTTCTGTCCCGCAGGGCAATTCCGGCGGCACCCACGAGCCCGGTAATCACCGGAACCAGGAGAGGCGCGAACACGTCCCCGTTCACCACGTCCAGGTCCTCTCCGCAGGCTGGAGCACCTGTATCCAACCATGCACGGCCCCGGGCACGCGGCGACCGCGCCGGGCGGCGCTTTCCGAACGATCAGGGGCAGCCTAGCCTGCGGCGGGATGTGCCGGCGCCCCGCTCCGGGACCTCCGTCAGGGACGACGTCAGGTTCGCCGCCTGGCAGCGGCGACATCACCGCCCGACCGGGCCACGCCGAGGGAATGTGCGGGTCAGTCCATCGAGTAGGCGACGACGCCGCGGCGGATCGCGTCCATCGCCTCGCGAGCGGTGGACCGCAGCCGGGAGCCGGGCGCGGCGACCTGCGCGACCTGGTCGAGCAGGTCGAGCAGCTGGCGCATCCAGCGGACGAAGTCGCCGGCGGTCAGCTCCATGGCGTCCTCGCCGAGGATCCGTTCCAGCGACCGGCCGTTCGCCCAGCCGTAGGCGGCGGTGACGAACCCGAGCTCCGGCGGCCGGACGAAGTCCAGCCCATGGGTCTCCTCGAGGGCCGACAGCCGGGTGTAGAGCGCGCTGGCCCCCGCCAGCGCGGTGCGCAGCGCCTCGTCGCCGGGCAGCGACGGCACCGCCGCGTCGTCGCCGCGCGGCTCGAACACCAGCGCCGACACCGCCGCGGCCAGCGCCGCCGGGGACAGCGGCTCCCACAGCCTCTCGTCAAGGCAGACCGCGACCAGCAGGTCCTGCTCGGTGTAGATCCGGGCCAGCCGCTGGCCCCTCGCGGTGACCGTGTCGCCGTCCAGGTAGCCGAGCTCGGTGAGCGCCGCCCGGACCCGGTCGAACACGCGGGCGACGGTGTTCGTGCGCCCTTCGACCCGGCGGGCGAGCTGCTCGGTCTCCCGGCGCAGCCGCGCCGCCCGCTCGGCCTTGCGCAGATGCTCCTCCCGGCGCGGGCAGTCGTGCACCGGATGCGCCCGCAGCGCGCGGCGCAGCCGGGCGAGCTCGGCGTCGTCGGCGGCTGCCGAGCGGGCCCGCTCCCGGCGGCCCGGTTCGGCGCGCAGCTCGGCGGCGTGCAGCGACGACGCCAGGTCGCGCCGCGCCCGGGGGTCCCGCGGGTTGAACGTGCGCGGCACCCGGACCCGGCCGAGCGGTTCGACGGCGACCGGGAAGTCGATCAGCGACAGCCGTTTGACCTGCCGGTCGGCGGTCAGCACCACCGGGTACGGCTCGTCGTGCTGCCGCGGGTCGAGGTGCACGTCGAGGACGACGGCGAGGCCCATCCGCCGGCCGGCGGGCACCCGGACCACGTCGCCGGTCCGCAGCCGCGCCACCGCCTCGGCCGCCACCGCGCGGGACTGGGCGGCGCCCTCCCGGGACAGCCGCTTCTCCCGGTCCTTGATGTCGCGGCGCAGCTGGTCGTACTCCAGGACCGAGCCGCGGTCGCACTCGACGGCGGCGGTCAGCTCGTCGAGCGCCGCCTCGTTGCGCCGCACCTGGCGGGCGAGGCCGACGACGGCGCGGTCTGCCTGGAACTGGGCGAACGACGACTCCAGCACCGTGCGGGATCGCTCCCCGCCGAGCCGGCCGACCAGATTGACCGCCATGTTGTACGACGGGCGGAACGACGAGCGCAGCGGGTAGGTCCGCGCCGACGCGAGGCCGGCGACCGCCAGCGGGTCCAGGCCCGGCTGCCAGAGCACCACCGCGTGGCCCTCGACGTCGATGCCGCGCCGGCCCGCGCGGCCGGTCAGCTGGGTGTACTCCCCCGGGGTGATGTCCGCGCGGGTCTGGCCGTTGAACTTCGACAGCCGTTCCAGGACGACGGTCCGCGCCGGCATGTTGATGCCGAGAGCCAGCGTCTCCGTCGCGAACACGGCCCGGACCAGGCCGCGCACGAACAGCTCCTCGACGACCTCCTTGAAGGCGGGCAGCATACCCGCGTGGTGGGCTGCGAGGCCGCGCTCCAGCCCGTCGAGCCACTCCCAGTAGCCCAGCACCCGCAGGTCGGTGTCGGGCAGCTCGGCGGTACGCGCCCGCACGTGCGCCCGGATCTCCAGCGCCTGCTCGGTGGTGGTCAGCCGCAGCCCGGCGGCGACGCAGGCCGCGACCGCCGCGTCGCAGCCGGCGCGACTGAACACGAACGTGATCGCCGGCAGCAGGCCCTCACGGTCGAGGCGTTCGATGACCTGCGGTCGGGACGGCACCCATATCCGCCGCGGCCGCCCGCCGGGCCGGCCACCCGGACGGCGCGGACCCGGCCAGTCGCCGGCGGCGCTTTCCTGCCGGGCGAGGCGCAGCAGTTCCGGGTTGACGGGACGGCCCCCGGCCGCGGCCGACCCCGGTGCCCGGTCGGAGCCGGCGGTCGGCCGCCCGGTGGCCCTGCCGGCCGACCGGCCGGACTCGCGGCCGGGACCGTCGCCGGCTGAGGCGGCGGCGCGGCCAGCGGGACCGGGCCGGTCCGGGCGCCCGGCGCCACGCTCCCGGCGCCGGGCGCCGTCGCGGGCCGCCGGCCCGGCCCGGCCGGGCGCCGCCTCCAGGGCCCGCGGCACCTGGCCGTCGCCTGCCGGTGTCCCGGGGACGAGCGCGGCCTCCTCGACGAACAGGTCATACAGCGTCCGGTCGGCCAGCACGTGCTGCCACAGCGGCACCGGACGGTGCTCCGAGACGATCACCCGGGTGTGGCCGCGGACGGTGACCAGCCACTGGGCGAACTCCTCGGCGTTGCTCACCGTCGCAGACAGGGACACCACCTGGACGTGTGCCGGCAGGTGGATGATCACCTCCTCCCAGACCGCTCCCCGCTGCCGATCGGCCAGGTAGTGCACCTCGTCCATGACGACATAGGCGAGGTCGTCGAGCCGGTGGGAGCGTTCCGGGGTCGCGTACAGCATGTTGCGCAGCACCTCGGTGGTCATCACGACCACCGGCGCGTCGCCGTTGCGCGACGTGTCCCCGGTCAGCAGGCCGATGTTCGCCGCGCCGTGCGCCGCGACGAGGTCGGCGTACTTCTGGTTCGACAGCGCCTTGATCGGCGTGGTGTAGAAACAGCGCCGCCCGCCGCGCAGCGCGAGGAACGCGGCGAACTCGCCGACGATCGTCTTGCCGGCACCGGTCGGCGCGGCGACGAGCACCCCCTCGCCGGCCGCGAGCGCCTCGCACGCCTTGCGCTGGAAGTCGTCGAGCCCGAACCCGTAGCGGCCGGCGAACTCGGCGAGCGCCGCCGTCGGGTCCGCGACGACCAGGCCCACCGGCCCCTCGTCGTCCAGGCCGGGCAGCTGCTCGACGTCGCCAGCCGGCTCCGCGCCCAGGGGCAGGTCCGCGGCGGGAAGGTCGGCCATCTCCCCGGTGTAGAAGAACTGATCGGGGTCGGCCAGTTCGTCCGCGCCCGCGCGGTTCTCGGTAGGAGCCGCACCTGCTCCCAGATCAGGAGCCGCGGCCTCGTCGGGGGCGGCGGCCTCGTCCTCCAGGCCGGCGGTGGCGTCGACAACCTCACCCGGTTCGGGTGGCATGGAGGTCACGCTCTCAGGTTACGGCCCCGGTCCCCGGTCCGGCCGGGCGCCGACGGCCCCGCCTCCTGGCTGGGGATCGGCCGCCGGCGCGGGTCAGGCCAGGCGGGTGTCAGGTGATGTCGGCGGACGAGCCGTCGGCGTCGGCGGACTGGGCCTGGGCCATCGCGGCGAGCTGTGCGCGGGCCTTGCGGCCGGCCCGGTCGTCCTGGCGGGCGCGCACCTGAAGCGCCGCCCGGCGGGCCGCCTCGCCGGAGTCGTCGAAGTCCAGCGGCGACGCCTCGTCGTCGGACAGGTCCGCGTACACCGACGCGTCACCGCGGTCCTTCTTGCGCCGGTCGTTCAGCCAGCCGATGAGCAGCGCCACCTCGTAGAGGATGACCATCGGCAGGCCCAGCGCGAGCATCGTGAACGGATCCTGGCTGGGCGTGACGACCGCGGCGAACACGAACGTCAGGAAGATCTCCGCCCGCCGCCACGACCGCAGCTTCGCCGTCGTGACCACCCCGGCGAGGTTGAGCAGGCAGACCAGCAGCGGGATCTCGAACGACGCGCCGAAGATCAGCACCATCGCGATGACATAGCTGAGGTACTTGTTCGCGTCGAGGACGGAGACGATCCCGTCGCCGCTGAACCCGAGCAGCAGGTTCAGCCCGGTCCGCAGCGTGATGTAGGCGAAGAACGCGCCGATCGCGAACAGCACCAGCGAACAGGCGACGAACGTCAGCGCCCAGCGCCGCTCGTGCCGGTGCAGGCCCGGGGTGATGAACGACCACAGCTGGTAGAGCCACACCGGCGATGAGGCGATGGCCCCGGCGATCGCCGAGATCTTCAGCCGAATCATGAACGGGTCCAGGATGCCGAACACGTACAGCTGGCAGGTCTGGCCCTGGAAGCTGGCTCGTTTGTGCGCCGGCAGCGAGCAGTACGGGTGCATAAGGAAGTTCAGGATGTGCTGCTCGAAGAAGAAGCAGACGATCGTCGCGATGACGAACGCGACCAGCGCCTTCGCGACCCGGTTGCGCAGCTCCCGCAGATGCTCGGTGAGCGGCATCCTGCTGTCCTCCACCGTGCGGGTGCGCCGGTGGTTGACGTTGTCGGCGATCCGCCGCGGCGTGGGAATGCCTGGCACGGGGCTACGGCTCCTGCTCACTGTCGAGGCGGCGGGGGAACAGGCCGGCGCGGGTCGAGGGCCCACCGCCCGGCCGCGACGCGGCGCCCCGGCTCCCACCGGCCACACGGCCGCGGGAGCGCCCGGGCACCGGAGCGTCCTAGAGTGTCTTCTCGGTGTTCGCCGGCGCGACGCCGTTCGAGGTCCGGGCCGGAGTGGCCGGAGCGATCGCCTGCGGCGCGGGCGGGGCGGCCGGGGTGTCGTCGTCGCGCAGGCCCTTCGTCTCCGACTTGAGGATCCGCAGTGAACGGCCGACGGACCGCGCCGCCTCCGGCAGCTTCTTCGACCCGAAGAGCACCAGCACGACGACCGCGATGATGATCAGCTCTGGCGTACCCAGGTTCGGCATGACAGACGTCCTCCGGTTCCGATGACCGGTACGGCGACCGGCGCGAGCCTGATGCTACGTCGCGAGCATAAGTCGAAACAGACGACAGCCAGGTATCCCCCGGATGACGGACTGACCGGGCATACGCGTTTTCGCCTGCCTCGACTGTCCGGCCGGGAACCGGATCGCCGGACGGAACCGGTCAGCTGGACCGGTTCGCGACGCGGGCCATCACCTCGGCCGAGTCCAGCCGGGCCGACAGCTGGGCCGTCTCAGCCGACAGGCCGGACACCCGCGCCGACAGCTCCTTCGCCGTGGCCCGCACGACACCCACCTTGCGCCACAGGCCAACGGCCAGCGCCACGAACAGCAGCAACGCCATGACGATCACCGCGGCGTCCACCAGTCCCCAGTGCATGGCCGATCAGCCTACCGGCGCCGCGGGCGCGTCGTAACCGGCCAGCGCCTTACCGGCCGCGGCGTGGATCTCGCTGACCAGCGCCGGCGGGCCGACGACCCGGGCGTCGCCGCCGAGCCCGAGCAGCAGCCGGCGCAGCCACGCCGTCCCCGCCGCGTACAGCGTCATCCGCAGGCCACCGTCCGGCAGCTCCTCGGCCGACTCGACCGGGTAGTGGTCGGCGGCCCAACGCGCGGCCGCGGTCAGATCGACGACGGCGAGCGGATCGCCGGGCCCCGGCGCGAACACCCCGGAGCTGACGTCGCGGACCGCCGCGGCCGGCGGCGGAGCGGCCGGCACGTCGAGCACTGTCACCCCGGCGGCGCCGCCGACGATCGAGTCGAGCCGGAACAGCCGGGACGCCGCCGCCCGGTGGCACCAGCCCTCCAGATACCAGTGGCCGTCCATCGACAGCAGCCGCATCGGGTCGACGTCGCGTTCGGTCAGCTCGTCGCGGGACCACACCAGGTAGCGCAGGTGCACCCGCCGCCGGTCCCGCAACGCCCGCTGCAGCACGGCCAGCACCTCGTTCGGCGGGTCGAGCTGCACGCCGACCCGCTCCGCCGGGCGGCTGCCGATCGCCAGCTCTATCCGCGCGACCGCCCGTTCCAGCGCCTCCCGGCCGGCGAGCCCCGGCAGGTCGGCGAGCGCCCGGGCGGCGACGACCAGCGCCGTCGCCTCGTCGACCGTCAGGCGCAACGGCCGGTCCAGGGTCTGCGGGTCGACCACGGTGATCTGCCCGCCCTCATAGCTCAGGTCGATCAGGTCTCCGGGCGCCCCACCGGGCAGGCCACAGATGAACAGCAGCTCCAGGTCGTCACGCAGCTGCCGTGGGGTGATCGCGAACGCGGCGGCCGCGGCGTCGACGGAGACCCCGGGGCGGGCCCGCAACCAGGGCACCAGCGCGAGCAGCCGGGACAGCCGGTCCTCCGATGGAGCCTCCGGCCGTCGCGCCGATGGGGTGGGCTCCTGGCGCCGCCGGGCGGCGGCCATCGCAACGTCGGCGCCGTCCGCGACGCCATCTGCGACGCTCGGTACGGCCGGGGCCTCGGCGGGGTCCAGCGCGGCGCCGTCCGCGACGGCGGTAAGCCGGCGGACGACCTCGGCGCGCAGATCCGGCGGGTCCAGGACGACCACGTCGGCGCCGTAGCCGGCGATCCAGCGCGCCATCCGCTCCACGTCCACGAAACTGAGGCGCAGCACGTCCCGGTCCGACCCGATCCCCGGCTCGCCCTGGCCCGGCGCCGCCCCAGGCGGCGCCGCGGCCAGCGCATCCGGTGGCTCGGCGACCGGCCGGCCGCGGCGGCGCAGCGCGTGGCCGGCGCCGACGCGGACAGCGAGCGTCGCCATCCGCCACCGGTCCGGGCTCGACGACGAGGACCTCGTGACCATCGCCCGCAGGTCGACCCCCGCCGGTACCACCACCGCCCCCGCCGGCCCGACGGTCCGCACCGGCCCGGCAACGCGGGACAGCCGGAACACCCGCGGCGCGCCGCGGCGCCGGTCATGTCCGGCCAGATACCAGCGGCCGTGCCAGGACAGCACACCCCACGGCTCGACGACTCGCTCCGCCGGCTCCGGCTCCCCCGGCTTGCGGTACGGGAACCGGATCGCCTGGCGGGCCTGCACCGCGGCCAGGCACGGCTCGAACGCAGCCTCGGTCGCGTCGACCCGCGGCTCGAGCTCCGCGAGGCCGAGCAGCTCCGCCGGCGCCGGGCTCGGCGCCGCGCCATCGCCGCCGTCGGCTCGCATCCCCGGCACCGGGCTGGTCGCGGCGCCGCCGGCGGCGAGCTTGCGCAGCGCGCTGGCCGCCGGCGCCGCGAGCGACGCCGTGGACCACAGCCTGGCCGCGAGCGCCAGCGCGGCCGCCTCGTCCGGGCTTAGCCGGATCTCCGGCAGCGCGTAGTCGTCGCGGCGGATCCGGTAGCCGACCTCGTCGCCGTAGCCGTCCTGGCCGGTCTCCAGCGGGATGCCCAGGTCACGCAGGTACTGCTTGTCCCGTTCGAACATCCGCCGAAATGCCTCATGCGCGTCGTCGCCGCGGCCCGGTTCGTAGCCCTCGACCATGTCGCCAATCTCGGACACCGTGAGGAAACGCGACGTCGCCATCAGGCACATCGTCAGGTTGAGCAGCCGCTCCAGCCGTCGCCGGGACACACCCAGTGAGGGTAGCCGGCAATCGGGCAACCGGGACACCGGCCACCCGGGCGCGTCACCTGCTCGCCGCCGGGCCGGTCGTGGCAGCACCATCGCTGACCCCGTCGGTCGGTGCCCCACCGGTCGTGTCGGTGCCGTCGCTCGCGGAGCCGTCGACGTCGAGCAGGTCGACGACGAAGACAATCGTGTCGTCGACCTTGATCTGGCCCTGGCCCCCTTGCGGCCCGTAGCCGAGCGCCGGCGGAATGACGATCAGCCGGCGGCCGCCAACGCGCATCCCCGCCACGGCGTCGCTCACACTGCCGGCGATGCCCTGCGTGAACCCGGGAATTACCCGGCTGAGCGGGAACGTCGCCGGCATGCCCCTGTCCCAGGACGCGTCGAACTGCGCGCCCGTGTTCCACAGCACGCCGACGTAGTTGACCGTCGCCGAGCCCGACGCGTCCGCGGCGGCGCCGGTGCCGGTGACGAGGTCCTTCACGACGAGCTTCGTCGGTGGCAGGCCCTTGCCCGCGCCGACTGCGGGCTTGACGGTCAGGTCCGTCGGGTTGCCCACCACTGGCAGCACCGTCGGCGCGACCGTCGCCGCGGCCGCGGTCGGCACCGGCGCCGCCGCCGTCCCATCGGGGGCGGTGCCCGAGTCGCACCCCGCGGCGACGAGCAGCGCGGCGAGGGCCGCCGACGCGGCGACGGCCACCCGGGCGCGCCCGCCCGGGCCGGGGACACGCGCGGACGGGCGGGACTCGGGACGAGAGTTCCAGGTCACGGAAGGGCGTCCTTTGCGAAGAGCGGTGGGGGACATGACCGCCGCGGGGGCGCCGAGACGAACGCAGTGACGATCAGCACGCATCCTCGCAGAACCCGTGTCTCCCACCACCATCCGCGGCACCACCCCCGACCAACACTCAGGCGCCACCCCCACAAGCCACCAACCGAATCCGAGACACGCGAGAAAACGCTGGGACGCAGTCACGCAGCAGTCACGCACCGGCCCCAGGGCCGCCCCCACCCCAACCTCCAGGCCAACCACAGGCAGGGGCAGGCTGGGCGCCCCGGCAGCCAGCCGTCACCGGCCTGACCAAGCCGACCCCAGACACGCAAGCGAACAGCCCAACGCCACCCACGCCACGGCCCCTGACCGCACACGCCCCAGGGTCCTGCGCCAACCACAGGCAGGGGGCAGCCCGGGCGCCCCGGCGCCCGGGCAGATTTTGGCGGGCCAGGCGCTCCACGCCTGGAGCCCGCCAAAAATCACATGGAGGCGATCAGCTTGTCGACGCGGTCGTCGACCGAGCGGAACGGGTCCTTGCACAGGACGGTGCGCTGGGCCTGGTCGTTGAGCTTCAGGTGCACCCAGTCGACGGTGAAGTCGCGGCGCTTCTCCTGCGCCCGCTTGATGAACTCGCCGCGCAGGCGGGCCCGCGTCGTCTGCGGCGGCTTCGACTTCGCCTCGAAGATGTCCAGGTCGCGGGTCACCCGCTCAACCAGGCCGGCCTTCTCCATCCGGTAGTAGAGGCCGCGGTCGCGGTGGATGTCGTGGTACTTCAGGTCGAGTTCGGCGATCCGCGGCGAGGCCAGCGACTCGTTGTGCCGGGCCCGGAACCGCTCGATGAGGACGTACTTCGTCACCCAGTCGATCTCCCGGGCGACCAGCTCCAGATCGTCCGTCTCGATCGCCAGCAGCGTGCGGCCCCACAGGTCCAGGACCCGCTTCGCGACCGCGTCGCCGCCGCGGCGCTCGACGAACTCGACGGCCTTCGCGTAGTACTCGCGCTGGATGTCGAGCGCGGAGACCTCCCGGCCGTTCGCCAACCGGATCTTGCGCTGGCAGGTCATGTCGTGGGAGACCTCGCGGATCGCCCGGATCGGGTTCTCCAGCGTCATGTCCCGCAGCACGACCCCGGCCTCGATCATCCGCAGCACCAGGTCCGTCGAGCCGAGCTTGAGCAGCATCGTCGTCTCGGACATGTTCGAGTCGCCGACGATGACGTGCAGACGGCGGAACCGCTCGGCGTCCGCGTGCGGCTCGTCGCGGGTGTTGATGATCGGCCGCGACCGGGTCGTCGCGCTCGACACCGACTCCCAGATGTGCTCGGCACGCTGCGAGATGCAGTACACGGCACCGCGCGGCGTCTGCAGCACCTTCCCGGCACCGCACAGGATCTGGCGGCTCACCAGGAACGGCACCAGCACGTCCGCCAGCCGGGAGAACTCGCCGTGCCGGCCGACCAGGTAGTTCTCATGACAGCCGTAGCTGTTCCCGGCCGAGTCGGTGTTGTTCTTGAACAGGTGGATGTCGCCGGCGATGCCCTCCTCGCGCAGCCGCCGCTCAGCCTCCACCAGCAGGCCCTCCAGGATGCGCTCGCCGGCCTTGTCATGGGTGACGAGGTCGGGCACCGAGTCGCACTCCGGGGTGGCGTACTCCGGGTGGCTGCCGACATCCAGGTAGAGGCGGGCCCCGTTCTTCAGAAACACGTTGGAGCTGCGGCCCCAGGACACGACGCGGCGGAACAGGTACCGCGCCACCTCGTCCGGGCTCAGCCGCCGCTGGCCGCGGAACACGCAGGTGACGCCGTACTCGTTCTCCAGCCCGAAGATGCGGCGATCCACTCCTTGACCCTATGCGCGTCGCCGCTCCCGCGCGGCCGGACGCACACGCGACAGCCCGGAAATCCTGCCGAGGGGCCCACCGAGGTCACCGAGCGCCAGAAATCGGGCCAATCTGGTTACATGTGGCGACCGTCCCAGCCGCGCGGCGCCGGGGTGTCCACCCCGGCCGGCCCTCCCGGGACGCCCGGGCCCGCCACCTCGACCGGCAGCGGGATGCCGGGAAAACCAGCCGGCTCGGTCAACGGCTCGTCGCCGGCCCGCCCCGGCCAGCCCCGCCGCCGCCAGCCACGGCCCTGCCAGCCACGGGTGTCCCCCACCATCACCAGCGCCACGCCGAGCGCCGCCCACACGGTCAGCACCGCCGCCGCGTCCCCGCCGCCGGCGCCCCGGAAGTACGCGGCCGACCGCAGCAGCGTCACCCCAGCGCCCGGCGGGGCCAACTGGCCGAGGGTCCCCCACGGCATCGGCATCAGCTCGGGCGCCGACGACCACGCCGACAGCGCCGCCGCCACGACGAAGAACACGAACCCGCCGGCCAGCCCCACCGTCCCCGCCCGCGCGCCGAGGCCCAGCACCGTGCCCGCGACCGCCACCCCCAGCAGCGTCAGCACCCCCGCCGCCGCCCAGTAGGAGCCGGGCAGCACCGCCAGTGTGTACCGCAGCGCAGCCGCGCCGCAGGCCCCCGAGGCCAGCGCCAGCCCGGCGAGCCCAGCCAGCCGCGCGCCACGCCGCCGCGTCACCCGGGTCAGCAGCACCCCGCCGGCCGCGACCACCAGCACCAGCGGAAGGTACCCGGCCGACAGACCGCCGCCGACATGGTCGGCTGGGGCGTTCGGCACCACATCCACCAACGGGATGTCCGCCGTCGGCATCACCTGCGCGATGCCATGCTGCATCGCCTCCGACACCGCGGGGCTCGCCGCCGACGCCACGTGCAGCGACAGGCCACCCGGCCCGATCACGAACGCCGCGTACGCCTCCCGCGCCCGCAGCGCCCGGTCCGCCGCGTCGCCGTCGGCGACCACCCGGACCCGCAGCGCCCCGGGCTCCGTCGTCGACAGCTGCTCGGCCAGCGCCCGCGCCGGTCCCGACGGGCCCGCCGCCAGCACGGGCAAGCCATAGGGCCGCAGACTGGTGACCGTCCACCCGTACAGGCAGGTCAGCATCCCGACGAGCAGCGCCACCCCGACGGCGACGGCCAGCAGCCGCCGGGCCTCCCCCGCCGGCGGGCCATCCGCGCCGCCGGCGAGCACATCCGCCCCCTCGGCGCCCGTTCCCTCGGCGCCGGCCGCCCTGACCCCGCGCGGGCCCGTGCCCCACGTGCCCATCCCACGGCCGGCGGCGCGATGCCGCGGACGGCTGCCCGTGGACGCCACCAGATCCCCGTCGTCGCCGGCCCCGGGGACACGCCGCTCGCCAGTCAGCACCGGCTCCTCCGCTCTGCCGCGCATGGCCGGCCACACCGCGGCCCGCCGACACGTTCGGTGACCGTCCCGGGCCGATCCTGTGGCAACCGGCGAGCGAGTGCACGCAGCAGCGCCGTGTCGCCGGCAACACGCGGCCCACTCCCGGCAGGACCGGCCACCCGCCCCAAGCCCGGACACTCCGTCCGACCAGCGGGCGGACCCCCTCCCGGCCCGGGCCCGCCACGCCGGCCCACGGCGGCGAGGATGGGCCCATGTCTAGCGCCCCGAGCCCAGCCGACGACGTCACCACGGTCGACGTCACCACCCCGCACGGCACCCCGCTCACCGTCAGCACACCGTCGGGCCCACGCCGCGGCGGCGTCGTCGTGATCCAGGACGCCCGCGGCCTCACCCCGTACCTGCGCTCGGTCTGCGGCCGGCTCGCCGCCGAAGGGTGGCTCGCCGCCGCGCCGCACCTGTACCACCGCCAGGGCTTCACCGAGACCGACCCCGCGGGCGACTGGTCGAGTGCGCCCAGCGACATGCTCGCCTTCACCGGCCCCGGGATCCAGGCCGACGTGGACGCCGCCCTTGGCTACCTCGCGGCCGCCGGCGTCCCCGCGCAGAACACCGCCATCCTCGGGTTCTGCATGGGCGGCACCGTCGCGCTCGCCACCGCCGCGCGCGTCCAGCTCGGCGCCGCGGTCTCCTTCTACGGGGGTGCGGTCAGCACCTCGTACTGGACGGGAGTGCCGCCACTCGTCGAGCTGGCGCCGTCGCTGCGCGGCCCCTGGCTCGGCCTCTACGGCGAACAGGACGCCCTCATCACGCTCGACGAGATCAACGCCCTGCGGGCCGCCGCCGCGACCGCCGACGCGCCCACCGAGCTTGTCTCCTACCCGGGCGCCGGGCACGCCTTCCACAGCGACCGGCCCGCCCTCCACCGCCGCGAGGCCGCCGCCGACGCCTGGGCCCGCGCACTGGCGTTCCTCGACCAGCACGCCAGCACCCGAGCTTGATCATTCCGCCCGACGACGTCCTGTCAACACCGTGGACAACGCTGTATCGACTCGGACCGGGCGGAAAAAGGCGGCGTGCCCCGACCAATGGTCGGGGCACGCCGCCAGATCAGCCGCGGCGCCACCGGGCGCCCAGCCTCAGGAGGCGGGTGCCGTCTCCGCCAGCAGGCCGTCGAGCTGCGCGCCGGTGATGCGCTTGAACAGACGCCGGGGGCGCGTCCGGTCCAGAACCGCGACCTCCAGATTGGACGCCGACAGCACCCGCTCCCCGTTCGCCGGCGCGGCGCCCGGAGCGCCGGGCGGCGTGCCCGCGGCCAGCGCCCGCACGGCCACCCGCAACGCCGCCGCGAGCGGCTCACCCGCCGTGTGGTGCTCGCGCAGCGACGCGTTCACCTGCTCCGACTGGCCGCCGATCGCGACGAAACCCCGCTCGTCCGCGATCGAACCGTCGTAGGTCAGCCGGTAGATCTGATCCGACTCCGGGGACTGCCCCACCTCCGCGACGACGATCTCCACCTCGTACGGCTTGACCGACTCGGTGAAGATGGCGCCGAGGGTCTGCGCGTAGGCGTTCGCCAGCGCCCGGCCGGTCACGTCCCGCCGGTCGTAGGTGTAGCCCTTCATGTCCGTCAGCCGGATGCCCGCGGTGCGCAGGTTCTCGAACTCGTTGTACTTCCCCACCGCGGCGAACGCGATCCGGTCATACACCTCGCTGATCTTGTGCAGCGTCGCGGACGGATTCTCCGCCACGAACAGGATGCCGTCCGCGAAGGTCACGATCACCACGCTGCGGCCGCGCGCGATGCCCTTGCGGGCGTACTCCGACTTGTCCCGGACCCACTGCTCCGGACTTGCGTAGCCGCCGAACGGCATGGTCACGTCAACCTCCCGGGTTGGTCAGGCGGTCGGCGACGAGGGCATCCACCACGGCCCCCACCTCGTCGTCCGAGAACCGCCGGAACCCGTCGGCGGTGATGGCCGCGACCACCGGGAAGATCCGCCGCGCCATGTCCGGGCCGCCGGTCGCCGAGTCGTCGTCCGCCGCATCGTAGAGCGCCTCCAGACTGACCCGGACAGCCCGCTGTTCGGACAGGTCGGCCTTCCAGGTCTTCTTCAGCGCGCCCCGGGCGAACAGCGACCCCGAGCCGATCGCGTGGAAGCCCTGCTCCTCCGAACGGGCCGCCGCGATGTCGTACGAGAAGATCCGCCCGACGCCCCGGTCCAGGTCGTAGCCCGCGAACAGCGGCACCACCGCCAGGCCCTGCAGCGCCATCGGCAGGTTGCCCTTGACCATGAAGCCCAGCCTGTTCGCCTTCGCGTCCAGGCTCAGGACCGTGCCCTCGATCTTCTCGTAGTGCTCCAGCTCGACCTGGAACAGCTTCACCAGGTCGGCGCCGACACCCGCGGTGCCCGCGTAGCCCACCGCCGAGTACTCGTCGGCGTGGAACACCTTCTCCACGTCTCGGGTGGCGATCAGGTTCCCCTGGGTCGCCCGGCGGTCACCGGCCATGATCACGCCGCCGGGGAAAGTCACCGCCACGATCGTTGTCCCGTGCGCCACCTCGATCGGGCCGCCGGTCAGCTGCTGGCGGTTGCCCGGCAGCAGGTCCGGCGCCGCGAGCGACAGGAACTCCGTGAACGACGACGTTCCCGGCCTCATGAACACAGACGGTAGACGTCCGGTCACGTCAGTTGGATCCGGCACCTATCCCCCTTCAGATCAGGCAACAAACAGCTCGTCTCGCGCCAACAGATACCTCAAAGCGCCATACAACCGGTCCAGGTCGTCACCGAAGCTTCCCAGCCCGGAGTTGCAGCCGGAGCACAAGATGCCACGAACCTCACCGGTCCGGTGGTCGTGGTCGACGTGTTCCGGCGGGCCGGTCAGGCAGATCACGCACACGCCGCGCTGCACCGCCAGCATCTCGGCCAACTCCCGCTCAGCCAAACCGTACCGGCGCCAGACATGCCCGAGACCAGCCGCGCCGCGCCCGGTCGACGGCAGCCGCAACCCGTCGCCCGGCAGGCCCCGCAACCGATCGGTCGGCAACGGCTCAAGCGTGCGCAGGAGGTACAGCGCCGCGTTGTGGATGACCGCCAGATCATCCCGGAGCTGACCGAGGCCGACGTTGCAGGTGAAGCACAGGACGCCGCGGACCTCGCCCGTCGCATGGTCGTGATCGACGTGCTCGGCCGGCTTCTCCTCACAGATTGCGCACCGCCCGCCCTGCTCCGCGATCACGCGTCAACCCGCTCGGCGGTCAGGCCGTAACGGGTATGCAGCAGCGCATCTCGCACCGACCCGTGCACCCGCTTGGCACTGGTGATCGAGCGCGTGCTGTTACACGGCCGACAGTAGGTGTGCAGGCCGTCGGATGCCCGGTTCCTGGCGGCGAACTCCGACGCCGGCTTGCGCTGCCCACAGTCCGGGCAGGTCCGATACCCGTCCGATACCAGCGGGCGGGTCCGCCGGTTGTCCCGGAGATCGCCTCCCTTGCGCCTGTAGTACCGCTCGCGGTTGCGCCGCCGGTAGCACTCGATGCAGTAGTTGTGCCGGCCGTCCCGCATTTGCGGGTGCGGATGGAACTGCTCAGTCGGCTTCGCGAGCCCGCAGTCCCGACAGGTCTTCTCGCTCACGAGAACTGTCTACTCCAACACCCCAGACCCTGCGATCAAGACCCCCCGCCAGAGCCGACCCAAAGGCCTCCTCAAGGGTGCAATGAGTTAAATTATTGACCTCCTTTTTGGATATAGCCCTTGACAAACTCCTCGGCGTTCTCCTCGAGAACGTCGTCGATCTCGTCGAGGAGCGAGTCGACGTCCTCGGAGAGCTTCTCGTGGCGCTCCTTGAGGTCCGAGCTGCTCGTCTCCTCGACCTCGGCCTCTTCGGTCTCGTTGTCGCGGCGGCTGCCGTGGGTCTGGCCGCCGCTGTCCCTGCTCGGCATGTGCGCCTCCTGTCGTCGCGGACGGCGCCCCGGGGAACCGTCCGTCCAAGCCGCCGCCAAGCGGCTGGCGGCCGAAAAGCTGCAGATGGCAGCCTTTGTGGCCAGCGCGCCGCAGCGCCGTCTTTGATCACCCTATCCCGACCCACCGACGGGTTCCGGCGGTTCCGGAGAGGACTACTCCACCACGACTCCACCACGAACGCGCGGCCACGTCGCCTCGTCCGCCGTCAGCGGAACGAGGATTGACCAGCCCCAACCCCCACGTTCGGGCGCTCCACCCGCCGGGGTGCCAGAAACGGGTGCCCCCTCCACGCCCACGTATGCCAGGTCGGGCGCCACGAGCGGTTGTCAGCTCGTGTGGGGCGTGGGCGTCTGCTCAAGGAGAGTCGGGATGGCGCTGTCCAGAAGCTGGCAGAGCTGCTGGTGCTCGTCGGCGGTGAAGCGGTCGGTCAGCGAGCGCTCGAGCGCGATGACTTCCTCGTGGGCGCGGTCCCAGGAGGGTGCGGCGAAGCGGAGTCCAAGTCGCCAGGCTGACGCGGTTGCATCGCCCGGCCCGGATAGCGGGCTACGCCAACATCGCCACATTCGAGCCGGTCAGCGTTTCAGCCCCAACATGACCGACGGCGCGACCCACGGCCAGAGCGTTGTCAGCGTCGAGTGAGCCCGGGCGGCGCGCGGTGGGCGTCCGCGGCGACGACAGGCGCTCCCGCCATCCGCCGGCCGTACGCCCTACTTGCCCGAGAGGGCGTCGACGAGCTCGGTGGCGGTGCGGCAGCGGTCGAGTAGGGCGCCGACGTGGCTCTTGGTGCCCCGCAGCGGCTCGAGGGTGGGGACGCGCTGCAGGGACTCGCGGCCGATGTCGAAGATGACCGAGTCCCAGCTGGCGGCGGCGACCTGCTGCGGGTACTGGGCGAGGCAGCGGCCGCGGAAGTAGGCCCTGGTGTCGTCGGGCGGCTGGGTCATCGCCCGGGTGACGTCCTCCTCGGTGACGAGGCGGTCCATTCGGCCGCGGGCGACGAGCCGGTTGTAGAGGCCCTTGTCGGGGCGCACGTCGTGGTACTGCAGGTCGACGAGCTGTAGCCGGGAGTCGCTCCAGGGCAGGTTGTCGCGGGTGCGGTAGCCCTCGGCGATCGAGAGCTTGGCGACCCAGTCGAGCTCGCGGGCGCAGCTCATCGGGTCGTGTTCCAGCCGGGTCAGGACGGACTCCCAGCGGGCGAGGATGTCGGCCGTCTGGGCGTCGACGTCGGCACCGAACCGGTCCTCGACGTACTTGCGGGCCTGCTCCAGGTACTCCATCTGCAGCTGGACGGCGGTCATCTTGCGGCCGTCGCGCAGGGTGAGCAGGTGGCGCAGCGACGGGTCGTGGGAGACGGCCCGCAGCGACGCGACCGGGCTGTCGACGGACAGGTCGACGGTGAACCAGCCGTCCTCGATCATCGACAGGACGAGCGCGGTCGTGCCGACCTTGAGGTAGGTGGCGATCTCGCTCATGTTGGCGTCGCCGATGATGACGTGCAGCCGGCGGTACTTTTCCGGGTCGGCGTGCGGCTCGTCGCGGGTGTTGATGATGGGCCGCTTCAGCGTGGTCTCCAGGCCGACCTCGACCTCGAAGAAGTCGGCCCGCTGGGAGATCTGGTAGCCGGCGGTGCGGCCGTCGACGCCAACGCCGACGCGCCCGGCGCCGCAGTAGACCTGGCGGGTCACGAAGAACGGCGTGAGGTGGCGGACGATCTCGCCGAACGGCGTCGACCGGGCCATCAGGTAGTTCTCGTGGCAGCCGTAGGAGACGCCCTTGTTGTCGGTGTTGTTCTTGTACAGGTTGACCGGGCTGGTGCCGGGCACCTGCAGGGCGCGCCGCGCGGCCTCGGCCATGACGCGCTCGCCCGACTTGTCCCACAGGACGGCGTCGCGCGGGTTGGTGACCTCGGGGGCGGAGTACTCGGGGTGCGCGTGGTCGACGTAGAACCGGGCGCCGTTGGTCAGGATGACGTTGGCGAGCCCGAGGTCGTCCTCGTTGGCGGGAGCGGTGGGGTCGACGACGGGTTCGCGGGCCATGTCGAAGCCGCGGGCGTCGCGCAGCGGCGACTCCTCCTCGAAGTCCCATCTGGCCCGGCTGCCGCCACTGGCCGCCCGGTTGGCGTAGGAGTTCACCACCAGCGACGAGGCCAGCATCTGGTTGGTGTTGGGCTGGCCAGGCACCGAGACCCCGTACTCGGTCTCGACTCCCATGATCCGGCGAACGCTCACTCCCTCAGCGTAGGCCGTCGCGCGCCTCCAGGACGGCCGGACGGCCCCGTTGTTCCTCCCGCGTGCTCTCTCTGGTTCGCTCCGTCCGGGCGCGGCGCTCCGCGGCCGTCCTCGCCTGACGCCGACCTCCCAGATCACGACCTCCCAGATCGACTTCGTCGATCCGGCAGGAACCCCGTTCGTCGATCCGGCAGGGACCCTGCGGACGACCACTCCGCGCCGCCGGGGTTCCTCCCGGATCGCGCCAGCGATCTGGCAGGTCCGCTCCTCCCCGAACGGGCGCTCCGGCGACCTGCGCTGCGGCCCAACCACTTCGCTGCGCTCGTGGCCGGGCCTCCGTGCAGGCGCGCCTCCGCCGTGGGTGGCTGGGATGGTCTGCAAGTCGCCAGGAGGGGCCGGCCACGTCGCGTTGGCCGGCCGCCGCGCAGGCGGGCCGCTGTGGTCGTCATAAAGCCGGAAGCCGGCCTCCACAACAGAGGCCGGCTTCCAGATGATGCCGTGTAGCACCGCCCGTGCCCGGACGGAGCGAACCAGAAATTACAGGTACTGGCCGGTGTTGGCGATGGTGTCGATGGAGCGGCCGGCCTCCGTGCCCTTGGTGCCGGTGACGAGCGTGCGGATGTAGACGATCCGTTCGCCCTTCTTGCCGGAGATCCGGGCCCAGTCGTCCGGGTTGGTCGTGTTCGGGAGGTCCTCGTTCTCCTTGAACTCGTCCATGCAGGCCTGCAGGAGGTGCTGCATCCGGATGCCCTTGGCGCCGCCCTCGATGTGCTCCTTGACGGCCATCTTCTTGGCCCGGGCCACGATGTTCTCGATCATGGCCCCGGAGTTGAAGTCCTTGAAGTACAGGACTTCCTTGTCTCCGTTGGCGTAGGTGACCTCGAGGAAGCGGTTCTCCTCGCTCTCGGAGTACATCCGCTCGACGGTCCGCTGGATCATCCCGGCGACGGTGGCCTCACGGTTCCCTCCGTTCTCCCCGAGGTCGTCGGGGTGCAGCGGGAGCTCGGCCAGGACGTACTTGGCGAAGATGTCCTTGGCCGCCTCGGCGTCGGGCCGCTCGACCTTGATCTTCACGTCCAGGCGGCCGGGACGCAGGATAGCGGGGTCGATCATGTCCTCGCGGTTGGAGGCGCCGATAACGATGACGTTCTCCAGCAGCTCGACGCCGTCGATCTCGGCGAGCAGCTGCGGGACGATCGTGTTCTCGACGTCGGAGGACACACCCGAGCCGCGGGTCCGGAAGATCGAGTCCATCTCGTCGAAGAACACGATCACCGGCATGCCCTCGGACGCCTTCTCCCGGGCCCGCTGGAACACGAGCCGGATCTGGCGCTCGGTCTCGCCGACGTACTTGTTGAGCAGCTCGGGGCCCTTGATGTTGAGGAAGAACGCCCGGCCGGAGCCGTCACCGCGCTGCGCCTCGACCTTCTTGGCGAGCGAGTTGGCGACGGCCTTGGCGATGAGCGTCTTGCCGCAGCCGGGCGGGCCGTAGAGCAGCACGCCCTTCGGGGGCTTGAGCTGGTGCTCGACGAAGAGGTCCTTGTGCAGGAACGGCAGCTCGACCGCGTCGCGGATCATCTCGATCTGGCCCTTGAGGCCGCCGATCTGCTCGTAGCCGATGTCGGGGACCTCCTCCAGGACGAGCTCCTCGACCTCGGACTTGGGGATCCGCTCGAACGCGTAGCCGGATCGCGGCTCGATGAGCAGCGAATCGCCCGCGCGCACGGGGCCGTCGAGCAGCGGCTGGGCCAGCATGACCACGCGCTCCTCGTCGGTGTGCCCGATGACGAGGGCCCGGTCGCCGCTCTCGAGGACCTCCTTGAGCAGCACGATCTCGCCGTGCCGTTCGTAGGACCGCACCTCGACGACGTTGAGAGCCTCGTTGAGCATGACCTCCTGGCCCGGCCGCAGACCGTCGACGTCGACGTTCGGCGAGACGGTCACCCGGAGCTTTCGGCCCTGGGTGAACACGTCGACCGTGCCGTCCTCATACGGGTGCAGGAAGATCCCGTACCCGCTGGGCGGCTGAGCCAGCCGGTCGACCTCCTCCTTGAGCGAGACGATCTGATCACGCGCCTCGCGGAGGGTGGCCACCAGTTTCTCGTTGTGCGCCGAAGCGCTCGCCAGGTCGGACTGGAGCTCCGCCAGACGCTCCTCGAGCACCCGAACCTGCCGGGGCGACTCGGACAGTCGCCGTCGCAACATGGCCACTTCCTCCTCGAGGAAGGCGACCTGCGTCGTGAGTTCGTGCACTTCCTTTTGATACGCCGACGTTCGCGCCGTTTCGGCGTCACCAGGACGACCCGTGCTCCCATCGGAGCCAGAGCCGGTACGGGGACCGGACACCGCGCCTCCACCTCCCCCGTGCTGACCGGGACGCACCCAACACTACCGTTGTGACCGCTGCTTTCAGGCAAGGTCCGCAAGGAGGACCGGGCTTGGCCGTAAACAGCGGGTTACGGTGCCATGGTGACAGACGATCGGAGCGGCGTGGCAACTCCTGCGAACTCCAGTGTTTCGAGCGAACTTCGGGTACGCGTCGATCAGGCGGCCTGCACTGGTGACGGGCTGTGTGTGACGCGCGCGCCGTCGGTGTTCGAGCACGACATCGACGGTCTGGCCTATGTGAAGACGGACACTGGCGAACTGCTGACCCAGCCGGGCGCCAAGGTCCTCGTCCCGCTGCCGCTGCTCGACGCGGTCATCGACGCCGCCGACGAGTGCCCCGGCGACTGCATCTACGTCGAACGGCCGGACGGCACCCTGGAGGCCGGCCCGGGGTCGTGACCCACCGGCCGGGCCGTCCCGCCGCGCGGGCCGATGAGCGTAGGAGGACGCGAGCGACGGTCCCGTCCGGAGCCTGCGGAGGACGGGGCCGTCGCTCGCGTCCGACGGAGCGAAGCAGGGGCACTGAGCGGGGATCGCGGGCAGGCGGGAACCGGGCGTCCGGGTGGGTGGCACGGGTCCCTACTTTGCCGTGACCGATGGCACCACGCCATCCGACGGGCCCGGCGCCGGCCCGTCCAGAAGCCCTGCTGGTCGGCTGACCAGGCAGGGCCGTTCCGACCTACGGGGCGTCGTCCGGTCGCGGCCTCGGCCAGGGGCTCGACGCGTGGCCGCGTGCCTCAGGCGCCGGAGCCAGGCTCCCCCTCGCCCGCCGGCTGCGGCGCCGCGGCTGGCGGCGTGTCCTGGGCGGGCGTCGCCATCTCGAGCGGCGGAGGCGTCGAAGGACCGGCCTCGGCAGCGTCGAGCGCGCCGCCGTGCTGCGTGCCGGCGCCGGGCAGGGCGTCGGCTGGCGCGACGGCCGGGTCAGCGACCTGCCGGATCTCCGCCTCGCCGTGGGCGCCCTTCGCCGGGCGACGCCGCCGCGGCGGCGCGGTGACGCCGTCGGCGAGCCGCCTGGCGGTGACGAGGAAGCCGGTGTGGCCGACCATCCGGTGCTCGGGGCGGACCGCGAGCCCGTCGAGGTGCCAGTCGCGCAGCATCGTCTCGAAGGCGTGCGGCTCGGCGAACGAGCCGTGCTCGCGCAGCGTCTCCACGGTGCGGGACAGCTGGGTCGCGGTGGCGACGTAGGCGCACAGCACGCCGCCGGGCACGAGCGCCCGCGCCGCGGTGGGCAGCACCTCCCAGGGTGCGAGCATGTCGAGCACGACGCGGTCCATGTCGCTCTCGCCGGCCTCGGCGAGGTCGCCGACGAGCAGCCGGTGCGCGGGGTGCGGGCCGCCGAAGAACGCCTCGATGTTGCGCCGGGCGACCTCGGCGAAGTCGGCGCGCCGCTCGTAGGAGACGAGCAGGCCGCCCTCGCCGACGGCGCGCAGCAGCGAGCAGGACAGCGCGCCGGAGCCGACCCCGGCCTCCAGCACCCGGGCGCCCGGGAAGATGTCGGCGTAGCCGACGATCAGCGCGGCGTCCTTCGGGTAGACGACGGCGGCGCCGCGTGGCATCGCGAGCACGAAGTCGGCGAGCAGGGGCCGCAGCGCCAGGTAGGGCGTGTTGCCGGTCGAGGTGACGACGATGCCTTCGGGCTGGCCGATGACGTCGTCGTGGGCGAGGGCGCCGCGGTGGGTGTGGAACTGCCTGCCGGGTTCGAGCACGACGGTGTGCTTGCGGCCCTTGGGGTCGGTGAGCTGGACCCGGTCCCCC
>Ga0068863_100000325_pt1 | contig 48321 bp, 43 predicted proteins | sample KBSSwiS62_FD_66596 | JGI IMG/M metagenome (GOLD analysis project Ga0068863, IMG submission 66596) | Switchgrass rhizosphere microbial communities from Kellogg Biological Station, Michigan, USA - KBS Switchgrass S6-2 | ecosystem: Host-associated > Plants > Roots > Rhizosphere > Soil ... | reverse complement strand
GGCGCGGGGTGCGGCTATGGGACGGTCTCGAGGGAATCGAGTCCCGCTTCACCGTCGAATCCACCACCACCCCCGGTGGCACTACCCATATGACCTTCACCCGGCCGTGGAGCAGCTAGGAGGCCGCAACCGGAACTGACCGTGCCGCCGAGGTCGCGGCCATGCTCGACACCGCGACGGCTCGGTCAAGAGTGCGAGGCGCCGGCCGCCGGCTCGTCAGCGTCGGCGGGACTCGGGCAGCCGGGACGCGCCGACCTGCTCGTCGAGCCAGTCGGTCAGCAACCGCAGCTCCCGCCAGGCCGACGCCACGTGCTCGGCGCAGGCCGGCTCGCCCAACCACGACGGCTCGCCGAAATCGCGGTGGGCGGTGAGCGTCTTGTATCTCAGCAGCTCGATGCGTGGGTGATCAGCGGCATATCCACGCGGCCGGGTCCGCAACTGGTCGCCCGACACCTCGTAGCCGTCGGCCCGCAGCCGCGCGACGATGTCCGCCAGGTCGGGACCGCGCAGGTCGTCCGCGATCGCTGCCCGGAGGCGTTCGACCTGGTCCGGCGCGGTCCGCCAGTACCCGGACGCGGCCATCAGACCGCTCGCCGACACCTGGACGTAGCCGCCCCGCTCGCAGTGGGCACCGATCGCCGTCTTGTACGGCGACTTGTCCTTGGAGAATCGGACGTCGCGATACGGCCGGAACACGTGCGGCTCGCCGAACTCCGGCTCGAGCGCCGCCAGCAGGGCCAGCATCGGGCCGCGCACGGCTGTCTCGTACATCTCCCGGTGATCCGTCCAGTATGCCTTGCTGTTGTCCGCTTCGAGTCCCTCAAAGAAGATCAACGCCTCGGTGGGAAACCCCGTGAACTCGGACATCGGCCCTCCTCCGCGACCGCCGTCATGCTACGGCCGCCCACCGGCTGACACGCAGGAGGCAGCGTGCGGACGGGGTCCCTGCCGGATCGACGAAGCCGATCCGGGAGGTCGTGATCCGGGAGGTCGTGATCCGGGAGGTCGTGAGGGAGAGGCCGGAGCACGCAGCCGACGGATTGGCAGCCGTGGTACTGATCCGTCAGCGGAGGTTCGCGGACGCCCGATATGATCCAGACTGCCCGTTCCGCTGCGTGGCCGAAGCGTCGCCGGAGCGCTGGCCGTCGCGCGCTGAACCGGGCAGCCGTCGTGCAGTCCGCTCATGCCGCATGGAGGAGCCCCGTGAGCACCCGGGTCGAGACGTTGGAGTTTCAGGCCGAGGCGCGTCAGCTTCTGCAGCTGATGGTCCATTCGATCTACTCGAACAAGGACGTCTTCCTGCGGGAGCTGATCTCCAACGCGTCCGATGCCCTGGACAAGCTGCGCATCGCGTCGTTGGTCGAGGACGGTTCGCGGGTCAACAGCGCCGACCTGCGCATCGACATCGAGGCCGACGTCGACGCTCGGACCCTGACCGTCCGCGACAACGGCATCGGGATGTCCCGCGACGAGGTCGTCGCGCTCATCGGCACCATCGCGAAGTCCGGCACGGCCGAGCTGCTGCGCAAGCTGCGGGAATCCGAGGACGGCGCGGCGTCAGCCGATCTGATCGGGCAGTTCGGCGTCGGCTTCTACTCCACCTTCATGGTGGCTGACAAGGTCACCCTGCTGACCGGGAAAGCCGGTGAGAGCGGCGGCACCCGGTGGGAGTCCGACGGCACGGGCACCTACGTCATCGAGACGGTGGACGACGCGCCGCGGGGAACCGCGGTCACGGTCCACCTGAAGCCCGAGGACGGCGAGGACCGTCTCTACGACTACACCGACAAGAACAAGATCCGCGAGATCGTCAAGCGGTACTCCGACTTCATCGCCTGGCCGATCCGGCTGGTGTCGGCCCCCGCCGCGAACGACCGAGACTCGAACGACGGTGGGACGACCGAGTCCGGCGCCGAGAATGCCGGCGACCGGCCGCTCAACTCGATGAAGGCGCTGTGGGCGCGGCCGCAGAGCGAGGTCGACAAGGCCGAGTACGACGAGTTCTACCGGCACCTCAGCCACGACTGGACCGGCCCGCTCGAGGTCATCCACATGAAGGGCGAGGGGACGTTCGAGTACGAGGCCCTGTTGTTCATCCCGTCGCGAGCGCCGCTCGACCTGTTCACCCGGGATGCACGCCGCGGCGTCCAGCTGTACGTGAAGCGCGTGTTCATCATGGATGACTGTGCGGAGCTCCTGCCGAACTATCTGCGTTTCGTCCGGGGCGTCGTCGACGCGCACGACCTGTCGCTCAACATCTCCCGAGAGATCCTCCAGCAAGACCGCCGGATCCAGCTTGTGCGGCGGCGGCTGGTCAAGAAGGTACTGGCCTCCATCGGGACGCTTCAGGAGAACGACGCCGAGCGCTACCGCACGCTGTGGAAGGAGTTCGGCGCCGCCCTCAAGGAGGGCCTCCTCGAGGATGCCGACAACCAGGAGGCGATCCTCGACCTCGTCTCGGTGGACTCGACGCACGACGCCGATCGGCCGACCACACTGCGCGAGTACATCGATCGCATGAAGGACGGCCAGAACGAGATCTACTACCTGACCGGCGATTCGCGCGGAATGCTCGAGAACTCGCCGCACATGGAGGCGTTCCGGGCCAAGGGCTACGAGGTCCTGATCCTGACCGACCCGGTCGACGAGGTCTGGGTCGAACGGGTGGCGGAGTTCGACGGCAAGCCGCTGAAGTCGATCGCGAAGGGCGAAGTCGACCTCGACACCGACGACGAGAAGAAGAGCAGCGAGGCCGAGCGGGAACAGCTGCGCAAGGACTTCGCCGCCCTGTTGCCCTGGCTGACGGCCAGGCTTGCGGATGACGTCAAGGAGGTCCGGCTGTCCAGCCGCCTCACCACGTCGCCGGCCTGCCTCGTCGGCGATACCTTCGACATCACGCCCGCGCTGGAGAAGATGTACCGGGCGATGGGGCACGAGATGCCACACCCCAAGCGCATCCTCGAACTCAACCCGACGCACGCACTGGTCATGGGCCTGCGCTCCGCACACGAACAGGACGCGGATTCCGCCGCCCTCGGCGACACCGCGGAGTTGCTGTACGGCATGGCACTGCTCGCCGAAGGCGGAGAACTGCGCGATCCCGCGCGATTCACCCGCCTCCTCGCCGAACGCCTGGCGGAGGCGCTGTAGCGGCCGCCGACCGAGCGGGGTCAGGAACTCGTCCGTTTCGTCGATCTGGCTCAGGTTCAATCCCGCACCATCACCGTGGCCGACCGCTCCGCGGCGACCGTCGCGCCGCTGACCATTCCGCTGCCCGCACGGGACCACGAGCGGCCGGCCGGCTATGTCACGATGCCGTCGACGGGGGCGGGCTCGTCGGCCCGGGCGCCGCCGCCCGCCGGGCTCGCCATCGACACCGCCCTGGCCGGCCCGCGCAGGACCGTCAGGACGGTGAGCAGGCCCACCACGACGCAGCCGGCGCCGATGAGGTATCCCAGCTGGTAGCCGCTCACCGTGGCGCTGACGGCGGAGTGCCGGTCCTGGACCAGCACCCTCGTCCGGCTGGCGGCCAGCGAGGAGACGACGGCGAGGCCGACCGACGAGCTGAGCCACATCGAGACATTGACGATCCCGGAGGCGAGCCCCGCGTCAGCCGCTGGGACTTCGGCCATGGCCAGGGACAGCAGCGGGACCGACGCGCAGGAGATGCCGACCGCGGTGATCAGGAACGCGGGTAGCAGAGCGGTGGCGTAGCTGCTGTGCTCGTCGGCCCGGGCCAGCAGAAGCAGCCCGACCAGGACCGCGACCAAGCCGGAGACCACCACCGGCAGCGGCCCGAACCGTAGGAGCAGCCGGCTGATGATGCCTGTCGACAGTGCCGCGACGACGACCGTCGTGGGCATGAACGCGAGGCCGGTGCGCAGCGGGCCGTAGCCGCGGATCTGCTGCAGATAGAGCGCCCCGAAGAAGAACAGGACCTGCATCCCGACGAACAGGAAGCCGCGCACGGCGCTGGAACCGACCAGGCTGCGGACCCGCAGGATCCGCAGCGGCATGATCGGATTGCTCCGCCGGGCCTCGACCACGAAGAACATCGCCAGCAGGACTACCGCGGCAGCGCCATAGCCGACGGTGTGGAAAGAGGCCCAGCCACGGGTGGCTGCCGTGACGATGGCGTAGATCCCGACCAGCAGCGACCCGGTGACGAGCAGCGACCCGGTAACGTCCACGCCTCCGCCGAGGCCGAGGCCGGCGTTCTCCTCGATGAGGCCAATCCCCAGCCCGAGCGTCGCGATCCCGATCGGGAGATTGATCAGGAAGATCCAGTGCCAACTCACAGCCTGGGTGAGAACCCCGCCGGCCAGCAGACCCAGCGACCCACCACCCACGGCGACCAGGATGTACGCACTCATCGCCCGGGCCCGCTCGACCGGGTTCGGGAACTCGGTGACGATGATCGCGATGATGACGGACGTCGAGACGGCGCCGCCGAGTCCCTGGGCGAAACGCGCGGCGATCAGCGTCCCCTGGTTGGGCGCGACGGCGCACACCGCGGAGGCGGCGGTGAAGAGGGCGACGCCGGAGAGGAACACCTTCTTGCGGCCGACGAGATCTCCGAGGCGCCCGGCGAGCAGCAGAAAGCTCCCGAAGGAGATGAGATAGGCGTCGACGACCCAGGTGAGGTCGGACTGGGTGAAGTGAAGATCATGCTGGATCGACGGCAACGCCACGTTGACGATCGACGAGTCGAGCGCGTTCATCAACATGGCCAGGCACACGACCACCAGCGCGATCCAGCGACGGCGGTCGGCCTCGCCCTGAGTGGGAGCCGTCGCGGGGTCAGACATCGACTGACTGGTGCATCTGAGATCTCCTCCGGGTCGGTTGCGGCGCAATCTTGGATCGACGAGACCATCGCTCATTACTGATTATCACGAATCCGGGACGGTCGCGACGACGCTACTATAGGCCGATGTCGGACGCCGCCATCACCTCGGGGCCGATCGTGCTGCTCACCCGCCTGTCCCGGCTCGTCCACCGCTCCAGCACGCCGGAGCTGCTGGGCATCAACCTCAAGGACCTGGCGGCTCTGGCTTTCTTGCGCGATCATGAACGGACCACGCAGCGGGATCTGACCGAGGGCCTGTGCGTCGACGCCAACTACTGCGTCCTGCTCCTGAACGAGCTGGAGGCAGCCGGCCTGGCCGAACGGCGTCGCGACCCGGCCGACCGCCGCCGCCACCTCGTGACGATGACCGAGGCCGGCCGACACGCCCTCGATCGGGCCGAGCAGGCCCAGGAAACGATCGAGGACGAGATCCTTGCCGGGCTGACTTCCGAGGAGCGGGCCACCCTGACCCAGCTCCTGAGACGGGCGCTCGCCGGGGCCGCCCGTCGGCCCACGGCGGAGGAACACACACCGCGCTGACCCGGGGTGCAGTTCGACCTGATCGTGGACGAACGGGACGGAACCGTTAGCGGGCACGGCCCAGGCCTGGACCAGTGAGACCTGTCCCTGGGTGGCGAATGGCCAGGCCTGGCAGGAGGAGGCCGAAGGCCACGCGCGCCCCGACCACCGGACAGACGGCATCCGGACGAGCTCGTGGTCTGGTGAATCCGTGGTCACCGTGGCAACCACGAACCCACCCGATCACGGGAGCTATCAGAGACTTCCTCGTCCAGTGCGATTCGACAGAAACCCGGGGCGGCAGATCCTTTAGAGAGGCGGTGTAGTCCCGGTCGTCAGGTTGTGGTCTGGCCGTCGATCGTTTCGCGGAGGATGTCGGCGTGCCCGGCGTGCTGGGTGGTCTCCGCGATGATGTGGAGCAGTACCCGGCGAACGCTGTGCCGCGCGCCCGGCTCGTGCCAGGGCGCCTCCGGCAGCGGCTGCGTCGCGGACAGGTCGGGGATGGTCGCGACGATCGCGTCGGTCCGGGCGGCGACCCGCTGGTAGCGGGCGAGGACTCCGGCCAGCGTGTCACCCGGCAACATCTGGAAATCGTTCTGACGCTTGATGGCCCAGGCCGGGTACTCCCGGGCGGTGCCGGTCATGAACTGCTCCCAGGTGACGCCGTCGGGCAACGCGTAGTCCATCGCCGAAGGACCCTCGAGCACGAACCGCATCCAGCTTTCCTCGCCGGCGGCGACATGCTTGATCAGTCCGCCCAGGCACAGAGCACTGGCGGTCGGGCGCTCGCCGGCCTGCTCGTCAGTGAGACCGCGAGTCGTGTTGATCAGGCTGGCCCGGGCCACGGCGAGCTCGGCGAGCAGGTCGGCCCGCTCGGCGTCGAGGGCGGTGGCGTTCGTGGTCGTCATCGTGATCGGTCCCTTCTGTCGTTGCCGTTGTCCGCTGTGACACCAGGGTCGCCGCGGAAGCGGTCAGTTTCTGGCCGCTTCTTCGGGCAATCTCATCGGCATGCCGTCGACGTCGGGGCGTCTGCTCGCTCTGCTTTCACTGTTGCAGGCGCGCCGGGACTGGCCGGGGGCGCTGCTCGCCGCGCGGCTCGAGGTCAGTCCGCGCACGGTGCGCCGGGACGTCGACCGCCTCCGGGAGCTGGGCTATCCGATCCAGGCCAGCAAGGGCCCCGATGGCGGGTACCGGCTCGATGCCGGGGCGGAACTGCCACCGCTGCTGTTCGACGACGAGCAGGCCGTCGCCCTGGCCGTCGCGCTCCAGCTCGCCGCCACGTCCGGTGCCGGCATCGAGGAGGCGGCGGCCCGGGCGCTGAGCACCGTCCGGCAGGTCATGCCGACGCGGCTGCGCCACCGGGTCGACGCGCTGCGGGTCACCGCGGTCGAACGCGGCGGAGGCCGGCCGAACCCGCGGGTCGAGCCAGCCGTTCTGGTGACGCTCGGAGCCGCGGTCCATGCCCGGGAGGAACTGCGCTTCGACTACGCCGTCCCGTCGCGGTCGGTTCCAGCCGATGTCTCCCCACTGCGCCGGGTGCAGCCCCATCACCTCGTGACCTGGGGTGGGCGCTGGTATCTCGTCGCCTGGGACCTGGACCGCGAGGACTGGCGCACCTTCCGCGCCGACCGGATCAGCCCACGCACCCCGTCCGGGCCGCGGTTCACCCCACGGCAGCTGCCCGGCGGGGACGTGGCCACCTTCGTCGCCGAGCGCTTTGGGGGCTCTACCGGCCCGGACCGGTGGCCGTGCAGCGGCGAGATGATCGTCGATCTGCCCGCCGCGACCGTCTCCCGGTACTGCCAGGACGGGATCGTCGAGGAGCTCGGCCCGAACCGCTGCCGCCTCGTCCTCGGCTCCTGGTCCTGGCCCAGCCTGGCCGCCACCGTCGGCCGCTTCGACGCCGACCTCGAGGTCGTCGGCCCACCCGAGCTCGCGGACGCCTTCGCCACCCTGGCCCGCCGGTACGCGCGGGCCGCCGCCAGCCGAGGGCAAGCCTGACGTCTGGCATCGGGGCTTGTCAGCGCCCTGGACGATCTCAGAGCGCCGCCGAGCGGTCCTGAGCTTCCAGAAGTTCGTCGCCGTGTTCGGTGATCCAGTCGCCGAGCGCCCGCATCGGGCCGTCCACCAGGCTCCGCCCGAGCGGAGTGAGCTCGTATTCAACCCGCGGCGGGGCCTGTGCGAACGTCCGGCGGCCCACCAGTCCGTGCGCGCCGAGTCGGTGAAGTGCCTCCGTGAGGACCTTGTCGCTCATCCCGCCGATCGCGGCCCGCAGGTCGCGGCGCCGGCGGGGGCCCGGGCGAAGAGCCGCGAGGACGACGGGGTCCCAGGTGTGCGCGAACAGGTCCGTCGCCGCCCTGAGGCGACAATCCGCGACCAGATCCGTGCAGTCGCGCCGACGGTGGCCATCTGCGGCGACGACCCGGTGGCGCTCCAGATCACCAGTGATCTCGTTCGGGACCTCGGCGGCGTGCCAGCCGTGCTGGGTCCGTTGAACCGCGCCCGTCAGGTGGAAGAAGTCGCGGGCTTCGTCATCGGCCTGGCGTTCGCGGGTTTTGATCCCGCTTCCGCCGTCCCCCATGTGCCGACGGGAACCACCTCGGCCTAGCGGGATGCGCGGCCCGCGTGGGGGGCGCCACCGCACGCGGGCCGCGCGGTTCACGTCCGCACAGGTCACCGAAGGCGGTGCCAGTGTCACAGTAGGGCGGCGGCCAGGGCGCGCCACTCGTCGCGGGCCGGCCGTCGCGCCGCTCGCGCACGTCGAAGCACGAACAGTTGTCATCAGCAGCCCGAGTCGCCGCGCCCCGGCTGACAACTCCCGCCCCGCGGCCGCCGCCATGAGGCGGGAGACGACCCTTCATGCACGGCCGCCCGTTCAGCGAAGCAGGATGCGGGAGGCAAGCCAGGCGGAGGCAGCACAGATGAGGGCACAGTCGAGGTAGTGGCAGGCCATCGCCCCCAGGTAGGTGGGGCCGCCCCAGGCGTTGACGGTGAAGTTGGGGTCGAGGCCGCCGAGTACCTGCGCGCCCGCCCGGGCCACGCAGTAGGCGAACACGAGCCCGACCACGGCCGCGGCCACGAGCCTGGCCAGGCCGCCAGGCGAGCGCCGCCCGGCGGCGCAGCTACGCCGGATCCGCCCGGCCGCCGGTTTGCCCAGCGGGGCGAGCAGAAGCAGCCCGGCCGTTGGTGCCCCGCCGTTGGGCTGGACCGGGCGGCCCGCCTCAGGCCGGAGGTCCGGCCCGTCCCGCCGTCCGGAGGCGTCCTTCGCCAGTGCTCGGCGCCGACGGACGCGGGCGACCACCAGGAGCAGGACGGCCAGGACCAGCAGGGCCAGGTGCGCCGGCCAGGCGGCGGTACCGGCGTGGTGCGCCTCCCGAATCGGCGACCGCCGCAGGTAGCTGACGCCGCCCACAGCCAGGCCAGCCGCGAACAGTGACGCATAGACGGTGACGAGCGGCGGCGAGAGCTCGGCGAGGACGGCGCGGGCCCGCCCGACAGGCGACGGGGTGAGGGTTTCGTGCGCAGGCATGACCTCACCGTCGCGGGCCGGCCGGTCTGGGTCGTCGTCGCCGCCCTTACCGAACGGGAACGCGATGTCCTGTGCCAGGTCGCGAGCGGGTACTCGAACGCGGAGATCGCGGCGGCTTTGTACGTGGGTGTCTCAACCGTCAAGACCCATGTCGGCCACCTGTTGATGAAGCTCGGCGCCCGCGACCGGGCCCAGCTGGTGATCGCCGCCTACGAGTCCGGCCTTGTCGTTCCCGGGAGTCGCTCCGGATGACGAGGGCTGTCACCGGCGAAGTCGGAAGGCGGCTCAGGACGCCCGGGCGTGGGGGCGGAAGGGGACGACGCTGGGGCGGCGTTCCTCGACGCAGTAGCCGTATTCGACCCGCCGGCGCCAGACCGTGAGCCGGCAGGAGCCGCCTTCGACGGTCCAGGTCCGCCGGCCGACCCGGTCCTCGATCTGGACAGGCTGCGGGGTCAGCGGCTCGCCGGATCGCTGATGCGCCCAGGTGTGCGCGGCCTCCCAGTCCGGGAAGCTGCCGACCAGTTCGCCGTCACCGTCGAACACGAGATACGGGCGAGTCATCGTCGTCACGCCTTTCCGAGAAGAGACGCCGGTCTGACCGTTGCTGGGGCTCGGTCGCCGCGCCGGGAGTTCGATCGTGGGAAACGACCGAGGCCCTCCGGCCGCGGACCACCAAACCGACAGCCGCGCGGCGGTCGGTGCCCGGGCGGGGAAACCCGCGCCGATACGGACGCGGCCGGCAAATCTGCCCGGTCGCGCGTCGAGAGTGAGCCTTTCCCGACCGCGCCCCTGGCCAGATCGAGAAGGCCGGCGAAGAGCGCCAGACCCGGCAGGCTCGAGTGCCGTCAGGCCCGGGGCACGCCGCCGGGGGCGAGGAAGGACAGTGGCGCGATCAGATAGTCCGCGAAGGAGTTCTCGGTCGCGTAGGACGCGGCCTCCAGCCGAGTGTCGAAGGCCAGCACGACCCGGCGTGCCTGCCACGGGCCGCCCTCGAAGACGATCACGCCGAACTTCTCGGTCGCGTCGTCCGCTGCGGGCCGACGCGGTGGCACCGGGCCGGTCGGGGCGACGGCGAGCGGTTCGTCGCGGGGCCGGGCCAGCACTCGCGGCGCGACGCCACCGCAGTTCCGCACACGTAGCCGGGAAGTCATCGGTACTCCAAGGGATGTCGGCCGTCGGGTCGGCGGCCGGGGTGCCAGCGGGTCGGCCTCGCCGGCGCGCGGCGCCGGCGATCGGGACGGTTGCGCTCATCCCCGTGCTCCCCCCTGCATCCTGCCGCCAACATCTCACGTTGAGATGCAAACCTGCCACTCAAGGTGAGGACAGACCGGAAGCATGGCGCCCGCCGGACGCATATGCAAGAGCTTCTGTAAGGGTTTTGCTACGGGATGCTCAGTGGCATGCGAGGACGGTGGCGTACCGGTGGCGAGATGCATACATGAGACGGACTCGACCGGCTCAACACAGACAGACCCACGACCTGCGTGGCCGCAGCATTCACGGGCTACCCGCGGCGCTTTCGCGGGAGCCGGCGGTGCCTCGCGCCGGCCCGAACCAAAGCACCCGAGGACGCTCGCGGACGGCCACAGGACCACCCCGGGACCCGGTGCGGACGGCGCGTCCGGGCCATATCTCTCCGTAACTGTGGCCACAATGCACCCCAAGGGTGGAGGTGGCACGACATTTACCCCACCGAAACCGGACCAGCCGTACAGATTCCGGCCAAACCCCCCGCCCGCCGGCGGCGACACCAAGGCGCCGTTTGAGTGGAATCCGACAGCCGTCGCGATGACGCCGCGGGAATCTCGACGGGGGTGGCAGTCGTGATCGAGCCAACGGCTCGTGCCGCGACGGGCGCCGGGGCGACCGGGCTCGGGCCATCCGCCGGCCGACCGGCGGCGCCTGGGGCGGGTGGGCTCGCGCGGGCCGGCGCGAGCAACGAAGGAGAGGCGACCATGGCAACCAGCGGTGGCCCCACGGTGCGACGGCGGCGCCTCGGGGCGGAGCTGCGCCGGCTGCGGGAAGCGGCGGGCGTGTCCGTCGAGCAGGTCTGCGAGCTGCTGCGCTGCTCGGTGTCGAAGGTAAGCCGGCTGGAGAACGGGCGGGTTCCCGTCCGGACGCGGGACGTGCAGGATCTACTCAGCCTCTACGGCGTGCACGACGAGGAGCACCGGGAAGCGCTGCTGGCGCTGGCCCGGGAGTCCCGGCGGCATGGCTGGTGGCATGGCTATCACGACGTCGTCCCGGCCTGGTTCGAGATCTATATCGGCCTAGAGGAGGACGCGGCCTCCATCAGCGTCTATGAGTCCCAGCTCGTCCACGGGCTGCTGCAGACGGCCGACTACGCCCGGCACGTCATCCGCGCGGAGGCGCCCGAAAGCCCGGACGACGAGGTGGAGCGCAAGGTCGCGCTGCGTCGGGACCGCCAGAGCCGCCTCACCGGGGAGAATCCGCCGCGGCTGTGGGTCATCCTCGACGAGGCCGTGCTGCGCCGCCCGGTCGGCGGCCCGGCCATCATGCGCGGGCAGCTCGAATGGCTGCAGAAGCAGGCGGAACTGCCGAACGTCACCATTCAGGCACTTCCGTTCGCCGTCGGCGCACACGCCGGACTAGGTAGCACATTTTCCATTTTGGGCTTTCCGGACTCCAGCGACCACGACGTGGTCTATATCGAAGAAGCGGCCGGAAGCCTCTACCTCGAACGTGCTTCGGAAATCCGACGCTATAGAGTCAAGCTCGACTACCTGATGGCGTCCGCACTGAGCCCTGAGGAGTCGATTCAGATGATTTCGACAATAGCGGAGGAAATGAAGTGAACAAATACGAGAAGCCGTCCCTCGCCGGTGTCGAGGTAGGCGAGCTGAACTGGCGGACCAGCAGCTACAGCAACGGTGCCGGCGGGATGTGCGTCGAGGTTGCGCCCCTCGGCGCGGGCATGGTCGTGCGCGACTCGAAGAACCCGGCGGGTGCGGTTCTGGCCTTCTCCGCGGCGGAGTGGGACGCGTTTCTGGCCGGTGCCCGCGACGGCGAGTTCGAGCGGCGCTCGGCGACCCGCTGACCCGACACGTCCTCGCCTGAGGGAGCATCCCGGCCCAGGGAGGCTCCGGGCACCGCGAAAGTCCCAGGGTCCGCGGGTTCCCCGGAAGCCGCGGAGGTCCGCGACGAACCCGACCGGTACACCGCCGAGACGGGCCCGCCGCGGTCTCGGCAGCGTCATCGTCTCGGGGTCCGGCACGGACGGCCGAAGGCGCCCGGCCTGGCCGGCCAGCCCGCTCGCGGCTTGCCGGCCAGGGCCCGGCCGAGCGGTGTAGTCGCGGCGCCGGCTGCCGCGCCGGAAAAGGGCTGGTCCGCCTGCGGCCCGAAGTGACCGGGTCGGCTTCGCGTGCCGCGGCTTTCACGCCGCCCGGGCAGCAAGTTCGAGGCGCCCGGGAACACTCCGAATCCGTGATCCGATCAGGCGCGCTCGGTGGCCGAGAACCTGGCCCGAACCCGCCGAAGCTCCGAATTGTCGGGCTTCGAGACGGCAGCCGACCACCCGCGCAAACCACCTGGCAGGGGGTCGCTCATGCCCCCGGCCGGACCCGAGAGAACCTGTCGGCCACCCGCACGCGCGGCTGTTGTCGGAACGGGGTCGTCGTGCCGGGAACGAAGCAGCGGCGCCGAACGTCCCAACACGGCCGTTTTAGCTCTTGCATGACCGGCGGGCGTCGCGCACTCTTGTAGAGGTTCAGTCGGGCTGCGTTGATATGGCGTTCACCCGGGGCTGTGTCGCTCGGGGCTGTGTTGACCGGCTGGCGATGGTCGGCTTGCGCCGATCGGCGCCTTTTGGAGCGACCCCTCACGCTCCGCCGGCCACCTCCTGGACGGCACGACGCCGGCCCGGCGAACCGACGCGACGAGCCAGCAGGCGGCCCGGCGCCAGCGGAACGACAGGAGCAGCAGCTGTGATCGCCATCCGGACCCACGCGGCCGCCGCGCCGCGCCTGGCTCCGGCGCGCGGCCGCGGCCCCTTCACAACGCCCGCCGCAAGCACGCCCCCCGGCTGGCCCGCGCCCGCCCAGAGCCCCCGGCCCGGCGGCGCCGCGCGGCCGACCAGCGCCCCACGGTCGAGATCGGCCGGACGGGCCCCGGTGCGCGCCCGCGTCGCAGCGGCGCTGGGCCAGGCCCGGTATGCCGCACCGATCATCGGTCCGCTGGCAGCGCCTCCCTCGTAGCGGCGCCCCGGACCTCTCCCCGACCAGCACTCTTCGTGGCGGCCCCGGGCGTCGCCACCCCGCTCGCAGCGTCGCGAGGCTCCCCAACCGTCAGCCGGCGACCCGCCAGCTCTCCTGAAGTTCCATATCTGTCCCCGGTACCGGGAGGTGATCGCCGTGGCCACCGCCACGACAAACCTGCTCAACACCCCGCTCGAGGACCCGCGCGCCGAGCGGGTTCGACGGGCCGCGCTGTCCGCCTACGTCGACGGCAAGATCACCTTCGCTCAGGCCAACTCCCGCGTCCGCAAGGCCATGGAGCGCTTCCACGGCTGATTAGACCGGTCTGCGGACGTCAGCTCCGCGGGCCACCTGGCACCTCGCCGGCGTACGCGCGCACCGTGAGTACGCCGGCGGGCCACAGGCGCGATTCGCGAAGGGCACCGCACGTCAGTGACCCTGGCGCGACCACGATCGCCACGCGTCAGTGCACGCGACGCGAGCGTCTCCGGGTAGCCGCGCGGGTGTTCTCCCGTGGCCGAGGCGCGGGCCACGATCGCGATGGCCGAACACGGCCGCACCCAGCCCTGGCATCCCGTCAGAGTTGTGGGGGGTCGGTGTGACGGCGGCCGGCCAAGCGTAGCGAGTCGGGCCCCGAGGCGGCGCGAACGGGTGTGGGCGCGGCAGCTCCCGGAAGCAGGCCGCGGACCCAAGCACCGGCTGCCGCGGGGGCGCGTGACCCCGGGTATCTGTTCATACGCGGTGGCCGTGTCCTGGGCTTTGGCGGCGGGCATCGCGTAGGAGCCGGTCGCCGTGCCGGGCCCGCGGGACGCTAGCCAAGGCCCAAGGCGGCTCGGCCGAGCGCGCCGAGGACAAGGGAATACGGTTCACGGCGCTGCTCCACCATGTGGACCTGCCTCGTCTGGATGGCGACGGATCGGTCCGAGGCTGGAAACCCGCGAGGAGCGGGTTGGACGGCCGGGCGCCCGGGCGATCGGGGGGTGAACCCGGGCGGCCGGCCTGCCCTCATTGATAACAGTCAGCACACGAGTGGTCACGCTTTGATAGACGCCGTGCCACCTGAGCGACGCGCGGCCCCACGACGCGACGTACCGACCGGATTGTCGGGAGGGCCGAGCGCCCGGTCCGTCGACAGCCTGACGACCGGCGGCCTGGCACCTCGACCGCCTGAGATCCCGCCGGTCGAACACACAGCCGGCCAGACAGCCCGATGTGCAGACCGTCATTCCGACGGCCGGTCCTCCTGCTCGGTCGAACCCTGCGCGGACCGGTGCCCCGGGGATGCGTCGGAGTCCCGGAGCGCCCGCGACCGGCCAACCGGTGCCGCCGAGGCGGACTCCGGCGAATCAGTACCACCGCTGCCACTCCGTCGGCTGCGCGCTCCGGCCTCGCCTCGCTTCGCTCCGGCGAGACGACCTCCCAGATCGGCTTCGCCGATCCGGCAGGGACCCCGTCCGCGCGCCGCCTCCTGCGTGTCAGGCGCCGAACTTCCGTCGATCGAGCGGGCGGGCGAAGGCTCCGCCGTACCGGCGCCGGGCCCGGTTGAGCGGTTGCCCTCCTGGGCTGTGACGGCGGCCGCCCGGTCTCTGCCAAGACTCGCGATCCCGGTCGCGATAAAGGCCAGAGCTGCGACGAAGGCGACGAAATGCCACCCGGTCGGGGCCGGCTCGTCGAACAACGTGAGGCCGAGCACCGCGGGCAGGAACGCCGAAACGCCGCTGGTCACCGGGAAGGCGACGACGGCGGCCGGCCCCTGCAGGCCGCGCTGTTCGAGGCTCATCGCGAGAACCGAGAACACGATCAACAGGTAGGGCGCCGGGGTGCGAAGCAGGTCGATCAGATACGAACCGACGAAGGCGCTGTCGGGCTGGCGCTCGTCGAGCGCCAGCCCGAACTGTCGGGTCGCGAGCGTCGCGATCGCATACGCCACGCCGGCCGCCACCCCGAACCCGAACGCCGCGGTGGTCACCCGGCCCCGCGTCGCTGCCTGGTTCGCGCTGAGCGCGGCGACCAGGGCGAACGCCAGCCCCGCCGACAGGAACAGCAGCAACTGCTTCGTGCTGGCCATCGAGCCGACATCGCCGTGGCGTTCAAACGCGTAGGCGAGCAGGCCGACGCCCGTGACCATCAGGACGATCGCGGCCTGCCCCCGGCGGCTGAGGCGTTCGCGCAACGCCCGGCCGGCCAGCAGCGTAAAGACGATCATGTCGAGCGCCATGACCGGACCGACCATGGCCACCGGCGCGACCGACAGCGCGTACACCTCGAGCAGGAAGGCCGCGGTCTCGACGGCGAGCCCGAGCAGCCACAGCGGCCGGCGCGCGAGCCGGGCGAGCAGGCCGAGGCCGAGGCCGTGCCCGGCCCGTTCCCGGCGCGCCGCCATCGCCTGCACCAGCGGTGCCACCCCGTAGAGCGCCGCGGATCCGACGGTGGCCGGCAGCCCGTACCCGATCGCGGCGCTCATCGGCCTGCCCGATCAGGCGGCTCAGCGGCCAGGAGCCAGGCCGACCTGAGCGAGGGCGGTACCGAAGGCGTCCTCCCACTCCTGGGGTCCGCGGGCGACCCGCGACGTCGGCGGCCGCACCCGGTCAAGCGCGGCGAGCACCGATCGGGTGAGGGCTCGCGGGCCAGGGCCGGCGACCTCGGCGCCGCCCTTCTCCAGCTCGCCCTGCAGGTTGTCCCGGCCGTGGCCCGGGACGACGTCGAGCAGCAGCAGGTCGCGCCCTACGACGCGGGCCTCGCTGCAGGTGTCACCGGACGACGTGACGACGAGGTCGGCGGCGGCCATGAGCTGCGGGATCCGGTCGGTGAAGCCGAACGGGATCACCCGGTGCTCCCGCTCGGCCAGCGCCGCGAGACGGCGGGCGAGCTTCGCGTTGTGCCCGGCGACCGCGAAGACCCAGACCCCGGCGGCGGCCATCGCCTCGGCCGCCTCGACGAGTGGGCCAAGGCCCCACGAACCGGACATCAGCAGCACGCAGTTCGCCTCCAGCGGGATGCCGAAGGCAAGTCGGGCGTCCCGCTGCGTCGGAGCCTCGTAGAACGGGGCGCGCACCGGCGTCGGTACGACGGCGACCTCGGCGCGCGGATGGAACCGGCGGACGTAACGCATCGCGGTCTGTGACGTGACCAGGTAGAGGTCGGTGTTCTGGTGCACCCACAGCCGGTGTGGGCAGACGTCCGTGCAGATCACCACCGTGATCAGACCCGGGAAGTCGGGCTTGACCCGGCTGGTCGCGGCCGCGCCGGTCGCGAAGACGGACAGGATGACGCTCACCGGCTCCCGGGTCAGCTCGTCGCGCATCCGCGGTACCAGGAACCGGCTGGAGGTCGCGTCGATCGCCGTGGCCAGCCGCCCGCCGGTCCGCAGCTGGTTGAAGTGGAAGGCGTCGTAGAGCCCGGGAACCGCCACCATCGCGCGGAATACCGCCTCGCCGAGCCGGCCGCCCGGGCCACCGAGCATGCGCAGGCTGTCCAGGGTGCGCACCCGCATCTGCCGGGCCTCCAGGGACGTGGCGCAGGCCTGGGCGATCACGTGATGGCCCATACCCAGCGAGCCGGTGAGCAGCAGGGCGCCGCCGCTCGGGCGCGGGCGCGCGGTCGGCACCACGAAGCTGTGCGCGCCGAGCGGGGCCGTGGCCTGCGGCTCGCCGCGGGCCACCGCCTGGGCGGCGGTGCGGCCGGCGGCCGGCCAGATCCGCGTCCCCGCTCGCGAGGGGCCCGCGGCGTCCGGCGCCGTCGGCACGTCCTGCGGCCGGAACGGGACCGTCGGTACCTGCGCCGGATCGCCGGGCCGGGCCGGGTCAGGGCGCCGGGCGAACTCGGCCACCATCACCGCTCCGCCGGGGTCGCGGAGATACCGGGCCGGCGCGCGGGCGGGGTGACGGGTGGAGTGGCCGGAGCGCCGTCCTGACGGGCGGACTTCCTGGCCGCGCTCTTGCGCGTCGGCCCGGAGGCCTTCTCGGTCGGCGCGGTGGGTACGGCCGGGGCTGGCCGCCGGCCGGCCGCCGCAAGCCGGCCGTGGTCAGCTCGCTCGGCCTGATACCACTCGACGTACTGGCGGACGCCGTCCTGGAAGCTCGTTGTCGGACGCCAGTCGAGCAGCTGGGCGGCGCGGTCGGCTGAGACTTCGCGACCGCGGTAGTCGCCCGGCCGCGCGGGAACGTGCTCGATCTTCACATCGGGGAAGTGCGCGCGGACGGCCTCGGCCATGTCGAGAACGCTGATGCGCTCGGCGCCCTCCAGCGCGATCGTCGCGTTTTCGGCGCCGGGCGCGGTGAGGGCGCGGACGTGCGCGTCCGCGAGGTCGCGGACGTAGACGTATCGGCGGAACTGCCGGCCGTCCCCGGCGACGGTCAACGGCTCGCCGGCGGCCGCGTGGGCGACGAAGCGGGCCAGCACCAGCTCGTCGCGCATCCCCGGGCCGTAGGGGATGCCGTACCGCAGGATCGTGAACGGCAGGCCGTAGGTCTCCCGGTAACTGTGCAGCAACAGCTCGGCGGCGAGCTTGGTCGACGTGTAGACGTGGCCGGCCCGGGCGAGCTCGATACGGGCGTCCTCGGGCAGTCCGACCCCGCCCGGTGCGCCGGCGCCCCGCGTCACGTCGCCGCCCTCCGGGACGGCCCCGTAGACCCAGACGGTGCTCGCGAACAGCACCCGGCGCACGCCGGCGCGGCGGGCGGCCTCGCAGACGTTCCCGGTGCCCTCGACGTTGAGCCGGACGGTACCGACCGGGTCGGCGAAGGCCAGGTCCACGTTGGACATGCCGGCGAGGTGGAAGATCGCGGCGCAGCCGTCGAGCGCGTCGGCCACGGCCTCCAGGTCGAGGACGTCGACCACCTGGTGGTCCGCGCGGGTGTCCGGGCGGCCCGGGGCCAGGTCCAGAGCTCGGACCTCGTGGCCCGCGTCGAGCAGCCGATCCACCACGTGGGCGCCGATGAAACCGGAACTGCCGGTAACCGCAACTCGCATGTCATTGCTCCAAACGGGGGCCGCCGCCGGAATGGCGACTCCCATCGCGCCTCAACGCCGGCCGCGTGCCCCGCGGCTCGGAAGAGGGTCAGCCAGCAACTGCGTCCGCATGGCCGCCGAAACAGCCGTCAGCACGTGGTCGGCCTCGGCGTCGGTCATGTCCGAATGAAGCGGCAGGCAGACATGTCTCGCGCAGACGTCCTCCGCCACGGGAAGTGCCCTGGAAGAGAGCCCCTCGAAAACGGGCTGTTGGTGCAGCGGGGTCTCGTACACCTCACCGGCGAGCCCGACGCCGTGCTTTTCCTTGAGCTCCTTGCGCAGCGACGAACGGTCCACATTGCGCCGCGGCAGCACGATGTACTTGTAGTAGTTGGTGACGGCCGAGGGCGGTGTCCGCAGGCGTTCCAGTTCGGGGATCGCGTCGACGGCGGCGTCATACCGGGCGGCGATCCTGGCGCGGGTCTCGAGGAACTCGGGAAGCCGGCGCAGGTGCACCAGCCCGGTCACCGCCTGGATCTCGCTCATCCGCCACGCATAGCCGTCGCGGATGTGGACGTTGCCGAGGAAGCCGGCCTTTCCCTGGTCGCGGTAGAGGAGCGCCTCGTCCCGGATCCGTTCGTCGGCGGTGACGATCATCCCGCCCTCGCCACTGGTGATGACCTTCGTCGGATAGAATGAGAACGCGGCGGCGACGCCGAACTGCCCAGCGTGCCCGCCGCCGTAACGGGATCCATGGGCGTGCGCGGCGTCCTCGACGAGCGGCACGCCGCGTTCGGCGCAGAGCGCCTGGATCGCGTCAACGTCAGGCGGGATGAGGCCGCCGACGTGGACGATGACGACGGCCTTCGTCTCGGTTGTCAGCGCGGCGGCGACGGTCTCGGCCGAAAGCGCGAACGTCCGCGGGCTGATGTCGGCGAAAACCGGGCGCCCGCCGGCGCGCAGCACGGCGAACGCCGTCGCCGCGAAGGTGTTCGTCGGCAGCACGACGTCGCCGCCCGCGACGCCGACGGCCCGCAGAATTATCTCCAACGCGGACGTCCCGCTGTTCACGGCGATCGCGAACGGCGCGGCATGAGCCCGCGCGAACGCGTCCTCAAAATCGCGGGTGTGTCTGCCGAGCGTGAGCTGGCCGGTCGCGAGGATTTCGGTCGTCGCGGCCGCGATCTCGGCGCGGTCCGCCTCAGAGAAGACGATTCTCGCCGCTGGCACCTGCACCAGATCCCCCTGTCTCCCCGATGGCGGTTCGCCTCAATTCGGGTGTCCCCTGACCAGCAGGCCTCGGGCCGATCATTCCGTGCCCGTTCGACGCCGGCGCCCTTCGCAGACGTTAACCGCTCGCGGTGAAAAGGGCCCGCCGTATCCCACGGACAGGTTCCAGAAGCCTCAGCCCCGGCGGACCTTCTGACCGATTTCACGCGTTTTATGGACAGGAACGGCTTCTATAAATTATAGAGAGGGGCTACTTCCACAGATTTAGGGAAAAGGTGGGCGGGGCGGCGGGGCTTCGCTCGCGACGCGGCCTGGGCGCCCGAGTCGGGGCTCACAGCGACGGCCGGTCGGCGGCCGGCGAGTGGACCGCCCTCGGCAACGTGGACGCCCCGACAGACCGGACTCCTGGCGTACGGGGGGAACGCAGGAGGTTTGGCCTATCGGGGCGTGACATCACCCTACGACCCCCGATCGTCGACGGGGAGGGGACTAAAGACCCTACTTCGACCCCTCCGTTTTTACCCTCCGAATTCAAATGGCAACCCTGTGGACACGTCAGTTCATGCCTGCCAGCTCACACCCGGAATACCGTCCGACACCGCGACCGCCACCCGATCGCAAGTAGCACATTAGGGTAGCCATTCAGTGACCATCGACGTCCGGAACCTGACGGAAACGACTTCCTGCTTCACTGTGGGGCGTGCCGCGGCGAGAGGTGCGGGATGCGCACCGCCATCTCGGAGTACTGCCCGCCTACGGTTTCTACGGCGGGCCGCCGGTGATGCCGGACGTCTCTGCCCGCGGGACCCTCGCCCAGCTACGCGCCGACCTCGACCGTGAGGGCACCGCGAGGGCGCTGGTCATCCCGAACTACGGCGTCCCGGACGTCGCGGTGACCTTCGGCTTCAACGAGCTGTGCGTCGAGGCCGCCCAGTCCGACGACCGCCTGCGGGCCGGGCTGTGGGTGTCGCCGCGGCCGGCGGACGCGGCGCTGACCCGCCAGGCCCTCCGGCTCGCCGGCGAGCGCGGCGTCGTGGCGCTGAAGCTGAGCTTCCTGCTCGGCGGGGGCGCCGACGCCGCCGAGTGCGCGCCGCTGCTCGACGAGATCTTCGCGGTGGCGGCCGCGCACGACCTGGTGGTCCACGTGCACACCTCGCCGGGCGGCGCCTCCGACATCGACCTCGTCGGGCTCCTCATCGACCGCTACGCCGACAACGTCCGGGTTCACCTGGTCCACCTGGGCGGCGGGGTCAGCGGGCACATCAAGCTGGTCGGCGGCCGGTTCTTCGACTGGATCGCCGCGGGCAAGCGGGTCTACACCGACACCAGCTGGGCCGTCGGCTTCGCGCCGCGCTGGCTGGCCGCCGAGATCGAGCGGCGCGGCCTCGGCCACGACCGGCTGCTGTTCGCCAGCGACGAGCCCTGGGGCGACCACCCGGGCGAGCTTGCCCGACTCGCGGCGGCCGTCGGCGACAGCGAGCTCGCCAGGCACGTCTTCGTGGACAACTTCGACACCCTCTACGCCTGCCGCTCGCCCTGACACGCCCGCCTGGCCCACACCAGGACCACGGATCATCAGTCGATCCCCACTCCGCCGTCCGGCCGGGCCAGAAGGATCAGAACTATCCAGACCCGCCAGAAGAAGGAATTCGACCACGATGGAGCTGACCGAGCTGGAGCAGCGGAGCCTCACCGAGGTCCCGCACCCGTCGCTGCCTGCCGGAAGCAACCTCTACGGCTCAACCAAGATCTTCCCCGACTACCAGGCCAAGGACGGCGAAAGCTTCCTGACCCTCGTCCACGGCATCGCCCACGAGTCGTCGGTGAGCTTCGTAGCGATCCTGCAGGCGACCCGCGCCCTGCGGAAGGGCTTCGAGTCCGTCATCTACTTCTACGGCCCCGGCTCGATGAACGCGATGGCCACCCGGGGCTTCCCGCACACCGGCGACTCCGCGTTCGCCGGCGAGCACAACATCAACAACCAGCTCGAGACCTTCATCAAGGAGGGCGGCAAGGTCTACGTCTGCCGCTTCGGCCTCTCGCTGCACGGCCTGCGCGAGGAGGACCTGATCGAGGGCGTGATCCCGGCGCACCCCCTGGACATCCAGGACTGTGTGATCCACTACGCGCGCAAGGGCGCGATCATCAACTCCACCTACATGTTCTGATGACGTCGTCGTCAACCCGCGAGGCGAGCGTCTCCCCGACCGGCGGCCACCCGACCGGCGCCGGTCGGCCCGCCGGCCTGGAACAGAGCCGCTCCGCTGGCCCGGAACAGAGCGGTCCTTCCGATCCGGCTGGCCGCAAGGCCACCGCCTCCCTGGTCACGGCACCCACTGCCGTCACGGCGTCGAGCCCCGAGACCGCGGTCGGCCTGGACACCCGGATCGGGCTCGCCGTCCACGGGGTGCGGCTCACCGCGCCGGTCAGCCGGCGGGCCGGAGCCGGGCCAAGCGACGACGGGCACGTCCTGCTCGGCGGCCGCGGCGTCGCGCTGCCGATCGTCGCGACCAGCCGGTACGAGGTCAGCGGGAACCGTCTGCTTCTCGACGGCACCGATCTCGGCGTGCCGGTCCAGCCGGTCCGCCGGCCGCGGTTCTACGACCTGCGGACCGCCGACGGGGTCCCCTACGAGCAGCTCGCCCGGCTGCACGGCGCCGACGTGCTGGCGACGACCGTGCTGCAGACCTGCGTCCGCTATCGGGAGCCGGACCGGTGCCGGTTCTGCGCGATCGAGGAGTCGCTGCGCGCCGGGGCCACGATTCGGCGCAAGTCGCCGGCCCAGCTCGCGGAGGTCACCGAGGCCGCGGTGCGCCTCGACGGGGTGCGCCAGCTGGTCATGACGACGGGCAGCACCGCCTCGCCCGACCGCGGTGCCCGGCTGCTCGCCGAGGCGGTCCGGGCCGTGCTCGCGGCGGTGCCCGGCCTGCCCGTCCAGGTCCAGTGCGAGCCGCCGGCGGATCTCGCCGCGATCGCGGAGCTGAGGGAGGCGGGCGCCAGCGCCGTCGGCATCCACGTCGAGTCACTGGACGACGCGGTGCGCGCCCGGTGGATGCCGGGCAAGGCGACCGTGCCACTCGCCGCCTACGAGGCCGCGTGGACGGAGGCGGTGCGGGTCTTCGGCCGCAACCGGGTCTCGACCTACCTGCTCGTCGGCCTCGGCGAGAACCCCGACGAGCTGGTAGCCGGGGCCGAGCGGCTGATCGGCCTGGGCGTCTACCCGTTCGTCGTGCCGTTCCGACCGATCGCCGGCACGCTCGCCGCCCGCGACGGCGCCACCGCGCCCGAGGCGGCGGTGGTCGCGGACGTCACCCACCGCGTCGCGGCGGCGCTGCGGGCGGCCGGGATGCGCGGCGCCGACCAGCGGGCGGGCTGCGCCGCCTGCGGTGCCTGCTCGGCGCTGCCCGAGGCGGGAGGATGAGGCGCCGATGACCGCCGCGCTCCTGGCCGGCGATCCTCGACCGGCCGGCACCAGGCCGCCGGTGAACCCGCTTCCACCGGTGGACACACTGGCCGTCTGGGGTGATCCAGGCACGCTGCGCCGCCGGCCCCCCTACCGGATCGAACCGGCCCAGGACGCCGTGACGCTGGCCGCCTACCGTCGGTTACGCCGGGCGGTGTTCGTCGACGAGCAAGGACTGTTCGCCGACCGGCCAGCCGGCGACCACGACGACACCGACGAGGACCCCCGGACGGTCGTGCTGGTCGCCCGGATGATCGGCGGCGCGGACGACGGCCAGGTGATCGGCGGCGTCCGGCTCGGCCCGACGGCGGCCTGGCCGGACGGGGACATCGGCTGGTGGCAGGGTGGCCGACTGGCCGTGAGCGGGGCGGCCCGCACCCGGTACGCCGGCGTCGGCGGCGCGCTGGTCCGGGCGGCCTGCGCGCACGCCGAAGCGGCCGGCGCGCTGCGCTTCGAGGCGACGGTCCAGCCGCCGCGCGAGCGGTTCTTCGGCCGGCTCGGCTGGATGACGGTCGGGCCGACGACGGTGGGCGGCGCGCCACACCTCCTGATGCGCTGGCCGATCCACCGGGTGGCGATGCTCGCGGCGACCACGAAGGCCCCGCTCGGCGCGCTGCTGGCCGGGCTGCGACCGGGTGGCTCCGGTTTCGTCGGCGACGACGGTGCCCCGGTGCCGGGGACCAATCTGGTCGCCGCCTGCGACGCCGTCCTGCCGGCGATGGTCGACCGGGACCCGTACTGGGCCGGCTGGTGCGGAGTGCTCGTCAACCTCAACGACCTGGCCGCGATGGGCGCCCAGCCGCTCGGGGTGCTCGACGCGGTGGCCGGGCCGACGGAGTCCAGGGTCAGTCGGGTGCTGTCCGGCCTGCGCGCGGCCGCCGACGCGTTCGCGGTGCCGATCCTCGGCGGGCACAGCCAGCTCGGGGTGGCGTCCTCGCTCGCCGTCACCGCGGTCGGGCGCGCCGAGCGGCCGATCCGGGCCGGGGCCGGGCTCGTCGGGCACGCCGTCACCGTCACCGCCGACCTGGCCGGGGGCTGGCGCCCCGGCTACGCCGGCCGGCAGTGGGACTCGACGTCGTGCCGCCGGAGCGCCGAGCTGCGCTCGATGCTCTCGCTGACCGTGCGTCACCGGCCGGTGGCGGCGAAGGACGTCAGCATGGCCGGCATCGTCGGCACCCTCGGCATGCTGGCCGAGGCCAGCGGCTGCGCGGCCGAGCTCGACGTGGCGCGGGTGCCGCGGCCGGCCGGCGTGACCGCCGGCGACTGGCTGACCTGCTTCCCTGGCTTCGCGATGGTGACGGCCGACGTCCCGGACCGGCGTATGCCGGCGACGTCACCGGCCGTGTCGACGCGCTGTGGGCGGCTGCTGGCGGGCAACGGCGTCTCGCTGCTGTGGCCGGACGGCCTGCGAACCCAGGTCCTCGGCGGACACGTGACCGGAATGGGCCTGGCATGAGGCGGCCGCGGGGCCCCGCGCTGTGACGCGCGGCTCCGCGGGGCGGAACAGACGAACAGGGCAGGGTGATCACAGATGGCCGTCGTGACCATCGCGGTCGTATCCGAGTCCTTCGGGCGGGACCTGGCCGCGTGCTTCCGGAAGGTGGCTGGACACATCGAGGCGGCCAGGGCTCAGGGTGTCCAGCTGCTGGCGCTGCCCGAGGCCGCGCTCGGCGGCTACCTCGAGGCACTGGGCAGCGGCTCGGCCGCGACCGACGGGTCGGCCGTGGCCGGCGCGCCCGCGCCGTTGCTCGTGGCGCATGGACCGGAGATCGCTCGCCTGGTCGAGCTGGCCGGCGACATGATCGTCTGCATCGGCTACTCGGAGCTGGCCGGCGCCCGGCGCTACAACAGCGCGGTCTGCGTTGGCGACGGGAAGGTGCTCGGCCGGCACCGCAAGGTCCACCTTCCGCTGGCCGAAGGAGCGTCCTACGACGCGGGGTCCGACTTCCGGGCCTTCGACACTCCGATCGGGCGCCTCGGCATGCTGATCTGTTACGACAAGGCATTCCCGGAGTCGGCCCGCAGCCTGGCGATCGGCGGCGCCCAGATCGTCGTCTGCCTGTCCGCCTGGCCGACGGCCCGCACCGAACGGGCCGCGGTGGTGGCGGCCGACCGCTGGCGCTACCGGTTCGATGTCTATGACGAGGTACGCGCGTTGGAGAACCAGGTCGTCTGGGTGTCGGCCAACCAGATCGGCCAGTTCGGCGAGCTGACGTTCGTCGGCAACTCGAAGATCGTGCATCCCGACGGAACCGTGCTCGCCGCCACCGGTGAAGCACCCAGGATGGCGGTCGCCCGGGTGGACGTCGACGACGCCCTGTCGGTCTCCCGGCGCTCGCTGAACCACCTGCGCGACCGGCGCCCGGCCGCCTACGACGCCCAGTGCCTGCTGGCCGGCGAGCCGATCCTGCGCCAGCCGCCTCGATTCGCCGCGCCGGCCCGTCCGGGCTGCGCGTGCTGAGGCCGCCGCCAGCGCAACCGCCCTACCGACACCGCCGCCTGTCCAGCGCCCGCCCCGCACCCAGACCAGAGCAGGGAGACGATGCCGCCATGCCGGTCGCGGCCACCGAGCGCGTCCTGATCGTCGGCGCCGGGGCGGCCGGTCTGTTGGCTGCCGTGTTCCTGGCCCGGTCCGGCCGCGAGGTCCTCGTCGTCGACCGTGACCGGGACGCGGCTACCGCGGCGGTCGGGCGACGGACGGCCGAGCCGCGGCCGGGTGTCCCGCAGGCGCGGCACTCGCACGCCTTCCTGGCCCGGTTCCGGGCGCTGCTCGCGCAGCGCGCCCCTGACCTGCTGGACGCGCTGCTGGCCGCGGGCGCGCGGGAGATCCCGCTGCTCGCGACCGCGCCGGCCCCGATCCGCCGGGCGTTGGAATCCGCGTCCACCGCCGCGGCCCAGGCGCCGGCCGGCGGCCCGGACGAGCTGGTGGTTCTCGGTTGCCGGCGCCCGCTGCTCGACGACGTGCTGCGCGGCGCGGCGCTGGCCGAGCCGGGGGTCACCATCCAGCCCGCCGCGCGCGTCACCGGGCTGGTCACGGACGGCGGCGGCGCGGCGCCGTGGGTGCGGGGCGTGCGCCTGGCCGACGGGACCAGCGTCGCGGCCGACCTGGTGATCGACGCGGGCGGCCGGCGCTCGCCCGTCCGGGAGCTGCTCGCGGCAGCCGGCGCGCCGCTGCCGCCGCAGCTCGCGGCACCGTGCGGCATCACCTACTACTCGCGCTTCTACACCCGCGACGGCGACCGGTCGCTCGTCACCGAGCTCAACCGCGGCCACGCCGTCGGCGCGTCCTTCGACCGGTACTCCTGCCTGGTCTTTCCCGCGGACAACGACACCTTCTCGGTCACCTTCGGGGTGCTGCCGGAGGACACCGAGCTGCGCGCGCTGCGCCACGGCCCGGCGTTCGACGCGGCCGTCCGGGCCATCGAGGCGGTGGCGCCCTGGCTGGACGGGGGGCCGGCGACGAGCCCCGCGGGCGGGCCCGGCGGGGCAGGCCACGACGGTGTGGCCGTCCGCGTCGGCGGGGCGGTCCGGCCGCTCGGCCCGGTCGCGGCCATGGCCGGCCTGTACAACCTGTTCCGCCCCCTGGTCGACGACGGCCGGCCGGCCGCGCTGGGTGTGCTGCCGATCGGCGACGCCGCGATGACCACCAATCCGGCACACACCCGCGGCACGACGCTCGCCGCGCTGGGCGCCGCCCGGCTGACGGATGCCGTCACCGCCACCGCCGACCCGGCCGAACGCGCGTTGCGCCTCGACGCCGCGATGCGGACCGGCGCCCTGCCCTGGTTCCACGACTCCCTTGAGCAGGACGCGTCCCGGCTCGCCCGGTGGCGCTCGTCCCCGCCGTCTGCCTTGGCCTCGCCGGACCGCTCGGCCTCGCCGGACCGGTGGGATTCGCCGGGCCCACCGGTGCCAAGCCCGCGCGACCCCACCGAGCCGGGCGGGCACGAGCGGACCCGCGCCACGGCCGGTGCCCGACGGCCCCGCTCGGTGACGAACGGCGAGGCCTTCCTGGCCGCCGGCCGCGACCCGGTCGTCTGGCAGGCGTTCACCCGGTTGCAGAACCTGCTGGCGATGCCGTCGGACGTGCTGGCCGACCCGGAGATCGTCGCAAGGGTCCGGACCGTCCAGACGTCTGGCTGGCGGCCTCCGGCACTCGTTGGCCCGAGCCATGCCGGCCTCGTCGCCGCGGCAAGGGCCGCGCTCGCCGGCCAGGGCGACCCGGCGATTCCCGGCGGAGCGCCGTGAGCGTAGGAGCGAACGCGGGGAGTGGTCTGTGACCGGGCCCGGCCCGATCGTGGCCGGTGGGCCGCTGCGGATCGCGCTGCTGACGTACTCGACCAAGGCACGCGGCGGGGTGGTCGCGACGCTGTGCCTGGCCGAGGCACTGGCCCGCGCAGGCCACGCCGTCGACGTCTGGACGCTCGCCCGCGGCGGCGACGGCGGCTTCTTCCGCCCGGTCGACGATGCGGTGACGGTCCGCGCGGTGCCATTCCCGGACCTGGCGGGCGAGTCGGTCGGAGCCCGGGTGCTGCGCTCGATCGACGTCCTCGGCGCCGCGTTCCGGGCTGACGGCGGCCGCTACGACGTCGTGCACGCCCAGGACTGCATCAGCGCGAACGCGGTGGGGGTCTGTGTGCGTACCGTCCACCATCTCGACAGCTTCAGCACGCCCGAGCTCGTCGCCTGCCATGAGCGGGCGCTGCGCCGGCCCTACGCGCACGTCTGCGTGTCGGAGGCGGTCGCGGCCGAGCTGGCCGCCGGCTGGGGCATCACGGCCGAGGTGATCCCGAACGGGGTCGAGGCGGCCCGGTTCGCCGCCGCGGCCGGCCCGGCCCCGGCCGCCGCCGCGGCCAGGGCGCGCTGGCGGGCGCGGCTGGGCAAGTTCGTGCTCGCGGTCGGCGGGATCGAACCGCGCAAGGGCACGGCGGATCTCGTCGAGGCGATGGCGCTGCTGGGGACACGCCTGCCCGCGGGCGAACCCGTGCCGGCGCTGGTCGTCGCGGGCGGCGAGACCCTGTTCGACTACCGCTACTACCGGGCCCGGGTGCTGGCGCGGGCCGCCGAGCTGGGCGTCGAGCCGGTGCTGCTCGGCCCGGTGGCGCACGAGGACCTGCCGTCGCTGGTCGCCGCCGCCGGCGTCTTCGCGTTCCCGTCGGTGCGGGAGGGCTTCGGCCTCGCGGCGATGGAGGCGCTGGCGGCCAGGGTGCCGGTGGTGGCGAGGGACCTGCCGGTGCTGCGCGAGGTGTTCACCGGCGCCGTCCGGTTCGCCGACGGGCCCAGTGGGCTCGCCGGAGCCCTGGCCACCGCGCTCGCGGCCCCGGACGAGGCGCGCCTGGTTGCCGGCGCCGCGCTCGCCGCGCGGCACAGCTGGGACGCGGCCGCGCTCGCCCACGCCGCGCTCTACCGCCGGCTCCTCGCGGGCCACCCGATCGGTGCCGCGCCCGATGCCGAACCCACATATTCCGCCGTGCAGCCCTGATGACACCCGGCCACGCCTATCCCTTTCGCGGCGTTCCTGCACCCGCGTCCCGTGGAGCGGAAGCGACAAACTCTTTTTAGGAGAGCAGTCTTCCCATATTAGGAAATGATGCTCCCCAGGAGCGGGCTGTATCCGAGCGCGCACGGTCAGATGGGCAACCGGGACCCACAACGACCTTGCCTCGCCGAAAGCATCGGCCCGGCGCGGGCCGGCCCCGCGAACCCAGGCAACCGTCGGTGAGGCTGATGACCACGCCTCCACCGCGTTAGGCTCAACCAGGCACGATGGGTTGGTCCGGACCGGACCGCCCAGATCGACAACTGGCATCGAGGACCGGCATCTGCCGGAAACCGGGGGTCAGGAGCCGACGGAAGGGACGACCCGGACATCAGTCCGCGGCGTCACCAACCACCCGTGCATGGACAACAGCCGCACGGGAAGCCGACAAGCCGAATAGGCGGACAGCGGGAGATGGACGAGGAAGCACCGCCCTGGTTCGACCACGCGTTGGACGACCGGCCCGAGCACTTCGAGGTCGAGGTCGACGGCGCGCGGATCGCCTACCGGTGCTGGGGCGGCCCACCGGAGCTGCCGGCCATCGTGCTCGTTCACGGCGGTGCCGCGCACGCCGGCTGGTGGGACCACATCGCGCCGCTGATCCCGGACGAGTACCGCGTCGTCGCGCTGGACCTCTCCGGGCACGGCGACAGCGACCGGCGCGACGACTACACGCTGTCCACCTGGGCCGCCGACGTCATAGGCGTGATCGACGACGCGGGCATCAGCTCGCCGCCGATCGTCATCGGGCACAGCATGGGCGGCTGGGTCACGATCACCACCGCCGCGGAGCATCCCGACCGGGTCGCCGGCATCGTCCTCATCGACTCGCCGGTCGCCGAGTTCACCCCGGAAGAGGTGGCGGCGCGCGACCGGACGGCGTTCGGCCCGCTGCGGGTGTACCCGACGGTGACCGACGCGCTGGCCCGCTTCCGCACCGTCCCGCAGCAGACGTACACCCTGCCCTACGTCCTCGAGCACATCGCGCGTGGCTCGATCGGCTCGGTCGCCGGCGGCTGGGCGTGGAAGTTCGACCCGAACGTGTTCGGCAACCGGCGCCGGCCGGCTCCCGAGGCGCTACACAAGGTGCACTGCCGGGTCGCCCTGTTCCGCGCCGAGAACGGCCTGGTCACCCCGGACATCGGCGACCAGATGTACAACCTGCTCGGCCGGGTCGCGCCGGTGATCGAGATCCCGCTCGCCGGCCACCACGTCATGCTCGACCAGCCCCTGCTCCTGGTCACCGGCATCCGCACGATCCTGGCCGACTGGGAACACTCCTCCCCCCAGGAACGCACCGACTAGAGCCGCCCCCGACTAAGGTCAGCCCGGTTTCTTGATCACTGTTTGAGCACTCCACGGTCCACGGGCTGTGAATCGGCGACAGGGTCCCTGCCGGATCGGCGGACGGGGTCCCTGCGGGATCGACGGACGGGGTCCCGCAGGTCGTGATCCCGCAGGTCGTGATCACGGAGGTCGTGATCTGGGAGGTCGGCGATTTCGGAGGTTGTCAGCAAGGGGCCGTAGCGCCGCGCCCGGACGGAGCGAACCAGTATCAGAGGACGGGCGCCGACGCTCGGATGACGAGCTCTGTCGGGAGGACGATCTCGCGCGGATCGCCGTCGGGCACCGCGATGCGCGCCAGCAGCAGCCGGACCATCTCCTGGCCCATCTGCTCGACCTGCTGGCGGACGGTCGTCAACGGCGGGTCGGCATAGGTGGCGAGCACCGCGTCGTCGAAGCCGACGACCGCCACGTCCTCGGGAACCCGCCGACCGGCCGCGCGCAGCGCCCGCAGCGCGCCCAGCGCCATCAGGTCCGACGCGGCGAACAGGGCGTCGAGATCCGGGTGCTCGGCGAGCAGCCGGGCCGCCGCCGCCTCACCGCCGGCCTCGGTGAAGTCAGCGACGACGACCCGGCTGGCCGACGCCTCGTCGCCGGCGGCGCGCACCGCCTCCGTGTAGCCGCGCAGGCGGTCGACGCCGACGCTCCTGTCCGACGGCCCGGCGACGGTCGCCAGCCGCCGCCGGCCGGTGGAGAGCAGGTGGTTGACGGCGTCCCGGGCGCCGCCGACGTTGTCCGCGTCGACATAGTCGACGGCACGGCCGGTCAGCAGCCGGCCGGCCATCACCAGCGGTACTCCGGCGGCCGCGATCGCCGTGGGCATGATGTCGTCGCCGTGCAGCGAGATCAGCAGCACGCCGTCGACGTGACCGTTGCCGACGTACCGCAGCGCCCGGTCCCGTTGCTTCTCGCCCTGGGCCTGCAGCAGGACGAGCTGCAGGTCGGTCGGGCTCAGCGCCCGGTTGACACCCCGCAGGATGCTGGCGAAGAACGGGTCGGCGAACACCGTGTCCGGCCGCTCGTGGACGATCAGCACCAGCGTGTCCGTTCGGCGGGTGACCAGGCTGCGGGCGGCCCGGTTCGGCACGTAGCCGAGCTCGGCGATCGCCGCCGTCACCGCCGTCTGCGCGTCCGGCGACACGCGGGACGACCCGTTGACCACCCGCGACACCGTCGCCCGCGACACCCCGGCGAGCTCCGCGACCTCCTCCAGGGTCGGCGGCCGCCGCGGGCCCGGCCCCGGGGCCGCCGGCTCTCCCGGGCTCCCGCCCGGCTCGGCGAACCCGGTCACCGCGCTCATCGTCCCTCCGTCCCTGCTCGCCGCACCTGCTGGCTCAGTACCACCGCTGCCACTCCGTCGGCAAGGTCCGCCTGATACCGGTGGTAGTGGTCGACGGCGACCGCGCCGCTCTCCCGGGTCTTGCCCGCCGAGCGCCTGCACCTGTTCGACGCCGAAACGGGCATGACCCTGCGGACCGCCGGCAGGACGCTCGCGGCAGCCTGACCAGAGGTGGTTCGCGGATCGTCGATGACTTCGCGGATCTGTCCGCCGCGCGGAAGTGCGGCACGGTCAGTCCGTCGACGAGGCCTCCTTCTGGTGCCTCGTGAAGGGGCTTCTCGACGCGGCCCACGTCGCGGCCGCCGTCAGTCCCGTCATCAGGCCACCGGACGATGCGCTGTCCGATGGGGCGGTTGCCGCCGGCGCCTTCCTGGTGCGCGCCGTCCGCGGCTCGCTAGGGCTCGCGTGATGGTAGGGGTATCTGCGCTCAGCCATCGCGAGCAGGTCCCGCTCCCCGCGGCCCTGGTGGACCAGCTTGCGGATACCGAGGGCGGCGGCCACGAGAGAGGCGCCCGCGAGGCCGGCATCGCCCTTGTGGCTGCTCAGGCGTCCGGCACTGCCCACGGGCTGGTCGGGCCGCGCCGAGTCTCGGTGCGTCGACTGGGGCCGGGTCTCCATCAAGTCCGCGCCACTCGCCATCGCGCCGGAGCCGCTCGTCTGCATGGACTGTCCGGGCTGGTAGGTCGACGGTGCCCAGCGTCTTTCGGCATCCGCTCGCCGCTCGTACGGGTCCGGCTCCGCGCCCATCCGCGCCGGCTCGGCCATTTCGGGATGCCGGCGCCGGCGCATCGGCGCGCCTCTCGCCCGCCGCTGCGCCGCGCCGCGCCGCTCGGCGACCGGCTGTCTGGCACCGACGTCGAACGCCTGGCCGGTCCCTGTCCGCCCCTCGCCCAGGTGCCCACAGGTCTCGGAGTGCTCGTGGTGGCTGCTGGAGCGCAGGCTCAGGCGCTGCTTCATGCCGGTGGCGCCCGAACCGACCCTCGCCCGCATCGACGCGGCCGCCTCACGCGCGCCGGTCGTCGTGCGACCGGCGATCCGGCCCGGGCTGTAGCGATCGGCGAGCTCGTCGATCTCGGCGGTGATCCGGTCCCGGGTCTCCTCGATCTCTGACCTTATTTCCTCAGGCCGTGCGCCCACTGCATGTCCTCCTTCAGCGTCTCGACAGTCTGCGTCGGCTTCGGGCTCACCTTCTTGACGTTCGCCCGGCCCACCAGCGCGAGAATTCCGGCGCACACGAGCAGGATGACGCCCACGATCAGCGCCGCCCACCCGAGCGCCATCACTTCTCCAAGGCCGAACATCACCGCGAGGAGCAGGAAGAGCAGCGCGAAAACGCCCACCACGGCGGCGCCGCCGAACATTCCCGCGCCCTTGCCGGCCCGGGTCGCCGACTGCCGCATCTCGGCCTTGGCCAGCTCGATCTCCTGGCGCACCAGTTGGGACATGTTGTTCGCGACATCGGAGACGAGCGCGCCGGCACTGCGGTGCTCGGGCCGGCCGTCGCTCCGGTAGTCGACCTCCCGGTCGGCCACCGCGGCCCCGCCCGGCCGGCCCGCGGCCGACGCGCCCGCGGCCGGCGACGCGCTCGCTGCCAGCGGCAGTCCCGCCGAGGCGCGGACGCTGTCCGGCATCTCCCCCACCCGGCTGATCACGGGCTGGCCGAGCCGAGCCGCATCGGGGGCGCTGGTGGAGCCGTGCGAACCGATGACGCCGGGAGACGTGGGGCTGCCCGGCCGCGCGGACGCTCCGGCGGCCCCGCTCGCGGTGGCTGCGTTCATGGTGGCCCCGTTCATGGCGCGCGAGCGGGAGGTCTCCGGGAAGGTACCGACGGCGTCGGTGGCGGACCGCTCGCGCGGGCGACGGTCGTCGTGCGGGCCTTCGCCCCGCCGATCGTGGTGGCTCCGCCCCGCCGGCCGGGACGTGGCTTCGGGATAAACGTCGAAGTCGTCGGCGAACGGGTCGTCCGTGTTCCGCGTGGCCGCCGACGTTCTCACGTCGTCTGGGTACGGTGCATCGTCACGGGGACCGTGGCCACTGGAGTTGCCGCCACCGCGGTGCCGCTTGCCGGCGCCCGGGCCGAGATTCGCCCGATCGGGTTCGGTTCCGGCCGGAACAGCGGTCCGCGCGGGCGTTTCGGGCAGGACCGCCGTCGTGTCGTCGGGACGGTTGCCGGTATACCTACGCCCGCGCGCATCCGGAGGCAGTTCGCCGGTCGATGTCAGGCCGGTCGTCGTCGACCGCTGCGGCCTCGTCATAGTGTCTCCCTGTCTGCTGTGGGCCCTGCCTGGTCTGGCCTCAGGGGACGGGCGCGAGGTCGATGCCCGGCATACGGGGGATTAACCCGGGGCGCGTGCGTCGGCGCTGTGGTCGACCTCCTCACGCAGGAGCGGCGCGTCGGCCTCTTCATGCAAGGGCGGCGCGGGGACCTCTTCGCGCAGCTGCGGCGCGGGGGCCTCCCCTCGCGGGGTCGGCGCGGGCAGCCGGTGCGCCCGCCGGAGGTCGGCGGCTTGGCGGTCGTGCCCGAGCCGGCGTTCTTCGCGGCGCAGCACCGCGGCCTCGGCCTCCTCGTCCAGCGCCGCGGCCAGCCGCAGCTCCTCGCGCGCCAGCGCGTGCTCCTCGTAGCGGCCGGCCATCCGTCTGGCGACGTCGCCGGCACGTCCCCGGCGGGCGCGGGCGTTGCGGTCGAGCTGGTAGGCGTCGACCTCCTCGTTGATCTCGCCCTCCCACAGGACGCCGCGCTCGGCACGCGCATAGGACGTCCGGTCGAGGTTGCGCTTGAACAGCAGCGGCGCAAGGTCGATGCCGAGTATCAGCAGGCTGATGAGGACGCGCCATACCTTGACCGAGTTGTCGCTCGCGGTCAGCCGCCAGAAGCCCTTCTCCCGCATCAGCAGGTCGTTGGAGTTCTTGATCTGGTTCCATTCGGCGGCCGCGTACTGCGCGCGGCGCTGGTCCCTGGTCGCCCGGAAGGTGTCCAGCCGGCTCTGCGCGGCATCTCGCGCGGCGCGCAGAGCCGGGATCTGCGCGGCCGCCGCACGCAGTTCGTCAAGCTTGACCTGGTAGATCGGCCCCCGGCCGCCCAGGCAGCCGTCGCCGCCGGTCAGCTGGCAGTCCACCTCGCCGGTCTTGGTCGTCACCAGGTTCTCGGCCGACGTCAGCTGCGCCCTGCGATCGTCAAGGTCGGTGACCAGGCGGTCCTCGGTGCCGCGCTGGCCGGCGTCCCAGGACGCGAGCACGCCCGCCAGCTCCTGCTGGCGCAGCTCGGCCACCCGCGGCTGGATCGACGCGTCGAAGAACCGCAGCAGCAGCGACTCGCCGACGAGGATCGCCCCGATGACGGCAATGAAGATCCGCACGGCTCCGGTCGGCAGGAGCCGCCGGGGACGGACACGTTCCTTCTCGCCCTTTCCGACGAGGTGCAGTGGCCGGACCGTCAGAAGGACAGATCGGTCGATGAAGAAGATGAAGGCCGCGTAGAAGAACCCATAGGGCAGCGCCACGCGCGTCGAGGTGCCGAAGCCGAACGCAGCCACCGACGCGCCCGCGTACGCGGCAAGGCCGGCGGTCAACAACATCAGCGCGCCCGCGCTGGCGAATCGCGATCGATCGCGCTCGGCGACGGCCCGATGGTCGGCGCCGGTGCAGGTGATCAGCAGGTTGATCGCGGTCCGCCGGACGCCCACGGCCGGCAGCCGCACGCCGCGGTGCAGCGCGTGACTGTGCGGCAGGTTGCGGCCCCGGTCGTCGGAGTCGTCGACGAGATCGCGACCACGCAGCCGTTCGCCCCCGGAGTCCATGCCGGCACCATAACCAGCTCAATCACTTTGCGCAGTCGATCATATTCATATGGTGGCAGCAGGAAGCTACTGGATCGGCGTCCGCGCGACCTCCGGAGCCGCTGACTAACGTCTGCCGTGAGCCGGGCCGCCTCGCGGCCGATGGGACGGAGGATGGGCGATGGGCCAGATCAAGGTGGTGGCGCAGCGATCGCTGGACGCGCCGGTCGACCGGGTGCTCGACCTGATCGGGGACTACGACGGAACGCGCGGCGGGCTCTGGCCGGCGAACGTCACCGACTATCGGGTGATCGCCGGCGGCAAGGGTGCCGGCACCCGGATCGGCTACCGGCTGCACGCGACGAAGAAGCGGATCCGCGACGTCTCCGCCGAGGTGACCGCGCCCGACGCGTCGAGCCTCGTCGAGGCCGACCAGAACTCGACGCTGCGGACGGTCTGGCGGGTGCGGTCGACTGGCCCCGGCAGCCACGTCACCGTCACGACGACCTGGGCCGGCGCGAGCGGCGTCGGCGGGTTCTTCGAACGGATCTTCGCCCCGATCGGCGTCCGCAAACTCTGGACCGCTGTCCTCGAGAACCTCAGCGCCAGTCTTTAATGGCCGGCTCCCTCGGCTGGCCCGCCGTTACCAGGTGCGGGCGAGGACGTTCGTGACGTAGCCGGTCATTCGGTCGAGCTTGGGTTGGTCGTCGGTGCTGCCAGGCGTCAACTTGCCCTGTGCCCACTGGGCTGCCCAGGTGGGCACGTTGTGCGCGGCGATCACGTAAACCCAGTTCTTGCCCCAGTCGGGGGCGTCGATCCGGGTGCGCATCATGTGCGCGGTCGAGTCGAGCGCCCAGAACGGGTCGAGGGCGCTGTCCTTGGTTATGCCGGCCAATGTGGTGTTCCACTGACACAGGCCGAAGTCGGAGTTCGTGTAGTAGCCGATCGCGCCTGGGTCCCAGTTGCTCTCGATGGTCGTGATCCCGCGCAGCAGGCCACGAGGGACCGTGTACTTGATCGCGTATCGGTCGGCGATCGGCATGAACAGGGCGTAGGACGTCTCCTTGTGGACCAGCCCGAGCGGGCTGCGTTCACTCTCCGGGATGTACATGTCCCGGTTGATCGTCGGCTGCTGTTGCTGTTGGAACGCGATCAGCGCGCTGCGGGTGGTCTGGGAGAAGATCCCGTCGGTTGGAATGGGCTTGGCCGTGGCCTGATGCCAGTTCAGGGCCCGTTGGATCGCCTTCACCCCGGCCTTCACCGCGGCGATGTCATCGGGAGTGCTCCCGTCCGGGGACTTCTGCCCGGCTCCGACGCCGTAGTACGGCCCGAACCCGGTCCCATCGGCGCTGATCGTGCCACCACGGCCGTCCGTCGGCCAGTCTCCGCGCCCGACCCGTACGGGTGTGGTCACGTCCGCCCCCAGCTGCCCTGCCCCCGGCCATCCCGCCAGGGACCACGTGGGCCAGATTAGGGGCGTCCCGGGATCATCCGTGTCCGAATCGGCGAAATACCGCTGGATCCGGCCAGCCTTGCCGGCCTGGCTGGCCGGGCTCACCGGGGTCCGGCCGGGCCACCGGCATGCTGAAACGCCAACGCGACGCGGTGCGAGCGCTGGCGCCCCCGGCCACTCATCCGACGTGCCATTAAGACCGAGCCCCGACAACGACAACGGCCGTGCTAGGAGTCTCCTGAATAACTCGGGGCCGCGCCCGGGTCGCCCCAGTTTGTCATGATCGATATATGGAGGCGAGCTTGGCTAAATCGGGCGGCCGGAGCGACTTTTCAGCAGTCTCCTGGTGCCGCTCCGGGCAACGTCGGCACCGTCGGCCCGGCTCGCATGATCGCCCTAAATGCCCTCAAGTGGTCGTAATCCGGTCCCGATCACGACCACTTGAGGGTCGAACGGCGATCATGGAGGCGCCGAGACGGGGCGAGCCTCGTCTGCGACGGCACCTGGCACCTTGGCCTCCACACGCCAGCGGCGACCCCCGACTGATCGGGGGCCGCCGCTGTGCGGGCAGGTGATCCGTCAGGAACGGGACTGCTTGCCGCCGATACCGTGCTTGGCCAGCGTGCGCCCGATCCGCTCGCCCAGCCCGTCGTGCGTGCCCTCATGGCGGCCCCGCCCGGCATCCGAACCGCCGCGGACAGAGTCGTCGGCTCGGGTGGTGTCGCTCGGGTAGACGGTCGTGTCCTCGACGCGCCGGCCGGTGTCCCCCGAGGCCGGCCCCGCGCTCTGGACGTCGCGCCCAGCGCTGTCCGCCGGGTAGACGACGGTGTGTTCCCCTCGACGCCCCTGGTCGGCCCGATTCACGTCCTCGGCGGCCGAGTACCGGCTGGCGGGCTCCCGCTCGCGACCCCGGCCCCGGGCCGGCCCGAACAGTCCGCCCTGCTGCTTCGCCAGCTGCTTGCTGCGGGCACGCAGCGCCGCGTGCTCGACATCCCGCACGCTTCGCACGCTGAGGCGCCCATGGGCCGCCGCCGCCAACGCGAGGATCGCGGCTCCAAGCAGGTAGAAGAACAGCAGCCAGGTCCAGGCGACACGGGTCGGCCCGCCCATCGGCACGCCGATGTCCCCCAGGTGCAGGGGACCGGCCACGGTCGGACCGATGACGAACCAGGCGCCCGCCGCCATCGCCAGCCAGGCGCCAAGCAGCGTGGTGCCCCGGTTGGCGCTCAGCGTCAGCATCAGACCGCCGACGAAGCACGCGATCCCGGGCAGCCCTTCCAGCCAGAACCGGGCCGCCGTCCACGCCCAGGTCGCAGTGCCGCCGAACCCGAAGTTGAACGCCGGTCCGATGAACGGGATGAGCGCGCCCCATGCGCCCAGCAGCATGAGCAGCAGACCTGACAGTGCGCCGCGGCTGCGTGGTATCCGCCAAGTTCCTCTGGCGCGGTTGAATCCGGTATCTCCGGTGAGGGTCATGGGTCGCTCCCTCCGCCTCAGTCACGGGGTCGGTGCCCCCGATACCGGCCACTAACCGGATCCACCCCAGATGGATGACCACGCAACGCCGATCGCCCCGCCGACGCGGCCGCAGCGGCTCCCGGTCCCGAACACGCCAGATCTGGACTGCCCGGCCGACGTCACCACTCACCCCCTGCACGCCGTTCCGCGGCATGGCCGGCTTGGGCCGACCTGACGATCTCCGCGTTCCGCGGAACGCGTTGACCGGTCGCGCTCCTGGCGCCCGTTCCCAGGACGGCGCCGGACTGGCGGGAGTCAGCCGGACTGGCGGGAGTCATCGGAGCAGCCAGCTCACCCAGGTCCGGGGCCCGCCGGCCGGACCAGCACCAAGGGCCGCGATCACCCCCGGCTACTGAGGGCGGTCGCCGCACCGGAAACGACCACCGATGGCCAGGACAGACCGCCAGCCCATCAGTCGCAGCCCGCCCGAGGACACCCGCCATCCGTCACAGTGGGCACGCTGGGTCCGCCACCCGCTCCACCACAAGGAAGCCACCACCACCAGGGCCCACCCAGGTACGATCAGCCAGCGGGCCGTTAGCTCAATTGGCAGAGCAGCCGGCTTTTAACCGGCGAGTTCAGGGTTCGAGTCCCTGACGGCCCACCACGCTCCGTCACGAACCGTCCGACCTGGGCAAATAGGTTCTATCTATCGTTGCGAACGACTCGCATATCGACAGGCTGGCAGGTCAGGAGGTCGGGTTGGCGGTTCGAGTCCCAGCTGACTCCGAGGCAAGCGACTACCCACGGTAGCTATTGCGGACCGGCGGGAGAGTGGATCTGGTGCCAATTGTCTGCGCGGGGTCGTCGGCCTTGCCCATGCTGCTGTGGCCCGGCACGCCACCCATTGCGGGACTGCACGGCAACGGGTGGCGTGCCGGGCGCGTTCGTCGACGACGAGGACGATGTGCGCCGACTATCGTCCTTGACCTTCGAGCCGGGTCGAAGGTTTACGGTGCCGGCCATGGCTTCCTACCGGATTTCGCAGCTGGCTGATCGTGTCGGCGTGCCGGCGACCACGCTGCGGTTCTACGAGACAGCCGGGCTGCTGTCCGCCGAGCGCACCCCGTCGGGTTACCGCGTCTACGGCGAGGAGGCGGTGGAGCGGTTGGCGTTCATCTCCTCCGGGAAGCTTCTGGGGCTGTCCCTGGAGGAGATCGGAGATCTGCTGGGTGTGTGGGAGCAGGGGGTGTGCGCGGCGGTCCGGGAACGGATGGCACCGCTGGTCGCCGCCCGGATCGCGGATGCCGACCAGCGGGCGGCCGAACTGTCGGCGTTCTCCGCGCGGTTGGCCGCGTTCCACACCGAACTCGGGCAGGATGCACCCACGGGTGGTTGTGGTCCAGATTGCGGTTGCCTGACCGTCGCAGGCCCGTCGCAGGCCGGTCCGGTGCCGGTGACGCTGTCTCGGATCCGATGCGATGACGCCGCCGCCGGCGAGGTGTGGCGTGACCTGCCGGTGACGTGCACCCTGCCCGGCGACGAGCAGCTCGACCGGGCCGCCCAGTGGCGTCAGCTGCTCGGGGAGGCGGTCCGCCGGGAGGAGATCGCTGACGGGCTGCGCCTGACGTTTCCACCCGGCCCGGATCTTGCCGGGCGAGTCGCCGCTCTTGCCGCGGCCGAGCAGGACTGCTGTGCGTTCTTCGCCTTCAGTCTTGACTTCGTTCCCAGCGCGCTGGTTCTGACCGTCCGCGCTCCCCAGACCGCTGCCAAGCTGCTAGCCGAATTGTTCGGAGCGACGGCATGAGCCCCTCGACCGGCCGGTCTCGTCCATTTTCGACGATCGGCGCCGCTGCGGTAGCGGTCGCGGCGTGTGCGGTGTGCTGCGCCGGGCCGCTGCTGGCTGTGCTCGGCGGGGTCGCTGCCGTGGCGACCGTTGCCGCCGTGTGGGTTCCCGCGCTCGCCGTGGTGGCGGTGGCCGCGTTCGTCGGTACCGTCGTGGTCCGCCGTCGCCGCCGCACCGTTCCTGGACCGGTCGATCTGGGCGTGCCCGCCCCCCGCGACCATCGGGACCCCGCGAGGACGACCCCACAGTGAGCCGCACCGCACCGTTGCGCGTCAGGTTAGATTCGGGTGCCTTCCCTCGGTTGCATCGGCAGCACAGGAGCTGCAGATTGTTGATGCCGGTGGCACCGTCGAGGCTGAGGGGGATGACGTCCAGTCTTTCCGGCGCAAATGGATGGTAAAAAGATCGTTCTCTAGTGCCTCAGCGAAGGCCGTCCAAAGGGTGCAGTGCTGACGAGGCGTCTTCTGTTGGTGAGCTGGTCCTTGAGGTCGGTTTCTGAGCCTCACGGCGAAGCGCCGATGCGGTCAGCTGATCTTGGTCACCGTTGCCGCCGTCCGGCGGGGGCGTCCGAGAGGTAACGCTGTAACGCCGGGCGGGGTTCGCGGCACTGTTCACCGTGACCATCATGCGACCTGGCGTCTTGTCGTTCGACTCGCGGCAGCCCGGCGGCCCAGCACCGTTGTTCTGCGACGCCGCGCTCGCCGCGCGTGTTGAGCTGGCCGAGGTTCGGCTGATCACCGAGGTCAGCCCGGCTACCCGCGGCCGTCGGGGCGCTACGGCGGGGTTCGTGATCCCTATCGCGGGTGGGGTCGCGAGCTTCGCCGAGGTCGCCTCGCCGTTCAACAAAATCGCCGGGCTTGGTTTCGGCCGGACGAGTACGACCAGTGGCTGGACGTCATGGCGGACGCCGTCGCCCACGCGGACGATCAAGGGGTGCCCTCGCACGAGGACTTCCCGCGCGACGTCGTCGTCGGCGCGATGCGTGATCTCACGACGGGCCCCGCAGTCACGCGGTACGCCGCCGTTCGCGACGGTCTCCTCGCCGGCGGCGCCAGCCTCCGCATGACGACTGGCCTCGCGCAGTTCACCGGTGCGGCGACCGCGCCGGTGCACCGTCGGCGCGGTATCCAGACCGCGTTGCTGGCGGCCAGGATCGCGGACGCCGCGGCAGCCGGCTGCGACGTCGCCGTCGTCACGACCCAGCCGGGATCGAAGTCCCAGCAGAACGCGCAGCGCGCCGGTTTCGACCTTCTCTTCACCCGCGCCATCCTCGTGAAAGAGGTCGCCTGACCTTTCTGGCTTTCGGCCTTGCGGATCTCCGCCCGTGTGCCTGGAACGCGCGGCGATTTCCGGCGGGTTAGCCAGAGAGGCTGACCGATCAACATTCGACATTCGGCGGCGGAAAACGGCCGGCCAGGCCGGCGCCGCCTGGGAGATTCCGTGACCATCAGGCCTCGAATCCAGTGGTACCAAGGCGATCGGCGCGAGTTGCGCGCCCTGTTCGAGCTGGCCGAAGACTCGGCCAGCCAACTCGACGCATACTTCCATCTCGGCTGGGTTCTCGTCGCGCTACTGGACGACCACATCGTGGGGCATCTCCAGGCCGTGTCGACCGGGCACCCGGAGAGGGTCGAGATCAAGAATATGGCCGTGCTGACGCCCTGTCAGGGACATGGCATAGGCCGGGCCCTCATCGAGTCTCTGGTCGAGCTTCTCGCGGACACTCCGGTGACCACGCTGCTGGTCGCGACGGCCGCCGCCGACATCGGCAACCTGCGCTTCTACCAGCGGCGGGGGTTCCGACTTCGGTCGGTCGAGCGCGACGCCTTCACGGAGGCGGCGGGCTACCCGACCGGCATCGTCATTGACGGCATCGAGCTGCGTGACCGAGTCTGGCTCGACCTGCCTCTGCCTGCCGCCGCCGCGCCCCGCACGAAGGTTACGGCGCACGGTCCGACGGCAGCGCGGGCTCCGACCGCAGGTGTCTAACAGCGTCGACAATTCTGTGGGCTCAGCGGCCAAGCCGCCGCACGACGCCGCCGGGCCAGGGGGCAGGCCGGGCACGCGGCGGGTCGCGGCCCGCGGGCCCGGCGCCCCGGCGGTAGCGCCGGGGCCGGCCCGAGGGATGGCGCGGGTCAGGCCGCGAGCGTGCGCTCTATCTAGGCCGACTGGGGTCGCTGAGGTAGAGCGAGCCCGTCCGCGGAGGCGTCGTCCGGCCGATCAGCGTCTGCGCGGCGGCGAGCCGTTCCGCGAGGGGGCGCGGACGCCGCCTTGTCGGCCTCGACCGTGGCCAGCATGTCGGGGTCGATGTCACCGGGGTAGGCGCCGACGACTCGACGCTCTTGCCGATTAGCTCGCGCAGGGACTGGGCGGTCGGCCGTTGGCGTAACGGTCCGCCGCTCTGCGGTGACTCTGGTGACGTCCACAGCGTCCTGGGGACGGGGAGTCCCGAATGACAGAGGGTAAAGATGACCGTCGTATCGACGCGGCTCGGCCTGGCACGTCGGCAGCAGCGGAGGATTCCGCGGCGGGCGCGTGCGGCACGACGGGACCGCCTCGACAGCCTGCTACGCACGGACGTCCGGCGATGAGCGTCACCGCGATCCCGGCGCGGCACCGGTTGGCCCGGCGGCTGCTGCCGCTGCAGATCGCGGTCGGGCTCTCCAGCATGGTCCTCTGGGTGCCGGTCGAGAAGCTCTTCATGACGCAGATCGGGTTCACGCCGCGAACGGTCGCGATCATGGCGGCCGCGTACGCCGCGGTCGTCCCGCTGCTGGAGGTCCCGTCCGGAGTCCTTGCCGACCGCTGGAGCCGCAGCCGGCTCATGGTGTGCGCCAGCGTCGCGCTGCTGGTGAGCACGCTGCTGGGGGGCTTGAGCCGGAACGTGCCGACCTATATCGCCGCGGCGGTGATCCTCGGTGTCTACTTCGCGCTCAGCTCCGGAACGGTCGACAGCATCGTCTACGACGTCGTCCTGGAGGAGACCGGGTCGAGCGACCTGTACGAGACCTGGATCGGCCGCGTCAACCTGGTCGAGAGCGGCGTGCTCGTGGTCAGCGCGCTGGCCGGCGGGGCGATCGCCGGCTGGACCTCCGCGCGGCTGACCTACTTCGCCACCTTGCCGTTCGTGGCGGCTTCGGCCGTGGCGTTCCTGCGGTTCGCCGAGCCGCGGCTGCACCGTGCAGCGGAACCGGCCGCGCTGCGCAGCCAGCTGGCCGTCACCTACCGCACGATGACCCGCGTGCCGGCCGTACGGCAGGTCATGCTCCTGGCGGCGCTGACCGCGCTGCTCGCCCAGGCGGTGTTCGAGTTCGGCCCGCTCTGGCTCGTCACGCTGGCCGCGCCGGCCGCACTGTTCGGCCCCTACTGGGCAGCCCTCGTGTCCACACTCGGCATCGGCGGCTACCTCACCGGCAAGCTGAACCTCGACAATCGCCCGGTCGTGGCCGTCCTCGCGCTGGCCACGCCGGCCGTCACGCTCGTCCTGACGCTGACCCGGTCGCTCGCCACCGTGATCGTCGCCCAGACGCTCCTGGCGCTGCTGCTGGCGATCATCACTATCCGGGCGGGCAAGCTGCTGCACGACGCCGTGCCCTCGACGATCCGGGCCGGCGTGTCGTCGGGAGCCGGCACGCTGTCCTGGCTGATCTTCCTACCGTTCTCGCTCGCGTTCGGATGGTTCGCCCACGCACACGGGGTTCGCCAGGCTGGATGGTTCCTGACGGGCGCGGCCCTGGCTACGGCCGGGCTACTCGTCGCCTCCGCCCCGCGCCAGGCCGCGGCTCTCGCTGCGGCCGGGGCTGCGCCTTCGTCGGCCGAACCCGCCTGAAAGGAGCTCGTCGAGGGTTCGCCGGCCGAACGGTCACGCTCCGCGCCTACTGCAGCGTCCCCGACGACGCGCTCGACAACCGGGATGCCTTGCCCAGCCTCGTCCGCGCGGCGATCAGCAGCCTCCCCGGGCAGGCGCGGACCTGACAGCCGTCGAGTCCGCCAACGCGCCGTCCGGCCGAGCGGTGACGGGCCGGATCAGCTGGGGACGGACAGGCTGACGGCGAAGTCGCCGTCGGGGTCGGTCCACCAGTGGGTGAGGTGCCAGCCGGCGCCGGCGAGCTCCTTCTCGACGCCGTCCCGGCGGAACTTCGCGCTGATCTCGGTCCGCATCTGCTCGTCGGCCTCGAACGAGACGGTGAGGCCCAGGTCCGCGATGCGGGCGGTCTGGGGGCGGCGGGACCGCAGCCGCATCTCGATCCATTCGGCGTCGGGATTCCACGCGGCGACGTGTGCGAAGCCGCGGGGGTCGAAGTCGCCGCCGAGCTCGCGGTTGATGACCGTCAGCACGTTGGCGTTGAAGGCGGCGGTCACCCCGGCGGCGTCGTCGTAGGCGGCGACCAGCCGGGCAGGGTCCTTGACCAGGTCGGTACCGAGCAGCAGCACGTCGCCGTCGGACGCGGTGGCGCGCAACCGGGACAGGAACCGGTAGCGTTCGTCGGGGCGCAGGTTGCCGATGGTGCTGCCGAGGAAGGCCACCAGGCGGGCTTCGGCTGCGGGCAGGTGGCCCAGGTGGTGGTCGAAGTCCCCGACGAGGGCCGAGACCTGCAGCGCCGGATGCGCCGAGCGCAGGGTGGCCGCGGCATGGCGCAGGACGGCCTCGTCGACGTCGAAGGGGACGAACCGGCGCAGCGTGCCGGCGTCGCCCAGCGCGTCGAGCAGCAGCCGGGTCTTTTCCGACGTGCCCGAGCCCAGTTCGACGAGCGTGTCAGCGCGGGAGAAGGCGGCGATCTCGGCGGCGTGGGCGGCGAGGATCGCTCGCTCGCGTCGCGTCGGGTAGTACTCCGGCAGACGGGTGATCTCGTCGAACAGCCGGCCGCCGGTCTCGTCGTAGAACCATTTCGGCGGCAGTTCCTTGGGCGTCGCGGTCAGGCCGCGGCGCGCGTCGTCGGCCAGCTGAGTGGCCCGGTCCGCCGCGGTGAGGTGGCGGGAGATCTGCTGGCTGCCTGTGTCGCCCAGCGGTGTGGATGCCATCGGAGGGGTCTCCTGTTCGGGTCCGGCCTGCTAGGTGAGCTGGGGTGCGTCCGCGGGTGTCGTCGCGTCGAGCAGGACGGCGGGTGCGCCGCCGGCCTGCCAGGAGGCCAGCGCGGCGTGCGCTGGGCATCGTCCGCGCAGCACGTACTCGTCGGCGAACTCGGCGAGCTCTGCTGTCAGCGCCGGGGAGACGCCCAGCCGGGGAGCTGCCTCGACCGCGGCGGTGACGCAGCGGGTCGCCGCCCGGCGCAGGTCTGGGTCGGCGAGGCCGACCAGGGATGCCTGCGCCCAGTGGCCGGTCACGGCCGCGCACGCGTCGCGGGCGAGGTCCGCGGCGGTCGGGTCGTCGAGCAGGGCGGTGGCCACGGTGACCGCGAGCGGCCATCGTGCCGCCGACTGGGCGTCGAGGTAGCGCAGCTCCAGCCAGCCGCGCGGGCGTACGGGTGGGAACAGTGTGCTGGCGTGGTAGCTGAGGTCGTCGGTGGTCGGCGGGCGCCGCACCGGCCCGGCGCCCGCCACCCAGTCGCCGAAGGTCGTTCCGTCGAGGACCGGAACGCACCGGTCGGCCGCGGGGTGGTCCCGGATCAGCATCAGCCGGGCGTCGAGCAGGTAGCGGGCCCACTGGCCCGCCGGGTCGCGGACGGTCGCGCCGCCGGCGACCGGCGCGGTGCGGGTGGGGTCGAGGCCGGCCCAGACACCCTGCCGGGTCGAGACCCGTCCCGTCCGTCGGCCCGCCAGCACCGGTGACGAGGCGAACATGGCCGACAGCACCGGCCCGAGTGTGTGGGCGAGCCGCCACCGTTCGGCCCACCCTGCTCTCGGTCCCGCGTCGAGGTTCACCTGCAGTGCGGCCGTCGAGCACATCATCACCTCGCCGGCCGGGAACCCCGCGGCCCGGAAGAACGCCTCCATCGCGACGTACCGGCCCTGGGTGAGCAGCCGCCGCGGCGCGCGCAGCGGGTCCGCGCCGAGGCCGGCCAGCCGCAGGCCGTCGTCGGCGAGCCGGCCGCGGACGTCCGCGAGGTCGCTCGCCATCGCCCGCAGCGCCTCGGGAAGTGGGGCCGGTGGACCGGACAGCTCCAGCTGCCCACCCGGCTCGAACGTGATGCTGCTGCCGCCGGGCAGGCCCACGTCGTGCCCGCCCAGCGCGGCGCGGGTCCGGCCGGGCGAGACTGGTCGGTCGGGCACGCCCGCCTCGACCACGAACCACTCGGTCTCGATCCCCACCCGGCCGGCGGCCGCGTCCGTGAGCATCGTCCGCGCGGCGAAGGCCTCGACGTCCGCGGGACTTGCGACGACACCCCCTGGCTCGTCCCGCGTGGAGGTACTTCCAGGGCTGTCTTCCGTGGACGGTGACGTGTCGGATGCGTGCGGCGGTGTCATGAACCCCTCCAGGTCCGGACCGGTCAGCGAGTGGTGCTGACCGCGGGTCGGCGCGGGTCGTGATGGTTGGTGCGGTGTGTCGAGGTCGGTCGCGGCACAGGCCGCCGGTTCGTGGGCGCGTGGACCCGCGCGGTCCCGGCCGGCGACCGCTGCTGGCGGTCGCCGAGCACGGGCAGGCCAGAACGTAAGGTGATGTCACATTCTGTGCGCGGGTGACGTCAATCTGTGGCGCGAGGTATCGGGGTGGACGTATCAGGCTCCCGGCGCGAATCGCTCACGATGGCTTGGTTGCTCTGGAAGCAGAAGCGTTACACGCCCTTGTCGATTCCTGGCATTCCCCGACGGCGGCGCCAGCTGGCACCGACGCCCAGCCGTCATGGGGAAGGTGTGGTGCCCGCCTTCCAGCCACGGAACGCCGCGAGCAGCTTGTCGCGCATGTCCGGCCGCAGGTCGTCCTCCGCCAGGGTGCCGGTGACCCGCACCGTCTCCCGCATCTGTTCGACGTAGGCGTCGCAGCCGTCGCACAGCTCGAGATGCTCGGCGAAACGGCGGCGGGTGTCCGCGTCCAGGGTGCCTTCGAGATAGTCGGTGACCACCTCGACAAGCTCGTCGCAGTCGATCTCCAGGCCGCGGGTCACGCTCGTGCCTCATCCATGTAGTCCTCCAGCACCTGCCGGAGCTTGGCCCGTCCCCGGTGCAGCAACACCCGCTGATTACCCGGCTCGATACCGAGCAGCGCGCAGACCTCGTCCGCGTCCAGCCCCTGCGCGTCCCGCAGGTGCACGACCGTACGCTGCCGCGGCGGCAGCACGTCGAGCGCCGCCCGCAGCCGGGTCCGAACCTCGCGGGACAGCAACGCGGGTTCCGGCAGAGCCCACTGCCGAGGTGGGGTCGCCCAGTGGCCCGGCCACTCGTCCCCCTGCGGGCGGAACCGGCCGGGATCGACCGTCGGACCGGTCTCGTCCTCCGGAAAGGCGCTGCTGAACGGGACGCTGCGCCGTTCCCGCACCCCCCGGCTCCTGGCGACATTGAGCAGGATGCCGAACACCCAGGTTCGCAGGCTGGACCTGCCCTCAAACCGGTCCAGCCCCGTCAGCACGGCCAGCCACGTCTCCTGCACGACCTCCTCGGCGACCGTGCGGCTCGGGACGTAGCCCACGGCGACCGCGAGCATCGTCGGTGTCAGGCGTTCGACCAGCTCGGTGAAGGTCGACTCGTCACCGTCACGCAGAGCCTGCACGAGCCTGGCGTCCGCGGAGCCCGGGGCGGACCCGGCCGGCGTGCTCTGTCGAACCTCCACGAACCGGAAACCTAGCGGAGCGATGCTCGGCCTGCCGCCGACCGGCCGACATCGGCGTTAACCTTGCGAGCCGGGTGGCCACGCCAATCGCGCGGGTTCCTGTTCGGTGCGGGGTGTTGCCGTCGCCCACGGCGCCGCGCGGGTATGTGACGCGCCGGGTCCACGGTCTTCCCGCGTCGCCGCGTCGCGCTGGTGGGACCGGCGTTCGCGTCCGGATCCGTCAGCCCCAGGGGTCGTCGATGAGCAGGAGCCACTGGCCATCTGGCTGGCGGCGCAGCACGTCGGCGCTGGTGCCGTTCTGCTGGACGGCGGTGCCGTCGGGCAGCGTTCCCGACAGTTTCCAGGCGTTGACGACGAGGGCGGTGTCGTCGGCCCGGACGACCCGCTGGATGTCGCCCGCGAGCACGGGGCGCAGCGCGAAGAAGCCCTGGAGCGCCGCGCGGATCGCGTCGAGGCCGGACACCACGGTGCCGGGCTCGGGCAGGAAGCTGGCCTGCGGTTCGTAGAGGGTGAGCGCGGCGTCGAGGTCGCCGGAGTTCAGGTACTGGGCGAAGAGCTGGACGGTTTCCTCGGGCGAATGGTCTGCCATGGGTTCCTCCGATTCAGCGGCTTGGGAACTCTCGCTGTGTCGTGTCGGCAGGTGCGGTTCGCGTTACACCGCACTTCCGTCCGTCTCAGCTGGCCCTTCGCGTTGGCCGTTGGTGCCGCTTTCCGCTGGCGGTGTAACGCCTGGCGTCGTGCGGTGACTGTGCTGACGTCCGAGTAGCGCGGGGGACGCGGAGGTCCGCATGACACAGGTGGAGACGGTCATCGAAGCAGCGGCGGCCGACCAGGCCGCGGGCGGTGGCTCGCGGGAGGTGGTTGTCGCCGACTGGGCCGCGCTGCCGGTGCGCGAGCCGCTGCGAGCCCTCGTGGAGGGCGTCGACCTGGTGGTGGTGCGGCTCGACCGCGATGGCCCTGGGACCGGCGGGTCCGGCCAGGACAGGGCCGTGGCCGTGTTCGAGGGCCGGTGCCCGCACCGGGGGGCGCTGCTCGCGGACGGCCGGGTCGAGGGGCACAGCATCGTCTGCGGGGTGCATGGCTGGGATTTCCGGCTGGACTCCGGGG